>Ga0209203_1003023_pt1 | contig 10642 bp, 5 predicted proteins | sample AD_UKC109_MetaG_FD_184423 | JGI IMG/M metagenome (GOLD analysis project Ga0209203, IMG submission 184423) | Active sludge microbial communities of municipal wastewater-treating anaerobic digesters from Hong Kong - AD_UKC109_MetaG (SPAdes)... | ecosystem: Engineered > Bioreactor > Anaerobic >...
CAGAAAATTTGAAAATGAAATATGCGAACAGGCTGCCCTGACAGGATTAATTGAAACACAGCCGGTTGCCCTTGCTTATTGCCTCTCCCTGATCAACTCTTTCATCAGTCACCCCGAACTCCGATCCGTCACTCCTCCCTGGGTCCTTAGGAACTACCCTGAGGTCGAACAGATAATGTTCCGACTGCGGAACAGACCCTGTGTTAGCGGCTGCAGCTACTGCAACAAAGCCCTGGATATCCACAGGGGACTGAAAAGACTGTTCGGATTTGATTCATACAGAACTTTCGGGGGTGAACCACTGCAGGAAAAAGCGGTCAAAGCTGCCCTTGACAATAAGTCACTTCTCGCGGTGTTTCCCACCGGCGGCGGCAAATCACTTGCCTTTCAGGTGCCTGCACTGATGAGCGGCGATAATGCACAGGGACTGACAGTGGTTATCTCCCCACTGCAATCGCTGATGAAAGACCAGGTGGACAACCTTGAAAAAGCCGGGATCACGCGCGCAGTTACAATAAACGGCTTGCTCGACCCGATTGAAAGGGCAAAATCATTTGAGAGGGTTGAGGATGGCTCTGCCTCTCTTCTGTACATCGCACCTGAATCGTTGCGCTCGAGAACTATAGGACGACTTCTCCTTGGCAGAAAGATCGTCCGCTTCGTTGTTGACGAAGCACACTGCCTCTCCGCCTGGGGACAGGATTTCAGGGTTGACTACCTGTATATCGCTGATTTTATAAAGTCAATCCAGGAGCAGAAGCACCTTACGGAAAGCATTCCGGTCTCATGCTTCACGGCAACGGCAAAACCACAGGTCATAGAAGATATCAGGAAATATTTCAATGAAGAACTTGGTCTTGACCTCGAGCTGTTTACCTCAAAAGTCTCACGGACAAACCTCCGGTACAAGGTTTTTGAGAAAGGAACCGAAGAGGAAAAGTACCTGGCGTTAAGGGGACTGGTTGAAGAGAGAAATTGCCCGGCAATAGTCTATGTATCACGAACCCGGAAGGCTTACCAGCTGGCAGAACGGCTGACCCGTGACGGTATTTATGCGAAACCCTACCATGGCCGTATGGATGTGAGTGAAAAGAGCGCCAACCAGGAGGCCTTTATCTCGGGCGAGGTGTCGGTCATGGTTGCCACCTCCGCCTTCGGAATGGGGGTCGACAAGAAAGATGTGGGCATGGTGGTGCACTATGAGATATCCGATTCTCTCGAGGACTACATCCAGGAAGCAGGCAGGGCAGGTCGTGATGACAACATCGTGGCCGACTGCTTTGTCCTTTATAACGAGGAGGACCTTAACAAACACTTCATCCTGCTTAATCAGACGAAGCTCTCAATAAAGGAGATACAGCAGGTCTGGAAAGCGATAAAGGAAATAACCCGGTTCCGCTCAACTGTATCCCAGTCTGCACTTGAGATCGCGAGGAAGGCAGGATGGGACGAAAGTGTCCGTGAAATCGAAACAAGAGTTACCACAGCCATCGCGGCGCTTGAGGATGCCGGATATCTCAGACGCGGGCAGAACGTGCCTCGCATCTTCGCCAACAGTATCCTTTCGCGCAACGCGCAGGAAGCAATTGAAAAAATAAATGCCTCGCCAAGGTTTAACGAGAGTCAGAAGGAGCAGGCAAAACGGATAATCAAAAAGCTCTTATCGAGCAAAAGCCGGAAACATGCAACCGGTGAAGAGGCTGAATCAAGGATTGATTATATCAGTGACCATCTCGGGATAGTGAAGGGAGAGGTGATAAATATTGTCAACCTGCTTCGCGAAGAAAAGATACTGGCTGACTCGAAGGACCTTACAGCATTCATAAAAAGAGGGGAAAACAGGAATGCGTCACTGAAAACAGTCGAAACATTCAGCAAAATCGAACAATTCATGGTTCAGGTCTTCGACGAACAGGCAAAAACATTCCGGCTCAAGGAGCTGAACGAGGAGGCTGAGGCACAGGGTTGCGACGGATCAAATGTCCGCAGGATCAGGACACTCATCAACTTCTGGGCAATAAAGAACTGGATCAAACGAAGGAACCTGGAGTTTTCGAAAAATCATGTTTCTATCGTAAGCCTTCATCCGCGTGAACTTCTGACAGAACGGCTAAGGAAAAGACATGAGCTGGCAAGGTTCATCGTCGGGTTCCTGTATGAAAGATGCAACCGCGATCTGTCCGAAGAAGATGCCGGGAAAGAGGAGGTGCTGGTTGAATTCTCGGTACTTGAACTGAAAACTGAGTTCGGGAGGCAGCAGGGACTCTTCCATAATGAGGTATCGCTTGATGATATCGAAGACACCCTTTTCTGGCTGTCTAGGATAGAGGCTATAAAAATTGAAGGAGGCTTCCTCGTTGTTTACAACAGCCTCACAGTAGAGAGACTTGAAAAGGATAACAAAAGGAAATACAAGCTTGAAGATTACAGAAAGCTGAGTCAGTTTTATGAAAACAAGGTCCAGCAGGTTCATATAGTCGGGGAGTATGCCAGGAAGATGCTTGGTGATTACAGGGATGCCCTGCAATTTGTGGATGACTATTTCCGGTTGAACTATGATTTCTTCATTCACAAATATTTCAAGGGAAGCCGGCAGGGCGAGATTAAACAAACCCTGACACCCGGGAAATTCAGACAGTTGTTCGGTGAGCTTTCTCCGGCCCAGCTGAAAATCATAAACGACTCTGTGAATCGCTACATAGTGGTTGCGGCAGGACCGGGCAGCGGCAAGACCAGGGTGCTGGTTCACAAGCTGGCTTCCCTCCTGCTGATGGAGGATGTCAAGCATGAACAGCTGCTGATGCTTACCTTCTCGAGGGCTGCTGCCACCGAGTTCAAGAAGAGGCTGATCGGCCTCGTTGGGAATGCAGCCAACTTCATTGAAATAAAAACCTTTCATTCATACTGCTTTGATTTACTTGGAAAGGTTGGAAACATTGAGAAGTCTGATGATATCCTGAAGAAGACCGTTGAGAAGATCAGGAACAAAGAGGTTGAGCTGAACCGTATCACCAAGACCGTCCTGGTAATTGATGAGGCGCAGGACATGGACGGGAATGAGTTCAGCCTTATTAAAACCCTCATGGAGTGCAATGAAGATATGAGGGTGATAGCAGTGGGTGATGACGACCAGAACATCTATGAGTTCAGGGGGTCGAGCTCAAGATACCTTGAGCAGTTTATCACAGTACACGCGTCTGTCAAATATGAGCTGATTGATAACTTCAGGAGTAAGAGAAACCTCGTTGACTTCACAAATCAGTTCGTGACAGGGATACGCCACAGGTTAAAAAACACAAATGTAATCTCACGGCAAACCGATCCGGGCACGATTAAACTGGTTCGGTATGATGACGGCAATCTCGTAGTTCCGTTCGTTCAGGACCTGCTCGAAGCTGAGCTCTCAGGGACCACGTGTGCGCTCACCAGGACCAACGACGAGGCATTACAGGTAGCAGGACTGATCCGGAAAAACGGCAGGTCGGCCAGGCTGATCCAGAGCAACGATGGATTCGACCTGTCCGACCTCGATGAGATCAGGTTTTTCATAAGCCAACCCGGTCTGGCCGGAGAAGTTATCAGTTTTTCTGAGGAGGCCTGGGAAAATGCGAAGCGGGCGTTGTCACGCAGATATGGTCGCAGCACGAAGTATGAATTGTGCATGAATCTCATCCGTGATTTTGAGGTCACCAATCCGAAGGTTAAATACAAGTCAGATTTTCAGGTCTTCATCAGGGAATCGGGGCTGGAGGATTTCTATGGTGAGAATGGTGGAGCGATTCTCGTTTCAACCATGCATAAGGCAAAAGGAAAGGAGTTTGACAATATTTTCATGATGCTTGAAGATTTTGATGCTTCTACTGACGCATCCAAGCGGTTGCTTTATGTTGCCATGACGCGGGCAAAGCGAAACCTAACGATACATCTGAATTCCGGTTTTCTCTCCCGGATGAGAACTGAAAACCTGGTTAAAATCGAAGACAGGGAGATTCATTCCCCCGTGTTGGAAATGGTTCATCACCAAGGGTTCAGAGATGTTTGGCTCGATTATTTTATAGACAAACAGCATCTGATTAATAAACTGATCTGTGGAGACACGTTGATCGTGAATGGTGAAGAGTGTTTAAACCCAGAAGGCAAATCTGTCCTGAAATTTTCGCAGCAGTTTAACCATAAGCTTTCGGAGTTGAAGGACAAAGGTTACGAGCTGAAAAGCGCCAAAGTAAATTTTATAGTTTACTGGCTAAAAGAAGAAATCGGGCAGGAGGTCAAGGTTATTTTACTTGAACTATTATTTGAGAGAACCTCTAATAGTCCCATGACAACATGCCTGCGGGTTAGTTAAAGATAAGAAATAACTTTCCTGGATCTCTAAACAAATAATAACGATGAAAAATCCATGCGGGTTTAAAAGAAAAGGATTCCACGTTAACCATTCACAATGTTGCGACAACGGCAGGGTAGGCCAGTTCAGTTGAAGTTGAAAACCGTGGTACTCCTGTGCCTGATAGATTGCTTTACAAGTGCCAGAAAAACGTGCTCCAGGGATAGAGTAACAGAATGCGGGAAAGATAGACAATCTTTTAGGCCTTGAAGAAACCTTACTAGAAAAGTGCTATTTATTTATAAATAAGTCACTGGGGTATTGTTCCTCAAAACACTACTCTTTTGTTCTCAAATTTACAGCCCATCAATTCCTGAAAAAGCGGCGTTTTCTATGCTTAAGAACCAAAAGGGGCAAACTTGTTTAACCACCCTCAGCCGTGAAAAGGCTGTCATCAAAATCCAAATTAGATATGGTCAATCTGATAAGGTGCAATAAGTGCATATGATACACAGTATGCACATAGAAAAAGGAAAATAACGATATTTTAATACTTCCCTTATATTAATTATTTAAATTTTTTCTGTGGACATATTTTGTCCTTACTTTTTTTGTCCTTATATTTGTTGTAATTAATTATAACTATGGAAAGAATAGCTACTTTCGGGGAGTACATCAGAAATCTTCGTGAAAAATCAGGTTTACCTCTCAGAAAAATTGCTGCTCAACTTGACATCGATCCATCACTCTTAGGAAAGATTGAACGAGACCAGAGGCAACCCACTAAAGAGCAGATTAAAAAGTTAGCATTGATCTTTAATAAGAATGAGTCTCTACTGCTTTTTGAACTTTTAAGTGATCAAATTGCTTACAAAATAATGCAAGAAGAAGGCTCTGAAAAAATTCTTAAGGCAGCAGAAAAGAAGGTAAAGTATTTTAAATCAATTAGTCGTGCTTGAAATGAAGGAGAAAGAATCTGTTAAGCTTAGTGCTTCAACTTCAATCCTTGAAGATAATCAAATAAATATATTCGGCCAGGTAGAGCCATCTTTGAAGTACCCGAGAAGAAGAAAAAGGACGATTTCTGATGTCACATATGAACTTAAAGATCCCTCTGATTCTACGTCAAAAGCTATGCGTAAAATACCAAGTAAAAATACTTCACTCGAAAAGAGATTCGAGATGGCCTTAATACGCGAGAGAATTAATTATTGTAGACCTACCCAATTAATTGAAAGCATCGAAGGAAATCCTGATTTCGTTTTGCCTAGGTTTCGTATAGCTGTCTTCTGTGATGGCGACTTTTGGCATGGTTACAATTTTGAAAAACAGAAAATCAATAATAATCAGAATTTTTGGTCAGCTAAAATTGAAAAAAACATAATTCGTGATAATGAGGTAACTTATGGCCTTAAGAAAACAAATTGGAAAGTATTTAGGTTTTGGGAGCATGAGATAAACCAAGATATTGATGGATGTATTGACCAAATCAAAGGGTATATCGACGCTAATTACCCCTTAGGAAATGATTTATTCACGTTTGTTGATTTATTTTCAGGCATTGGTGGTTTTAGAATTCCTCTAGAGGAATTAGGAGGAAAATGTTTAGGCTTTTCTGAAATTGACAAGAACGCCATTGAAACTTATAAAACTAATTTCATTGGTCGTTGGAATTCAGATGAAATAGAATTGGGAAGTATAACCAACATAAATAGAATGCCTTTCAAAGTTGATCTTATTGTTGGAGGTGTTCCTTGCCAATCCTGGTCTGTTGCTGGGAAGATGAGAGGTTTTGATGATCCACGAGGAAAATTATGGCACGATTCCATCAGAGTAGTTGCACTTAACAATCCTAAAGCCTTCATTTTTGAAAATGTGAAAGGACTTATTGATCCTAGAAATAAAGCCAACCTCGATTTAATCGTAGAAAGTTTTGAGAAAATTGGATACAAAGTTAAATACAAACTACTTAATTCCTATGATTTTGGATTACCACAGAATAGAGATCGCATTTTCATTGTTGGATTCAGAAAAGACTTGAATCTTAAATACCAGTTTAAATTTCCAAAATCAACAAATAAGAAATCCTTCTTATATGAAATTATTGATGGTTTAAGTGAGAAAAAAGTCAACATTGAAAAGAGAACATTCGACCCAAAGGAATTATTCGGCGAAAAAATTCCAATGGGAAGAAATAGATTTCAAAAAATTAATGAAGTGAATGACTTTTTTGTGCTGTGTGATACACGAAATGGTCACACCACCGTACATTCCTGGGACATAATTAAAACAACTCAACGAGAAAAGGACATTTGCCTTACAATATTGAAAAACAGGAGGAAAAAAATATATGGTACTGCGGATGGGAATCCCATTACATTTTTACAATTAAATTCCCTAATCCCAAATTTGAAAGAGGAAGAATTACATGGTCTAGTTAAGAAAAAAATATTAAAACAAATTGATAATAAAGGCTATGTATTTGTCAATTCTAAGAATTCGGCTGGCATAAATGGTATTTATCGAATTTACCTCCCTCACTCCAATATTTTTTCTACTCTAACTGCTACTGGTACTAAAGACGTTATTGCATTAAAAAGTATAAAAGGAACATCTCCAAAAGAGTATAAAGAGTTATTTATTAAAGATATTATAAGGACTAAACAATATCGACAAATTAATGCAAAGGAGGCGGGCAAACTACAGGGTTTCCCAAGTTGGTTTGCGATACATAAAGATGAAAATATAGCAAAGAAGCAATTTGGCAATGCTGTTTCTACAAATGTAATTCATAACTTAGCACTCGAAATTATTAAGACGGATATCTTTAGTCCAGATAAAGATGAATCAAACAGAAAAGATAAGATTACTTAAAAGCTTTAAAGAATGGTTCAGGGACTCATTAATTGAAAGCCATAGGAAAAACACGGAGAAACTCAAAGATATAAATGAGTTTAATATTAATCCTTTTCTACTTTATTACTTAGCAAATTACCTTGAAGGAAATTCAAATCCTTATTCCTTAGCAAGAGCCTTAGTATATCCACGAGTCTTGGGTACCTCAATTACAACTTCCTTCGGCACCCAGATGCAAAATTTTATCACAAAGGTTTTGGGTGCATATGGTTCAACTACAACTGGTATAGATATCGAATTTATGGATCAGATCGATAAAAGAAAAAAATACTGTCAACTTAAATCTGGTCCAAATGCCATCAATAAAGATGACATCAAAACTATAAAAGACCATTTTCAGGCTGTCAAGAATCTTGCTAGGACAAATAATCTAAAAATCGACTTATCAGACTTGGTTTTCTGTCTCACGTACGGGGAAGAAAGTGAAAAGAATTCATTTGTAAAAGCTTTAGAAAAAGAATATACAGTCTATATGGGAAAAGACTTCTGGCATAGATTCACTGGTGACCAATGTTTCTACCGAGATTTGATTCATTCAGCAGGAGAGATCGCAAAAGAAGTCAATATGAAGGATATAGTTGATAATGTGATTTTTGATTTGAGTAAAGATATCGAAACTAGATTTAGTAAAATATCTTCCTAATAATACGAGAATTGCGGACAAACTGCATTCACCAGATAAACTAACAACATCACGCTAGAGTAGCCTGACTACTTCAGGTAAGTGTTCTGTTTACCACTTATTGTGTTAAATTGATGATCCGTAAGCATCTCGGGTGTTGTGTCTATCCCTATGATCCTGCTCATTTTGTAACTCCCAATTTCAGGTTCTTGAACAATCAGCCATGGAATCCATTTTAATGGTTCGTCTTACTTCAGAAGCGAGCATAACCTATTTTTAAGTATAGATTCACGCTCATTGAAGAAAGCCAGAAAATTCTCAAACTGAAGATTCACATCTGGTATCATATGTCGTTCCTTGTATGCATATCTTTCCGATTCTGTTGAAAAGCTTTCAGAAAACCAGACATCGAATTCCTTATTGCGTTTTTCAAGATTTGGTCGCTCCTCAAGTAACTGCAAATTAGCCAGTCTGTTATATTTCGTTATGAAATCAAGGATATGAACACTACTTAAGTTTCTCTTTGTCAGCTTTGAATATGTGAACAGGCTCTGTGGGAACATGTGATCAATATGGAAAACGTTTCTGTAATCCAGATCTGGATATAATAGAGCTAGCACAGAAAAAGTAAAACTCTGGTCATAACTGTACCCTAAGAGATTGTCAATTTCTTCGTTACTGAACAACAGCGATTTATTCGTACCCTTAAAGTGCTCCTTGAACTGATCTAATGGAAAATCAGAACCATTCTCATCAATTATTCTGCGAAGAGGTCTGAGAACATTGTCAGGCTGACCGCTGAAAACACGTTTAATAAGTGAGAGTCTGAGCCATTTCGCGATACTAGCCTTAACATTAACCGCTTTTGTCGATGTTATAATCGATTCTGAAAGGTCATTTTTCTTAATAAAATACGCAATGGGAATTATCGCATTATTGGATGTCAAAGTCTCTCGGCTGTACCCAAAACCAGATATAAGTCCAATTGCAATTCTTATTGCAGAAGAAATTTTATCCCATTCATCTTCAATCTTCTGCATATTTGGCTTATTAAAATTATCCACCTTGAATGCGATATCTTTGATTCCACTGAGCACAAGGCAGGATTTTAATACAAAGTCTTTTGTGAAATTGAACCCATCCCCAATACTATTAATACTGTCAACAAAACTGAAAATCTCTTCTCTGGCGTCGCGATTTGTCCATTGAGCCGTAGCTATCGAAAGTAGGAGGTCTGAATAACTTAGAATAGTACCTCCGCTGTTAATCCGAATAAAGATATTCAAGACTTTATCAAGTACCTGGCTCTTTTCCTGATAATAACTTATTGTGCCCTTCTCATGAATCACGTTATGGAGTTTAAACAAAGTATTATTGGCAAATGATGCCTTTTCTTTTGAATAATCAGAGAAGATGCCTGTTTCAATTAGGTAAGAATTGACATCTCCAGGTTCTTTGAGATCCAGTATTTGTGACACTTTGAACCAATTAACATCATTATTCCTTATCCCGGCCTCCTCTGAGATGAGGAATTGAAAATCGTATTTAAGATCTGTTTCATCTGATTCTGATATCAGATTCAGATACAAAAGTTTCTTTGGATAGGCAAGATCATTATCCCATCTTTTACGAGGTATCTTATTCGAATAGGATCCCTTAAGACCTATATATATTGAGGTTAGCCTTTGCTGTCCATCCAAAATCGCGGTTAAACCTTCTTCGCCTGATAATGTAGCTTTTGGATTATGTCTGCTGTATCTCTCATGATAATCTTTGATAAATTCGTAAAACTCGTAATCGTGAACATGTTCTTTGCTGACATTCCAGAATAGAAATGAGCTAATCGGATAATCCTGCATTAGGCTGTCAAACAACCTTTCTACCTGTTCGGGGTTCCAAACAAATTCTCTTTGAATTGCTGGCAACAAATATTTCTTTCTATAAATATTGTCTACCACATCAACTATTCTAAGGGCGGTTTCGTAAGACATAATTTTATTCGCTTTGTAAATTTGACTAATAAAAATAATGTAATCTGACATGAAGAGCAAGAACTTCGGTTTAAACCTGCGGCTAATAGGCTATTGCTAGACTAATCTCGATGTCAGTCTGAAATCGAGAAGCAAAAATGCAGTGAAAATGGGAACTGCAATGCAGTAAAAACGGGAACAGGAATACAGTAAAAACGGGAACAATATTACAGTGATAAGTTAACTTGATTATTAACCTGTGCTACCTTTCAGGTTTTGGTAAAAAATACTGAGATGGAGGCACGACAAAAACAACTTATCATTATGTATCATGAGATCCGAAGACTCCGCGATGCTGAACATTTTTCCATTCAGCGCATAGCGGATCAGTTAAAAATCAACTTCCGGACAGTAAAGAAGATACTGGGTATGACGGAAGAAGATTATGACAGGTTTATAGAGAAGAAGTGGGCAAAGGCTCATCATCTTGATCCCTACCGCGATTTTATTGTCAGATACCTTCAACAGTATCCTGATACTCCGGCAGCAGTAATGCATGATAAGCTTAAGGAGCAGTTTACTGCACTGCTTGACAGGTTGCTTTACAAGTCCAGTTAATCCAACTACAGGGGAAGAGTTACAAAATGCAGAATAGACAGACAATTTTGAGTCTATAGAATACTTTGTGTAAACGCCTGTATTCAAATTCTGCATCTATCTTCAAACTTAATCAAAAATTGCTGCAAAATCATACCCCAATCCCGGATGGGCAAGGTCCATTTTTTCTCAATATTGGCAATTGCCATGTAA
>Ga0209203_1003030_pt1 | contig 10626 bp, 14 predicted proteins | sample AD_UKC109_MetaG_FD_184423 | JGI IMG/M metagenome (GOLD analysis project Ga0209203, IMG submission 184423) | Active sludge microbial communities of municipal wastewater-treating anaerobic digesters from Hong Kong - AD_UKC109_MetaG (SPAdes)... | ecosystem: Engineered > Bioreactor > Anaerobic >...
CATTGTTGAGTTATTTGAAAAACATGGCTGGTCTGTCGTGAAAGAAGATGACCAGAAGATTTACCTTCTTAGGGATGGGTCTTCAGCAGTTCATTCAGGGTATTATTTTAAAGATACCAAGACCTTCTTTTGTTTCAGCACTTCTACGGAATTTCAACCAGAAAAACCGTACAATCACTTTCAGGTTTTACAGGTGCTGGAAGGTAAGAATGATTACCGTACCACGGTAAGATTGCTGAAGGACTATGGATATGAGGTAAAGACCAAGCCTGATAAGATTACTTCAGACGATATTGCTAAATACCTCAATGATAAAGGTGTCAGGTACGATACATTTATCCAAGACCTAACTATAAAAGGTAAAATAATCGAGGAACTGGATTATAACACCCTTTACATCGATTTGAAGAAGCATTTCGACAAAGAAATTCCAAGGACACGGTTCGAAGAGACTATTAAGTCGAATTATATCACCGTGACCAATCCTCTTCTTGAATTCATTGAAGCAAATAAAGAGAGGCATCCTGTAGGTATGTTTGAAAGATGGTTGGATTGTATGGTGCTGAAGAACAAATCCATTGACAGGACTCTACTTATAAAGTATCTGAAGAAATGGTATGTTGGAATGATTGCTCAGGCACTTGGATATGAGTACCCCAACGAGTTCTTTTTAACACTTTTATCTGTTGAACAAGGTCTTGGTAAGACCACCCTGCTCAGGAACTACACTCTTCCTAATGAACTTCACGGTTATAGGAAAGAGCATTCTTTGAGTTTTGATGATGATTTCAAGGTATTGATGTCTCAGGCTTTGCTAATTGTGGACGATGAAATGGACGGTCGCTCGTATGAGCAAGACAAAACGTTCAAGACGGTTTTGAGTACCAAGGAATTGACCATGCGCAGAAAATATGACCGAAGAATATCTACAATTAAGCGCAGATGCAGTTTTGCTGGTAGTGGCAACTATCTGTTTGTGGTCAGGGAACAACAAAACCGCAGAATAATTCCTCTTGAAATTGAAAAAATTCATTTCGAAAAACTGTCTGAAATCGACTACACGGATTTGTTTATGGAAGCCTATAACTTGCTTGTAAATGGTTTCCAATATTCATACCAGCAGGATAATAAGCAGGAATTGAAACACATTTATGCTGACTATATTCAATATTCAGATATCGATTTGATATTCGATGAGTACGTCCAGAAACCAGACACAGTAGGTGACACCTTTCTGATTACTAATCTGGATTTGGTAAACGCACTGCTAAGTAAGTTCCCTCACGCCAGTAAACGCATCAACGTACTGGTAATCGGCAAACTCATGGCAGAGAATGGTTTCGAAACCATCAGAAAAGGCAAGAAGCGTGTGACCTGCTATTGCATCAGCAAGACCAGCCGAATTGTACAATCCATTGGAGATGATACTCAGTCGTGGCGGTTGAATTATGGCGAATTCATAGGGTGATAATTATATGACGAAAAATTAATTACCATGATACCAGAGAGAACCAGAAAAACGCCAACAGAGTATCAAGCAAATATTGCAATTGATTTATTTATGGATGATGGCTGGGAAGATTTTTTATATGATGTAAATGGATTTGACATCTATATTCATATTTCTAATGAATATTATACGAAACTTATACAATCAGAAGAAGAATTCTTCGAAAACTTTTAAAGCAATAAAAAATGAAAAAGTTAAACCTGATTTTAACCGAAATAAAAGATGTTTGTAATAAACATCCGATTATGCAGGATAGGATTGAAGCATTAAGGGATGCAGGATATAGTACCATAGATTATGTATACGTCAAACGAAATACAGGATTGTATTCTGCGAATCATCTGACCAAGAAGCAGATATACCGCATTCAAATTGGTTATACGGAATTGCATAAAGGTTACCCTGCCGCATGGTGTATTGACCTATCGAGCAGAGATGTTGTAGATGAAGTAGAACTACCATTTTGATTCAATTCAAGGGCGCAGATATTTAAAGAGGCTTAATTGCCAAAGGATTTTAAAATATTGCAAATTTGACACTAAGCAATGCTTTCATAGAAGTTAATGGGTTTAAAAAGGTAAAAAACTTAAGTTTTTCTTCCTAAAAATGCTTGATTTGCCTCTGAGTGTTTTTTGAATTCCATAAACCATGAAAATTTCCTAAAAAAATATTACAGATAGACTCATCTTTCAATATTAGAAATTGACCCACCTCTGCAAAGACACCTTGATAACTTAAACCCTGCATACGTTTGAAATTCGGAATATTGACATGGCTTAGATAAATAAATTGAGTAGGAGTAAAATTGCATGAAGTAATAATAACCATATCATCACAAATAATATACTTACTATGAAGATTACTGTTAGAGGAGTACTCAGCCGAAGGATGTGATTCATAATGTTTCATAAATTCTTTAAAACTTAATATATTAGAGGGTTTTCTCGCCCCCATATTATCCCCCTTCGAGTTTACAAAAGTTTGAGATATACATTTGATATCTAATGTTCGAGATGTTTTTGTTAATAAGTCATGTAAAAATCCATACTTAGTTATCCAACCAGTTTGATTGCCACCATACTTAAATTGAGTTGGAATTTGGTATTTAAAGGAAGAAATATGTTGTGCAACAACATATACTCTTTGTTTTGCACTAAGTATAATTTCCTTAAGTCTCTCTTCAATTATCTCTGGAGAATTTTCATAAAAGGGACTTATTAGAATATTTTTTTCACTTGATGGATTCTCACTTTTTTGTATTTTATATCTGGTATTGTCAGATTTAAAATCATAATTGTTTATTAATATTGAATTGTTAATTAAATCATTAAAAAAAAATTCTGTTGGTGTATTTATTGTACTATCATTCTCACAAATTATTAGAACTTCTTCTTTAATCCTGTCTCTTACTGCTAATCCAGAAGAAGTAAGTATTGTAGCATTAATTCTATTCTTTTTTTTAATTAATATAGATTTTAAGTGCAGGGAATAAGGCATAATACCCCTTGAGAACGGATTCACATTTTCGCTTCTGATGAACATATGAGGGAAAAAATAAAGTTCAAAATTCTTTCTCTGATTTTTGTATATATCTCCGAATATCCTTCTTGCCAGACTATATTTAGTGTGGGAATTTTTAAAACTCAGGTCATTTGAATTTATATCGAAAATATATTGTGGACTCCTATCATCATAGCCATCAATTGGTATTGTAACTACTTGAATCTTAATGCCCATTTCGGCATACTTACACAACTCCGTATAAAGAATTTCATTATTAAATAGATATGAACAAATTTGTATGGAAATCATTTCATACTTAACTGACTCTAAATAGGCAAGAAACTGTCGCAGTAATTGTGGACTTGAACCTTGTGAGAAGTACTTAGTGGGTTCACCGTATAGACTCGGTGAGTCAAAGAATACTGAATAATTTGCCATTAATTATACCTTTGTCAACATTAGAAAATAAACAGTCTTCCTTTCCTTCTCCTGAATGTTCATTCTCCATCTTTCACCCTTACTATTTGGGCTTGGTTCACCTGCTACTTCATTCAATACCCAGATTAAATTCTCAGGTTTTTTTATCAATGACTTTGCTCGCCTATGTTCCGAATTGCTAATTTGACCATACCATACTCTCCTAATTGAGATTTTAAATGAATTCTTGTACCTATCAAAATAATCATCAAATGTGAAAACTTCTATATCACTATCCTGACTTGGATTAACAGTTGCTTCCAAAATATACTCAGCAGGAAATTTTGAATCCCCTCTTGTTGCACTGCCTCTTAACATAAAATATTCTAAAATTGACTTAAAATCTGACTCTGTTAAAAATTCAGACCAGTTTCGGTCTCTTGATTCCAATTCACCTCGGTGAAACTTCAAAACTTCCTTGTCAAATGAATTTATTAGGTCTGTAGAGTTTTCTAAATCTAATGATGCGATTACGTTTAATAATCCCTGTCTCTGTAATCTGTTGTAAGCAAAACTGCTTCCAATTTGTTTAATAGAAACACCTTTGCTGTTTAAGTACACATCTGCTTTTTTATGACAATCATCTGGAAAGTAACTTCCTATCTCACTTTCGTCTGTTATATTTTTCTTCAAATTCCCATACGGTATCTCAATTTTTGCTAAGAGTCCAATATATTGAAGGTTGATTACATTAAGCCTCGAAAAGAGATAATTTATAACAGTTGCTTCATTTCCCGCCATTAAAAGACTATTAGAGGTTTTCGAAAAGTTCTTTCACACTAACCCCAAGTGCCTTAGATAGCCTATAAATATTTTTTAGAGAGATATTTCTTTTCCCAGATTCAACAAGGTTAATGTAGGTCCTGTGTAAATCTGCTATTTCTGCCAATTTCTCTTGCGACAGACCTCTTTCTTGGCGAAGGGTTTTGATTCTTAATCCAAAATGTTGTAGAATTTCCATTCATTAAAACTATTTTAATGAATACAATAAGTCAACAGACAATAAGTAACATTTCTATTACTTATTCCTACATTAATTGCTTAAGAATTCTGTGAAGAATTTTTGAAACGTAGACGAACTGGATACCTATTTAATAGTGGTAATTATTTTATCAAAGCATATATCAATATCTGTAAGTACCTCACTCTCCCAAAACCTTATAACTTTCCATCCTGATTGGATTAGTAACTGATTTACTTTTTTATCCCTTTCAATGTTTTTCTCAATTTTTGAAATCCAATAGTTTCTGTTTGATTTGATTTTCTCCTTTTTTTCATCCCATTTTTTCCCATGCCAGAACTCACCATCAACAAAAACTGCCAATTTCTTCTTACGGATGGTGATATCAGGGTTTCCTATAACATCTGAATTATTTATTCTGTAGCGAACACCTTTCCTCCACAAATAATGACGCAAAATTAATTCTGGCTTTGTATTTTTTGATTTTATACTCCGCATTGTTTTAGAGCGGACAGGAGAAGTTATAAATCCATGCTTCGAAATATAATCAGGCATATTTTGCTAAAAGAGTTTTAATTCACCATGTTGCGGTATGTAAGAAGCATCATTACTCAATTCGCCATTTAATTGCTTTTTTATTTGCATCGCAAGCGCATATGCAAAATTAACTGGCACTGCATTTCCAATCATTTTATATCCTGCTGCTAATGATGTATAATGAAAAATAAAATCATCTGGGAATGTTTGAATTCTGGCACACTCCCTTACAGAAAGTCTTCTGTACAAATGTTCTTCACCTTCGACAAATTTCTTAACATCTTGCTCAACATGCAGCATCTTTGGTGCTTGTGGATGTATAGGAGCATGCCTTCCCCCTGCCTGAATAGTAAAACTTGCCTCATCCCATGACCGAACTCTGTTTCTCGACATGTAGATTGTGGAAAATGTACCAGTCATATATTCATGGTTTGGCACAGTACAAAAAGTGCCATTTGTTTTATTTTTATCTTTTGCCTGAAGTGCGTTATCCTTCAAATCCCAAATAGCATTACGCAGGTTTGGAAAGTTCTGCTTTTTCTTTGGGAATACGAAGGTCATATCCAAATCTTTCCGTAAGCCAACAAATATTAATCGTTTCCTGTCTTGTGGAACATCATAATGCTTTGCATTAAGCAACTGCACATTCAAATTATATCCTGCATATTTGAAATGATTAATGATGTTTCCAAGTGCATCTGAATGTCTTCCTGCAAGCATTCCAGAAACGTTTTCAGCCAAAAAGAATTTCGGCTGCTTATCTTTTAAGATTCTAATAAATTCATAGAAAAGTTGACCCCGTGCATCTTCAATACCTCTTAATGCCCCTGCTTCGCTCCAACTTTGGCATGGCGGTCCTCCAATAACACCATCAAAGTCATTAGGAATTTCATTTGAGGGTATATTTGTAATGCTTCTTCTATCCAATTTAACCTGAGGGAAATTTTTTTCATAAGTTTCCCAAATTTCCTTATCATATTCATTTGCCCAAATGACATTAAACCCTGCCTTTTCAAATCCTAAGTCCAAGCCACCTGCTCCCGCAAAAAGTGCAATAATATTCATAAAATGTTATAAGTTATTAATTTAGAATTAAATAATACTGCTGGATTGTTTGGATTTCTAATCATCACATCAGTAACTGAAAGAGCATCATTACTATTTATTAAATTTTGGTCTTCATTACTGAAGGAATTGAACTTATCCTGCCTCATAATTACTGCCATATTAAATCTGTTCCGCATGTTCATCCTATGCACATAGTCAAACACTGAACATGGATTTTCGATTCCCCACATTCCTCTTATACGCAAATATGTTATACCCAAAGGGTCAACCCTATTAACTCTACCCAATTCATTTGTTTCAGCAAATTCAACATCTGGTATTGTTGTAATTCCATATGAAATTGTGTTCTTAATCCGTTCATATATTTGACGGTCTGCGGCATAACAATCTCCATAAACAAACCACAGAGTTAAAAGGTTTCTATCATCTGTGTGTCCCACAATATAAATAATATCTTTCTCTTCCCACTGTTCGCATTCTCTGCAAGCATTGGTAATTAAGGGGTCATCTGAATGTAGTTTTGATTTTGGGTAGGAACTATTTAATGCTAACCCTGACCGAGCAGATTGAATCTTTTTTACCTCAACAGCATCACCGCCCGCAATAATTAAGTCTGGTGGATTATTCTGTGTTCCTATATAAGAAAAGGTATTTGAATATGTTAATATTCTTTCACTTTCATTCTGACAGTTAATTGTTCCAGCAAATGCATCTTTGATATATTCCTCAAGAGCATATCCAACATTATTAATTCTATTTCTTCCTCTGAAATGTTGCATTAATTCTACAACAGGGTTTTGTGTTATGTTATTAATAGCATGAAGGATATTGCTCATAATTATTTATTTAACAAAAGATTAACCAGATGGTCAAAGTTTTAGATGCACAATTGGCGTAAAATTACAAACAATAAATATGATTGTGCCTTGAATAGATTCAAATTTTTCCTGAATGTTTCAACATTCTCAAAATATCTAATTCTACTTGATAGAAATCTGGACTTGGGCATTCATTGGTTCCCACAGTAAAAGTATTCAGATATAGCGTATCAGATGGAGATGCCCAAATGTTATAGAATCTTTTTATTGGACTTCCATTCTTGCCTAACGGGTAATTTCTGTTTTTAAAGATTGGGTCAGTAGATAGTTGCTCTAAAAGTTCAAATCCCAATTCAAAGAATAAAGATTCGAATTCTTTACCGACAGATAAAATCAATTTCAAATCTGCCTTTTTAAGAATAATTTCGGATGGTTTGATTACATTTTCATCAATGTGATGAACAGAAAAATCCTTAAGCACACCACCATCAGAGAATTTTGATTGCCAAGGGCAAATTTGGATGGCAAATGGGTTCTTCGATGAAGAACTTAATCTGGTAATCCATTTTGCTCTTGTTTGCCACCATTTGCCAATGTTGGTTTCTTTAAACTTGCTTAAATATGGAAAAGATTCGACAAAACTAAAATAAGTCGTATTAGGCGTAAAATCATTAAAAATCGAACCAGATAAGTGTTTTTGGAGTTGGTAATTTACACCACCGTATGGATTTAAATTTAAAATAATTGCCGAATATTGCCAAGGATTGCCATAATATGGCTCTGGCAAAGCATCAGCATTTCTTAATAGACTTTCAAATTTGCCCCAATAGTTTTTTTCAGATTTAAAAAAAGTTATGGGGTCTTTATTCCATTCATTCACATACTTATTCCAATAGTCAATATATTCCTGAACTGTTTTCATTCCCATCATAAAGTTATGGTTCTCGCTTTATGTTCAGGTAGTTTTAAGGCGCTTACACCATTAGGATATATTTTAATAAATTGGTCTAACTGATTAACTAATATGTAATAATGGTTCTTGCCATTAGGATGTGTTAAATATATTCTAATCAACCCTGCTTTTGCTTTATCTTTTATAAATGAATTCCATGTGAAGCCACGATAATCAGGATGCCGTGGAAATTTTTCATTATATATTTTTCTAAATTCACCCGCTTTTATGTAACTACCTTTCAATCCAGAAGTGTTATTGTTACTCGATATAGCATCAATTAACATATTGAACTTTTCTTCAAGCCAATTCGAATTTTGGGTATCCATAGGTATGCCTTACTTTAGAAATTAATCATATTACTAACTATTCTGTAAAAATATAAATTCCCAGAATTTTGATAAAAAATTAGTTAGAATAAAAACTATGTTTGTATTAGGAATTCATAATAAACAAAGCAATTCGAACAAAACATGAGGTTCTACATCAAATAACAAAGAAGTAATGGTTTTTATTTTATCTTAAATAATATTACTGAATTAAAGATGTACTTCTTCAATATGACCCATTTTCTTGATGAACAAGGAGACATCCTGAACCCCAAACTAACCATCACTCCAAACAATTGACATAAAAAATATGGCATTCAGAACCACCGATTTTCCGTATTCAACTTCTCCCTGTAAAAAACATACAAAATAGAGGGGTGGGTTATTTTGGTCAGGTGATTAAATGTAAGCACCCCACGCTAAAAAAAGCGAGTCTGATATTCATGTACTTATAACTCTCCAAAAATGGGGAGTCTGGCTCTCATGCGCTTATGAAGGCACAGTTATTTGGGTGTGATTGGTCAGAGTCTCGAAGTCAGCCAAACACCATAGCCAGTAGTAACCTGTGTAGGTTAATTTCCATGATAAGGTGGTGGTCTTCTGGTTTTGCAGTTCCTGCACATCGAGATATATGATTTGGTCTTGCTGCCATACCTTTAGCAGCCTTACAGCAGCACCCCGATTGCCTTCTGTATACATGTAAGGCATGCCAATAACCCGAGTTTTATCCTTTGTTAATATGAACTGTCTGTCCAGTATGAAAGCCTCTGGTTTCTGGTTTATGTCATCCATACAATTGACTTTAATTAAAAACTGGCATTATGCAGGTCACCTTTCTGGCGAGTCGGGTCAAGGAAGTCGGTATTGGTTAACATCCAATCGCATGGTAAACTGCTGATATTTAACCGATGTTTGCGTTTGAGCAACTCACCATTATCCAAATCCAGTAACACTAAAGTAACGACATACCCCTTTAAATAAGCATGGTAAAACTTGACAGTACGCTCAAAAACACCTTTATTTTTGAAGTCATAGAGGCTATATAGGTCATAAGTATACAGGGCATTATTATCGTCAGTTTTAATGCAGGGCATGTTAATACGATAACCACCATCAAATTGATGGAAACCTACGGTACATGGTTTATTGTCTGAAAATGATACTTCGGGGTTCATAAGCATTTTAATATAAATACTTGCGTACAATGAAAGCAGGACAAGAATAATCTTGTCAACCATACACCCCCACTGGGGTATCCACCCCTATCATCCCCCCTATATATACCCCCTCAGAAGGTATTGGGGTGCTACATGAATAAATACTTTGAAATTCCAGAGTATGTAGAAAAAGTTTCAAAATCCAGACTCGAAAAAATTTCCCAAAAAATTTGGTTCACAAGAAAATTCCCAAAAAATTGGCGTAATTATGAAAAAATAAGCCTTTTGGTAGTGTTGATGGAACTTGGGTGCGGTCAGGAGATAATTGGAAGCCGATATAATGGTAACACTGGAAGTAAACTACCCCTGAAGCAATGATTCGCTTGCGAATATGTTGAAATGGGTCTGGAAGGAATGATGTTTGGAAGGGTTGGCTTCCTTTGGGGGTTGAACGCAATGGATACCATCACTGCTTTAGGGTCAGGGGATGAGGGTTCGACACCCCGCAGGAAGAGAACTTTGAAACTACATGATGCGTAGGAACAATAGCCAAAGTCATAAAGATGACTATGGTTATTATCAGTATGTTAATCACAGCAAATTATCTTGTTACTCCTGATTGGAACAAGGGTTCGACACTCAGAACCATTGCTTGAGGGTATGGAAGGTCTCGATGTCAAAATACGAACACTCTATAACACTTTATATTTCAATAATTATCATAGATTTATTACCTTCGTTCCAACGTTCAGTTCTTTGTGGTTTTTCCCGAAATAATTTGACAATTCTTGACCTGTTGTTTTGGGTCATCTACGTAAATTATTGAATACTTGATAACTTAAAGGTAAGGTTGTGTGGTCTGATACGCTCCACTTTGAACCACATTCCAACGAGTGTGGTTTCTTTTTTTGCCCATCTAACTCACACAAATTCAATAATATCACCAGACCCTCAAGAAATGCCCCCGCCACTCGGATTGCCTTAAATCGGGTAAAAAAAGTTGACCATAACCCATACCCCGAAAACGTATTACCCCAATAGCAACATAGAAATAACATAGTAGATTAATTATCTTCATCATTACGGGTTGCTCTCTTAGTCCCATTTTGTTTCGATAGTTTACCTTTCAGGTCACGAACATTTTGAAGCATTAGTTCATCAATCACGGTTGCATAACTGTCCAAAGTCACCTGAATACTGGCATGACCGAGAATCTTACTTAAAACCCCGATATTCATTCCATTTGCCAAGCCTATAGTACACGCAAAAGTTTTTCGTGCAAGATGCGAAACCAATGGTTTATCCTTGGGTATG
>Ga0209203_1003042_pt1 | contig 10609 bp, 10 predicted proteins | sample AD_UKC109_MetaG_FD_184423 | JGI IMG/M metagenome (GOLD analysis project Ga0209203, IMG submission 184423) | Active sludge microbial communities of municipal wastewater-treating anaerobic digesters from Hong Kong - AD_UKC109_MetaG (SPAdes)... | ecosystem: Engineered > Bioreactor > Anaerobic >...
CCGGAATAAAAACCCTTTTTGCCGAGGCAAAGCCCGTCGGGAAACTCATCCCCCTGATCCTTGACATCCAGGACGAGACCTCCCTCCCCGACTTCATCACCCTGATCAACCACAAAAAGAACCTCCCCTGAATTCACCCCCGGGCTCCCGCCGGAAGGCACAAATCTTATACAACGAGAAGAAAAACATAAAAATATCCCTCTGTACGAACTGCACAGTGCAATATTTTTTTGTCCATTATTTCTGTTATTCGTTTAAAAAAGAATGCATTATAGAGTAAAATGTGTTTCATACTTGCTATATTTGTAGGAGGACAATGAAAAAACTTTATGTTCTTGATAATACCAACAAAACGACATGAAATACTATATTGGCAATACTGATTTTGATTGGTTCGATTATCTCAGAAAGTTAAAACCAGAGGATATTAACTTTTGGCAACCCAGTGGATTGACTAAGTTCAAAGCTATTGAGAAAGGTTCTCCATTTTTGTTAAAACTTAAAAGTCCAATTAACAAAATAGCAGGAATCGGATTTTTTGCTTCACATTCCATACTTCCCATTCATTTCGCTTGGGAAGTTTTCCAAAATCGAAATGGGACTCAACAATTCTCGGACTTCTATTCCAAAATAAGATCATATCGAGATAGCTCAAATTCTATTGAAAATAATCTGAATATCGGTTGCATAGTACTAACAGACCCAATCTTTTTTGATGAGCCAGACTGGATTAACATACCTGATAATTGGTCAAGAAATATAGTTCAAGGTAAAACATACAACACGAGTGACACAGACGATAGATTATATTGGCAACAAGTTGAGACTTTGCTGATAAAATACTCAGATCTACCTATGTCAGATATTAAGGAACAGCCACCCTTATATAACCAATATATGACAAATGTCAGAATCGGTCAAGGAGCTTTTAGAGTTTTAGTTACAGATGCATATTCAAGATGTTGCGCTATTAGCGGTGAAAAAACACTTCCAGTATTAGAAGCAGCACACATTATACCTTATTCCATCGCAGGACATAACGAAACGAATAATGGTTTGCTTTTACGAGCCGATCTTCACAAACTTTTTGATTCTGGTTACATTACTGTAACAGATAAGTATATCATAGAGACAAGTAGGAAGATTAAAGAAGAGTTTGAAAATGGGCGGGATTATTATAAATTTCACGGGCAGAAATTAGTCTCATTACCTAAAAGTATCTATGATTTACCTGACAGAGATAATTTAAGATGGCATAATGATAATGTTTTTCGATTGTAAAGGTACCATCAACAATAGCTGGTCATTACTTACAAAGTTGTACACCGTCCTGGATGCGATTAAAGGAAAGTACGGGTATTCCCTTTCATCCAGTCATGCATTTGGGCTGATAATGTTTCCGGTAATAATCAGAGTTATTTTCTATAAACTCATTGTAGGACTACAAAGAAAAGTCCAACCAATAAAAGGCCAACGCTTAAACCCACTACCTCGCATTCCATCCTAAAGGAATATAATGCACCAAGAAACTACTTACAGGAGACGTTTTTACTGATTAGGTTGTGGAATAGATAAAGGGGAATAAAAGAGAGCGGGAGATTAACAAAAAAGTGGAATAATTATGAAAATTCAATTCAAAAATTGGTTAACGGAAAACAAAACTAAAGTATCACGACCTGACAAATACTCAAATACAATTACAACTATTTCTAATCATTTCAAGAAATCGTTAAATCAAGACATTGATTTGTTCAACATAGGAAATGTAACTGAAGTATTGCGACTAAAAGAAGAATATTTCAGCTATGATGAATTCTACCAAAAGAACAAAACAGGAAACAACATGTACAGTCGTTCTTTAGATTTATACATAGAATTTCTTGAGACAAATCAGCTACAAATTGACGACACAATCAAAGAGGTTAATCAAATAAAAAATGATAACACATTGACAGTTCTTGAAAAAGAATCAATAATATTAAGTCGCGTTGGACAAGGAAAATTTAGAAAAGAATTGATTGATCTATGGAAGGGTTGTTCTATTTCAAAATTTGACGACACAAGATTTTTAATCGCTTCTCATATAAAACCATGGAAACAATCATCAAACCAAGAAAAAATTGACAAATTCAACGGTTTGTTATTATTACCGACATATGATAAACTGTTTGACTTAGGTTTTTTTTCATTTAATGATAACGGGAGAATAATCATTTCAAAATTTTTGAATCAATACAATAAACTTGGTATAGACAGTAACATTGTTATTGACATAAAGTACAAAAACGTGCAATATTTGAAATATCATAGAGAAGAAATTTTGAAAAAGTAATTTTGCCAATAATCATTTTGAAGTTTTATATAGATAGCAAGTATAAAACTAATAGGAACATAAATAAGAATGCCAAAACTTTTTCACACAAATAAAAAATCTATTAAGTCAGGCATAATGGACAAACTAAACAAAGAACAGAGAAGAAAAAATATGCAAGCTGTAAAAAGTTACGGTTCTAGAATTGAGGTGTTACTCGCAAAAGAACTTTGGAAAAGAGGATACAGATATAGAAAGAACAATAAGAAGGTTTATGGTAAACCGGATTTTACTTTTAAAAAATATAAAATTGCAATATTTGTTGACAGTGAGTTTTGGCATGGTAAGGATTGGGATGAACGTAAAAAAGAAATTCATACCAACAAGGATTTTTGGTATAAAAAAATTGAACGGAATATTGAAAGAGATAAGGAAGTCAATGATTATCTTGTAAAAGCGGGTTGGCAAGTATTACGCTTCTGGGGACACAGCATTGAGACAGAATTATCTAATTGTGTACAAAAAATCGAGAATACGATAAAAGAAACTGATAATTAACAATTATAATAATTTTTTTATGCTAAAAGATTTAGGTATTATAATAGGACATAATACAAAAGCAGGAAGTATTTTTGAACAACTGTTTCCCAATTTTATGGAAATCAACTATTCAAAACCTTCTGAGTATGTAACAATATATTGGAGCACATATAAAAAATCAAAGTTTGATAATTCAATAAACGGGAAAATATTTGAGTATATTTTGGCAACACTATGCATAAGGGAGAACATTTTACCATTGTATTTAAGTGCAAAAGTTGCTTTTGTACCAAATGTTATATACGATCTCATGTTTTATACTGCTGAACGAGGTCCTATCTGTTGGAGTGTAAAGACAAGTTTGAGAGAAAGGTATAAACAAGCTGATTTAGAAGCAATAGCATTAAAATATGTTCACCGAAAAGCTCTGAGCTACTTGATTACACTAGACGAAAAAGAAGCCCTTAGTGTAAAAAAGAAAATTATCACAGGTGATATTATTGGATTAGACAACATAATAATCGCAACTAAACCGGATTTTGATAAATTCATTTCAGAAATTAAAAACTTCAAATTTGTTGAACCTCCTACTGTACAAGTTATAAAAACAAGTCAAGTTGTGACAATAGAAAAAGTCAAATCGGTTATATCATAAATAACTGATAATAAATCCGAAAAACGAGTAAAAAAATTTTTCTTTTATAATTGAGAAAAATATTTGTTTCAAGGCGACAAAGAGCATTCGTTTTTGTAAATTGCGGCCGTGAAAAATTTGCAGAGATGACACTAAAAGAAAAACTATCAATTGAAGAAGTATGTGGTAAAATGTTTACAATTAGAGTTGTAGAAGCTTCCGATAATGGGAAAGCTGCATTCACTCACTATTTGAATAATTACTCACATCGATCGTCACATTATTTCCACAAAGAAGCAATACAACATGTAAAACACGCATTAGAGTTTAAATACCCTGATAAAACAATTTCCTTAAAAGTTGCAGAAAAAGCATTAGATGAGATGCTTTTTGATTTTAAAGAAAGTGTTAAATTTCCGGGACCAAAAAATCCTAAGTTTACTTTTATTGATTTGTTTGCAGGCATTGGCGGTTTTAGGATTGCAATGCAAGATTTAGACGGTAAGTGTGTTTTCACAAGTGAATGGGATGAACAAGCTAAGAAAACATACGAATTTAATTTCGGCGAAGTTCCTTTTGGAGATATTACAAAAGAAGAAACGAAAAATTTTATCCCAGACAGTTTTGATGTTCTGTGTGCCGGATTTCCCTGCCAAGCTTTTTCGATAGCCGGAAAACGCGGGGGTTTTGAGGATACAAGGGGTACTTTATTTTTTGATGTAGCAGAAATAATTAAAAAAAAGCGACCTAAAGCAATTTTCCTTGAAAATGTTAAAGGTTTAGTGAACCACGATAAAGGCAAAACACTAATGACAATCTTGAATGTTTTAAGAAACGATTTAGACTATTTTGTCCCAGACCCTCAAATAATTAACGCAAAAGATTTCGGCGTGCCACAAAACCGAGAAAGGATTTATATAGTTGGATTTAGACGTGATCTGGGAGTAAAAAGTTTTGATTATCCAATACCATTAATTAGTAAAGTATCTTTTTCAGATATTAAAGAAAAGGACACAGTTTCTGCTAAATATTATCTTTCAGAAACATATTTAAATACACTTATAAATCATAAAAAACGACATCAAAGTAAGGGAAACGGGTTTGGATTTGAAATTATTCCTGATACTGGTATCGCTAATGCTGTTGTTTGTGGGGGTATGGGACGTGAAAGAAATTTAGTCCGAGATAACAGATTGGTGGACTTTACTCCTGTAACTCATATAAAAGGGGAAATTAACAAAGAAGGAATTAGAAGAATGACACCTAGAGAGTGGGCTAGATTACAAGGTTTCCCTGATGGTTTTCATTTTCCCGTTGCTGATGCATCAAAATACAAACAATTAGGCAATTCTGTTGCAGTACCTGCAATTAAAGCAACAGGAAAGGAAATAATAAATAGAATTCTTCCTTATGTTGACAGGTAATAAAGGGGAATGGAGTGAGATCTATACCCTATTGAAAATAATAACTGATAAAGAATTATTTGCAGGAGATAGTGAATCTAATGTATTTGAAAATCTATCCTTTCCCGTAGTTAAAATTTTAAGAGATGAACCAAATGGCATATATGAATATTCATATTCTGGTGATTTAATCATTATTAATAATTCTAAAGAAGAATTTCGAATCCCGCTTTCAATTTTTAAGGAAAAGGTAGTATTTCTTCTTTCAGAATTAAAAGCAACAAAAACTGCCACCTTTTCAATTGAGGAAATTGAATCATTCATAAATTCATTTAATTGTTTTTCTCTGAAAGCACATTCGTCATCAAAAAGCGATATAAGAATTGTGATTCACGATCAACGAACAGGTACAACGCCTGAATTAGGTTTCAGTATTAAATCACAGCTTGGGGCAGCTGCAACTTTATTTAATGCAGGAAAGACAACAAATTTTATTTATAAAATTGAATCTTCAAATATTACAACAGACGATATTTTTGAAATTAACTCAATTAATACAAAAAGTAAAATAAAGGACAGAATTGAAAAAATACGAAAACTTTCAGGCGTTCTAAAATTCGTAAACACTGAAAATATAGTTTTTGGTAATAACCTTAGACTGATTGACAGTGCTTTACCACAAATTGTATCTGAAATTATTTATCTTTTTTATACATCTACTTATGCAAAAACAATCGATTTAGTCGATCAAATTACAATTATCAACCCTCTTAAGTATAATCTCGAAACAAACCATCCTTTTTATTCTTACAAAATCAAGCGTTTCCTATCAGATATTGCCCTTGGGATGATGCCTTCAAGAGTATGGAGCGGCCAATTAGATACAACCGGTGGTTATTTGGTTGTTAAAGAAAACGGAGAAATAGTATGTTATCATATATACAATAGAAATGAATTCGAAAACTATTTGCTAAAGAACACAAAACTTGAAACTGCAAGTAGCTCACGTCACGACTTCGGCATTATTTATGAAGAAGATAATGAATTACGTATCAAGTTGAATCTTCAAATTAGATTTATCAAATAAGACAGACTTTAATAAATGGAGAGAAAACAATCATATCGCAGAAAATATTATATCGTGCCGATTGATGAAATTTTTTCACGAATTTTTTCCAACTCAGACTTAAAAAAATAACGATCATAATAGGATAACGGTTTCAAACCTCCAATAAAATTCAAGTATTTTGTAATAAAACGTGTTTTATCTTCAAATTTTCTTTTAAATAAATCACCGTTTTCCTCTATAAACTCCAAAATGCCCAAAACTGCTTCTTTGTGACGACCAAGTTTATAGGTTCCTAATGTACGAGTCGCAAAATCTATTTGTCTAAATAATATTTTTGTTAAATTATATTTATTTTCACCTCTTGTTTCATCAATAGATAAAAAAACAGCCCACCACAGTCCTGCAAGTGAATGACGAAGTAAACTGCTTTGAGAGGTAGAACTCAAAAACCAATGATCTAAAATATATTTACTTGGATTTGAAGACGAACCTTTGAACACTTCAGGCCTTCTTTCAATCATATATGGATATAAATCAACATGAGCCAAATACACCCATATACGTTCATCTGAAGCTTGAATAGGGGCCAGATTTTTATATGCTTCATAAATTGATATGGCAGTCTTATAATCATCGTTAGCGTCCAATTTACTTAATAAATCAGTAGTTGTGTCAATATTCGGAAGAGTTAATACTTGTCTTTTATCGTATATAAAATCTTTGCTTGAATAATGTTTCAAATATTCTTCATGAGAAAGTCTTTCTTTTAGTAGTTGTACATATTTTTCTCTAAAAATTAACTGTTTCATCATATTAGTCTTCTTTACCTGAGTTTACGATTATTTCCAAAGTTTCTAAAAAACGATGAAAAGGATTTCCCAATAAACGTTGTGCGATCTCGGGAATATTCTCCTTCTCTGCAATACCCAATGATTCGAATTCTTTTTCATTTTTCAATCTGTAATCAATCACTTTGGCCCATTGGTATTCTTCTTTGTGGTCCTCAAAATTGTATAATGCAATTATTAGAGCATTTAATACAATGGATGAATGAAATCCGCTTGCATATTTTGATTCTTTACCTATCGAATCACTACTAAAAATCTTATAATCTAAAGTAGGTAACTGAACTTCAATTTTGTTTTTCTTTAAATCAAAATTTGTATATTCCGATTCTTTGTTTTCTACAATATCCATAAATGATGAAACAGCCTTTAACTTTTCGTACCTTATATCTGCATTAAACCAAAATTCGCCGAAGTATGCCAACACTTCACCAGGATCTATATCAAAATTAAAACCACGATAATCAATATGTGAAGCAGCATTGGAATAGTTTGATATGAATTGTCTAGAAACTACAAGACATGTAAAATCAACACGCCCTTTCACTTCTTTTCTTGAAATACATAATTCAATTATAGGTTTTGGGGATTTTATAATTTTACGATATAATGTATCGGAACAAGTCACTTCGCATATAAACTCGGCCTGATATCCTTGAATCAATAAATCTATGTCATAATTATCAAAAAAGAACTCAATATAAATATCGTAGTTGTCTAAACCGGATACAATTCTGGGATTGATACTTATATCACCTGATATATCATCAGATATTCCCATAACTGGATGAGGAAAAGATATATTATTGAATCTCATAAGCTTTAAGCATTAAAGTGTGTTTTATGTTATCTTCAAAGCGGATTTTGATCAAGTTTCTTCCATTATTTAACTTTACATTTATCAGTGTGTTCAAAATTATTGAACCTTTGTCAGATTCAAGAATACTGAGCTTTTCTTCGGCATCATTATCAGCTCCTACAAATAACTCTAATTCAGAATTAGTAATATCTTTATCAGTAGTAATTATCAAATGATGAAATAAAAAGCCATTTTCTTTTTGAGCTGCTACTTTAAGCCTTACTTGTACCAGTACCTTACGTTTTATTGTGCTTTCATCTTGAACTTTTGCTGTACCTGTTTCTGAATCTCCATCTCCGGGAATAACACCATTATCTGACTCGTTACTGCCACCCGTAATAATCTTTTCTTCACTACCCTCCTGTTCTACAAACTCAGTGTTTTTTACCTCTGGTTTTGGTAGGATTGTCGGCTTAATAGTTACTGGATCAACGTTATTTATTTCTGTGGTTTGTATAGCTGTTTCATCTTTTGTAAGCTCCTTTGAGATTTCCCCCGAATTTATATTCGTATTATCACCGATATAATCATAAACTTCATCTTTTTCAAGTAAATCTTCAGGAATTGCTAAATATTCTTCTAAACCATAAAAAACTAATTTATTACCCAGTTGATTCATGGAAAGTTCTTCCAACTTAGAATTGATAAAATCACTAATTTCTTTTTCCGCTTTTCTGGCAGATTTATTGATTTGTCCTTCATCTTTCGGGTAATTTTCTTTTTTCCATTCACTGTGAGCCGGATTTTCCATTAAACGGAGTATCTTATTTCCTTTATCACTTTCACAGAGGAATACAGCTGCGTAACCACTTATTTTTTTTCGAGTTTGCTTATAAACTACCATCCGAGGTTTTCTAATATATGAAGTTCTGTTCGGTAATTCCTTATCTAGATATATATAAAGTTTCACTTCTCCTATTGTTTCCAGAGATTCTTTAAATAATTTGAATTGTTCATTTGCATTGACATATTTGACTGCTTTAAAATATGGTTTCGGATTCCAGCATTCAATCTCTGTTGCAGGCCCTATTTCAAATGGTTCCGGAAAGAAATCATCTATTGTTTGCTCGAGATTATTTTTATTAATTTCAACACTTCCTATTTTTACAACCAATTTGTTATCATAAATCGCTAACCAGAAATTATTTAAAACTGATTTTATCATCAACTTTTCACGAAATTTCTCATCCCATAAACCCACAATAGTAATGTCAGTTCCGGGTGTTTCTCTTTTAAAAATTTCCGGAATTAAACCTTCATCTTGTGTGGGATTACCCCCGTTATTGTCATAATAACCATAAGCAGTAAGTTTTTCATCATACTCATTTTTATGAGTAGTTAATATAGTCGAACCTTCAAATAATACTCTATTCTCTTTATTTCGAGTCGAAACAATAATAGTTTTAATTGGTGAAAGCGTGTAGTATGCCCCTTTTCCAAAACCAAACGAACCACCTGAACTTTGACTTTTTGCACTAACACCACCCGCTCTCAAAAAGGCATAAAAGGGAGATTTTGTATCATTTTCGTTATAATACATACCAATTGTATTGTAATCAGATATTCTTAAACATGTCAAGAACAACTGTTTCATACCTTTCTGATCACCGTTTAGATAATAAAGCATATTGCTAAAAAGCCTATTAGCATTATCATTATTACTGTAATACTGAAGGCATTGTTTGATACTATCTTCGATTTCGAAAAGATTGGGAAACTCTATACGACTGATACTAAAAAAAGAGAATTCAACTTTTACGGGTATGGCATCATCATCAACAGCATCCAATGAATTTTGAATAGCTTCTCTTACAATAGAATAATAAGGTTGTCCTTTAAATTTCTCATCCACAGGATCATTAGGGCCCACATCTCGACCACCTTCAGCTTTAAAGTGCCATTTACAGTCTTTTTCCATCAATTTTTACTTTTTATGAAAATCGTATTATTTGGATCTTAAAGAAAACAAATGAATAGTAAAAAATAAGAAATAATTATTTATGTACATCAACATCTGTATTTAAACATATACTATATCTGACATGTCTTTTTTTCAATAATGCTATTTAGCCAGAACACATTTTACATTAGTAACACTATATACTTTCTATAGCTGATACTTAGGAACAAAAATGTACCTAAAAAAATTTAAGAGTGTCTGGAAAATTGACATTCTGTTCAGGTATTAAAACAATCTAACTATTTCTGGAACAGACACATGTAAAATTAGCACTTATTCAAGAAAATTCAAATCTTTCTTGAATAAAAAACGAATAGCTTAGGCAGGCGTACCTTATTTATTCTTCTCGAATAACAATGCTACCCCATCTACCAAAAGTCCGATAATTAATATTAATGCTAACATAACTCGTGTTTTAACGTTTCTGTCTAACAGGGTATAGTCTATACCATGTATGGGCGAAAATAACCAGACAGAACGTCAAAACATGACGTAGTGAACAAAAATTACATACGCAACAAATAGCATTAGGGAAAAACCCGTAGGCTGGTTGAAAACTACTTATCCAGCTTTTCCCTTCTTAAAAAATCTGCATAATTGTAAATGCAGAAGGCAAAGCATGTCTCATACATCTGGCGATTGCGTCTAAGCCTGGCCCTGAGTCGGTTTCTCTTAGCCCATTCATATGTCAGATTGATTACTTCTCGTTTCAGCTGATAAAGCTTCATTTTATCAAAGTCGTTATAATGTCTTTTGAATAAAGCAAAAGTGAGATCAACCATCTCCTGGCCTATGGCTTTGGAATCATTCTTGTTTCCAAACGAAAACTTGATGATATCTTCCATAGTCCGTTCAATTTTTGGGGTAATACTTTCTTCGTTGGATGTCAACAGATCGTTTGCCACAGAAACAACTGAGTCATACCAGTATTATTACTGGAAGCGCAAGGCCAGTTATCTTCCAGTAGGAGGTTCTTTTCTTCCCATCA
>Ga0209203_1003045_pt1 | contig 10602 bp, 22 predicted proteins | sample AD_UKC109_MetaG_FD_184423 | JGI IMG/M metagenome (GOLD analysis project Ga0209203, IMG submission 184423) | Active sludge microbial communities of municipal wastewater-treating anaerobic digesters from Hong Kong - AD_UKC109_MetaG (SPAdes)... | ecosystem: Engineered > Bioreactor > Anaerobic >...
CTCGTTGTGGAATGAAAAACACTAAAGGTCAAGAAGTTGAAGATGCGATAATTAAGACTTATGGTTTTGTTATAAATACTCTTTCAAGATGGAATGAAGAAGGATGGAATTAACAATCGCCCCTTTATTGGTATAAAGAAAATGAAAATATTAAATTTATATGCTGGAATAGGAGGAAACAGAAAACTTTGGGGAGATGAACACGAAATTACTGCTATTGAGATTAACCCTTCTATTGCTAAAGTTTACAAGGAACTATATCCTAAAGATAAAGTAATAGTTGCAGATGCACATAAATATTTATTAGAACACTTTGAAGAGTTTGATTTTATTTGGTCTTCTCCACCTTGTCCATCTCATAGTCGTGTGAGAAAAACAACAACTCATCAGAATCCACCAATATATCCTGATATGAAATTATATGAAGAAATTTTATTGTTAAAAGGATATTTTAAAGGTAATTGGGTGGTTGAAAATGTTATTTCTTGGTATGAACCATTAATAAAACCTTATGTTTATCAAGAGCATTATTATTGGGCTAATTTTATTATAGATGGTAAAAAGAACTCCTTTAGATGTCATGATGGAGGTATTGATGCTTTACAAAAATTTAAAGGTTTTGATTTAAGTAATTTTAAGTTTGAAGGAATAAGTAAAGAGAAAGTATTAAGAAATGCTGTTGAACCTAAAGCTGGACTTAATATTTTTAATATGGCTTTTAATGATAAACAAGAAGGTTTAGACAAATATAGGGAGGAATAACTATGGAAATTAAAACAAGTGAACAAATATTTCATTCAGTTAATGATGGAATTGAAAAAAATAAGAAGTGGGTTAGTGTTGAAAGTTTATTAAAAGAGTTTGACTCTTTGGAATCATACGTAGGAAGCTCTCTTGATATTATCAGATTATTTAAGGATAGAATACATAAAGAATCGGACAATATTAAGGAAGAGGGAAAATAGCCCGATTATTTGAGGTACAAAATGAAGCAAAGAAATGATAAGAACGGATCTAAGAATAATGAGTGGGAGACCCCTGATTATGTTTTTAATAAGTTGCATGATGAGTTTCAGTTTAACTTTGATTTATGTGCTACTTTAGAAAATGCAAAGGTTTCTACTTATACTTCTGATGCATTGAATTATGATCCTCATGAAGCAGGTTTGAATATTTGGTGTAACCCTCCTTATAGTTTTCCTATTAAAGATAAGATAATTAAAAAATGCTATGAGTTATCTCTACATGATCATGTTAATGTTGTAGTTATGCTTATTCCTGCTGCAACAGAAACAAGAGCTTTTCATGATATTATATGGAAGTATGCTGATGAAATCAGGTTGATTGATACTCGTATTAGATTCAAAGGGTATAATACAAAAGGAGAATATGTCGAGAATGCTACTGGTCAATCAGGATCTATGATTGTAGTGTTTAGAAATATTAGTAATCCTTGGAAGAAAAAGATTATGCCTTTTGTGACAACAGACAAATATAAGGAAGATTTTAAGGAGGAATGATATAAATGAAAATAACAAACTGGTTAACAATTAATAATCGTGGAAGTACACGATTGACTAAATCAAAACCAAGACTTGAATGGAATGAAGTATCAATGATGCTTAATGTTGAAATACCTGATAGTGTATTCAAAAGACCGATTCTTCAAGCTAATATTAAAATTGATGGTGAAATGAATTATGAATTTGATTATGAAGTACAACGCAAATTAGAAGAAGTTCTTGAAACTGCACCAAATGTTCATTTACTTAATTTATCTGTTGAAAGACCAAAACACAAAGAATCGGAGAATACTCAATGAAAGAACTACAAAAATATTATACTGATGAATGTATTAAATGTAAAAACGATGTTGAAGAATTATATGAGTTAGTAGGAACAATAGCTTGTGCAGACTGTTGGCACCAATATTGGCTTGATAATAATATTGGCGAACAAGAATCTTGGGAGATGTTCAAAGCAACAACATTATCTAAACACAAAGAATCGGACAATAATAAGGAGATTACTGAGGTGAAATAGTTATGGAAGAGTCTAGTGATAATAATCAGATTTTGTCTTATTCTAAGTCTGTTGGTGATCTTGAGCGTTTTATGATTAAGAGTTTGGAATGGGATGTTTTAAATGCTTATAAGTTTATGTTGTCTATTCCTAAGGCTTCTGACGGTTTGCGTAGTAAGGCTGTTTTGAGGTTAGCTGCTTGTATTATTGTTTTTTATGATAAGATTAAGGTTACTTATGATGAGTTTAGGAAGAATGAAAAAAATATATTAGAGGATATAAATATTGATTCTAACGAAGAGGATTTAAAGAGTGCTGTTCAGGATATTTCTAAATTTCTTATTAAAGAACTAAAACTTAATCATATTACTAATAAAAAGGATTATGATGTTAATAATGCTGAGGAAGAGAATTTTAGTAAGGGGATGTAAGAATGGCTTATAATGGTTATTTGTTTGATAGTTCTCTTATTCCTACTTTGGATGCTGTCAGGGATAGGATTAGGAAGAAGAAAGCTTCTATGATTGTTATTGATGGAGGAGTAGGGGAAGGTAAGACTACTTTAGCTACTATTATAGCGAAGTATTATCAGAATAATTTTATTATTAGAATTAAGGATTTGTTGGGTATGGGTGGTGATGGTTTTCTTTCTGCTATGGATGCTGCTGTTAAGAATGGTCAGGATGTTGTTGTTATTTATGATGAGGCTGGTGATTTTAATAGTCGTGGTTCTTTGACTTATTTCAATCAGAATCTTAATAGGGTTTTTGAGACTTTTAGACAGACTGGTATTATTGTTATTATGTGTCTTCCTTTCTTTGCTGATTTGGATCAGTCTTTATTTAAGAAGAACATTCCTCGTGTTGTTATTCATTGTTATGGTCGTACTGAGAAGTATGGTCGTTATAAGGTTTATAGTTTGTGGCGTTCTTGGTATCTTCGTCAGAAGATTAGTAAGAGTGTTGTTCCCACTTCTTGTTATGATATTGTTCAGCCTAATTTGTTTGGTCAGTTTAAGGACTTGCCAAGAGAAGAAGCTGAGTTGTTGGCTGACATTTCTATTACTGGAAAGAAGAAGATTATTCAGGAAGCTCATCTTAAACAGAAGGGTTTGGTTAATATTGATGAGATTTCTAATAAGACTGGTTATGCTAAACAGACTTTGTATGTTAAGCTTCGTAAATTTAGTAGTGAGAAGCACGGTAGTACGAAGTATTACAGCAAGGATGTTATAGAGACTTTGATTTTGGAGAAAAAAAGGTAAAAAATAACTTATTCCTCGTCATTGGAAAATTTTTTCTTTCTTTGCCTGTTTATTATCATATATATTTGTATTTCTAAAGTAATTAGTTTTATTATTATATTTCTATATTGTTGATTTTTTAGGAATAAGTTTATATAGTAGTTTTACTTGAGAGTATGTTATGGATATGTTTTGTGATTGTCTAATACTAATGGGTGATGCTATTTGACTAGTGTTAATATGCCTTCTAACTCTGTTGAGTTTGAAGTTCTTACTACTAAACCTACTTGGTCTCAAGTTAACGGGAATTGGGAGTTATTCACTCAAGATATGCGACTTTCTAATATTTCTCCTAAATTGTTTGATATTCATTATATTTGGGATAGGTTTGAACTTTCTGATCAGATTATGAATTTGCGTAATGGCAGGTTTAATGATGCTGCTAAGGCTATTGCTGTTGTCGGTGTTTCTATGTTAGAGGTTTCTCAGGGTATTAATGGGTTTGTTCGTAAGAATGCTCGTAGTGTTCATTCTGAGAGTTCTTCTGTTTTTAGAGAGGATAAGAAAGGAGGATTTAATCCTTTTAGTATGAGGTCTTAATAATGCCTAAATTTAATTCAATAGAGGATGGAAGGATGAAAGGAGAGCCTTGTTGGCTTTGTCGTTATTGTAGTAAGAAGTTTAAAAGTAAGGCTCAGGCTAAATGGCATGAGAAGAGGGTGCATAAAAAATGAATGACTTTGTTATTGTATTTGGTAGTATAATGCTGGCTTTTTTGCTTGGTAGTGTTGTGTGGTTATGGCTTTTAAGGGGTTTTATTATTCCTTGGTTGCGTGCAAAACGTGGTGGAACTCTTATTCATATTAATACGAAAGGTTCTCCTATTGGTAAGTTCAAGGTTGGAAAGAGGACTGCTCCAGGTATTTATGAATATACTGATGGTAAGGATGAGGAGGGTAAGCCTCAGAAGTTTATTGTTACTACTCAGGAAGGTTGTGTGAGACGTAATATACGGGTGAATTGGATTACTGTTAATGAGGGTGATACTGCGGCTTTGAATCCTTCTAAGGTTTATATTGAGAAGGTTCCTGTTAAGTATAAGGAAAAAGATGCAGATGGAAAAGAAATTGAGAAAGAAGGATTTGTTCAGAAGACGGCTAATTATTTATCTTGGGATGATGCTCACTTAATTGATAATTTATTGTTAAGAGCTGCTCAGAAGCCCAAACTTCCTCTGGGTGGTGTTTTTGGTGCTTTTGATATTAAGAAGGTTCTTATAGGTGCTGCTATTGTTGGTGCAGGAATTTTCTTGATTATTTATATGAATGGAGGTAGTAATGTATTGTGATTATTCCAGAGCAGATTTTGATAGTTAAATCTAAGGATATTGTAGGTCTTAATAGATTGATTGATTTTCAGAACAATATAATAGAGAATAATGTTCATTTGCTCTTTAATAAGTCTTTTATAAAGAAGGGTTCATATGCTTTCGGTTTTGTTAATCTTGGTATTTTTACTTTGCCAATTATTAATATTTTTGTACTGTTTATAGTGTTTTTAATGCTTAATCTTGCTTATAAGATTAAATTTAAGGGAAAGGGTTTTTTGCGTTGGGTTTTTCCTCGTGAGGCAGTTGGGGTGTTACTATAATGAAGCGTTTTGTTTCTGGAGTTGGAAAAGGTCAAAGAACTTCCAATGATAAGAATGATTTGAGTGGTTATATTTTTGATCGTTATTTATTGAATGGTGCTTTTATATTGTTGATTATTTGGTGTATTTTTGCTACTATTTCCTATACTAGTGTTGATTATCATTTTTATTTGAATTGTCTTAATAGAGGGGTTGATGGTTTTAATAATGATGGTTTTGGTGTTTGTGAGAATCCTTTTTATTTAGATTGTCCTGTTGTTGTTGAAAAGGAAGCTCCTTTGCTTTGTGAGAGTGAATTTCTTGGAGTTGGTGAATATGGTAATAAACCTTCTTTTTGGTTTGTTTGGCTAGTTCCTTTCACTATATTCTTATTTGCTTTGGCTTTTGTAATAAATCATATTGTATATAATAAAGGTGATAAGAAATGAAGATTAAAAGAGTTTTTGAGTTGATTGGAGCTACTTGCTTGATGAGTTTTTTTGCTTTGTTCGGGGTCGCTTGTTTAACTGCAATAGATGTTTACCTAACAAATGTAAGTATGTTATGGATATTTATTTTAGGTATTGCTTGGTTATTTGTAGGTTATTTACTGAGTAAGGTGATTTTTAAAAATGACTAAGTATAATTTTAAGTTTACTGTTAATTATCTTTCGGATAAGGGAAAGGATGATTTTAATATGAAAACTGCTAAGGGTAGCTTTAGAGGTTTTAATTATAATGGTTCTTTGAGGTTTTATTTTCTTGATTTATTTAAGAAGAATATTGATGATATTGAAGTGTATGAGGATGAAGATAAGTTCATAATAAGTAATAGAACTTCTTTAAGTGTTAATTTTTTAAAGAAAGTTGCTTTTGAGACGTTTAATAAGACCGTTATAGGTATTTGTAAGCAGTTTTCTAATGCTGATCTAAATTACAATTATGAGGTGGTTAGGTGTGGTAAAAACAGCGGTTGAGATTATTGATTTTTTGCGTAGTAAGAATGATTTTTGTTCTATTTCAGAGATTACTAAGGGTACTGGTATTTCTCGTAATACTGTTGTACCAACTTTGATAGGTCTTTCTACTATTGGAGTTATTGATAGTAAGTGTTTTGGAAAGTCTGCTAATTGGGGTCGTAAGTTTAAATATGTCGGATAATTTGGTAAAGTTTTATAAATTAGTATAGCAATTAGTATTCTGTTGGAGGTCGTTTTGTAAAGATGGCAAGTTTCATTGGTGGTATTGTTAGTATTACGCTAGGAGCTGTTATGCTGGCTAACGTATTTATTAGCGTTGTTAAGTCAACAAACACTGATGCTTGGGAAACTTCAGAGATCGCCCTTTGGGGATTACTTACTCTCGTAGGTATTATAGGTCTTGTTGTTGGTGTCCTCCAAGTTTTCGGTATCCAATAAGGATGAAGGTTTAACGAAGATGGGATTGAAGAGTATTACATCAAAAAAGCTTTTTCTATTACTCTTTATCCCATTACTTTTTTCTTTTCCTTTTGTTTCAGCTTCTTCTGGTTTAGAATCAGGAGCTGTGAAACTTAATCTTTTTATAGTGATTGGAGTTATTTGTTTGTTGTTGTTTGTTGCAGGTTTTGCTTTTGAACAGAGTTTTTTAATTATAGTAGCTACTGTTTTCATGTTCATGTGTGGTTTTATTATAAATGCAGGTAATTTATATTTACCTACTGGTAATATTAATGAAAGTCTGTCTTATAATTATAATGAATCTTTGAATATTTCCCAGCATTCTGATACATATATTGAAAAAGAATATGAGGCTTGGGATGGTAATAATAATCATTTGGTCGGTTGGACTATTATGTTTTTGTCAGTTATTCTTTTTGCTTTGGCTTTGATGAATAGTGGTGGAGGAGATGATTATTGAATGGTTTATTAATTACTGGAAAGATTGTTGATATGAATACTGGTAAGAAGATTCATAAGGTTCAGGCTCGTTCTATTGAGGAGTTTGATGAAATGTTTACTAAACCTATGAGGGATAAGCTAAGATGACTACACAGACTCAGAATGCCATTAATTCATATATAAGAAAGACTTATGGCGGAAGTACTGTTAGCGATGCATTACAGAAAGCTAGAAAGCAAACAGGGTTGACTAATTCTCAGATTAGATCTGAGGCTGTTAAGGCTCTTGCTATTCAAAATAAGATTTCAGAGGAAAAGGCTCAGAAAGAGTTAGAACGACAGCAGAAGATTGGCGAGCGTGCTGCTCGTAGTTTTGCTGAGCAGAAGGCTGAGTTAGAAACTGGTAAGGATGTAGCTGTTGGTAAAAAGGCTATTTTGGTTTCTCAGAATGAAAGTGTTTTGAATAAGCAGAGAGAACAGAATAGGGTGAATGAGATTGTTGCTGCTTCTCAAAGTTCTTCTAATGTTCCTTTACCTGTTACTCCTGTTTTGTATGATGCTTCCGGTCGTAAGTTATCTCCTTGGGAGAGTAATGTTGTTTCTCAGTCTCCTATGACTAGTGCTGCTACTGGTGAGACTGTTTATGTTTCTTCTGTTCAACAACCTATTGCTGATAATGTTCCTGTTCCTAGTGTTGTTTCTCAGAATAAGCGTTCTGCTGTTGATATTTTTCGTGATATTAAGAAGGATTTGTTTGTTGGTGAGATTACTGCGGAAGATCCTGCTAAGCGTTTGTTATCAGCTGTTGCTGGTCGTGCTGTTGAGAGTGCGGAGTTAGCTGTTGAGGCTAGAGTAGAGCAGTCTAAACCTTTTTTGTTTCTTGAGGCTTTAGCTAAGGGAGATGTTGATTTTAATTTATTTAATCAGCCTAATTTGTATGATGTTCCTGTTTTTGGTGGTACTGAGAATGTTCAGCAAAGTGTTGCTTCTACTGCTTTAGTTAGACCTGAGAGGACTGGTGTTATTATTGCGGAGAATGTTGCTTTGGCTGCTGCTATTCCTGATTTAGCAAGTGGAGAATTATTAGCAGAATCTTCTTCAAATACTATCTTTCAGACTTTAAAGAAGGCTACTGGTACTGAGGATTTCTTTGCTAATTTACAGGCTAAGAAGCTTCAAAAGAAGTTATCTGGTAAGGAGTTGATTACTCAGGAGACTGCTGTTGATATTTTTAAAGGGGTTGAGAAGGGTTTGAGTGTTGAGATTACTAGTAAACCTGTTAGTGAGGTAAGAGTTGTTGAGGTTACTACTCCTGCAAGAGAGGGATTTATTAAGGATTCTGAAACTAAGATTTTGTTTGGTTCAGGAAATGTTGATGTTATTTCTTCTGATGATTTGGTTAATCGTGATTTGCTTGAGAAATTGACTACTTATGATGCTTTTAATTTGAAGTATGATCGTTTGGACTTAACTAAGCTTAGAGGTTCTGTTGGTCGTTCTGGAGAAACTGCTGTAAGTGTTGGTGGTAAAACTGAGGGTTTTGTTGGTTTGGAATCTAGTGGTGAGGGATTTATTCCTAAGAAAGATTTTTTTAAGATTTTTGCTCCAGGAAGGAAGCCTTCTACTTATGAAAAGACTTCTTTACCTGCTACTTTTGTTCCTGAAACTGAGGTTACTTTGTTTAAGGCTAAGGTTTCTCAGGCTCGTTCTCCTTTTTATTTCGAGTTTGAAGCTGGTGGTCAGAAGGCTATTCCTGAAAACTTTGAGAAGTTGTATGGTTCTCAGATTGGTGGTTATGAGGTTAAGCAGATAGAGGATATTAATAGATTTTTTTTGGAAGTGAAGGATGTTGATAGGGGTGTTTCTAGTTTTGCTTTTAGTCAGGGTACTGGTAAGCCAGTGACTGTTATTGAGGAGTTTAGGGTTTTTGTTCCTAGTAAATCTGATGGTGGTTCTGGTGTTGTGTCTGGTTCAAAAGTATTGTCTAATGATTTGTTTTTTGAGTTTGAGGCTGCTTCTGCTTCTCAAGAGTTTGTTTTGAATGAACAGAAGGTTATTCCTGATTCTTCTGAGTTTTCTACTGAGTCTTTGTCTTCTTCTGGTAATTTGAAGTCTCCTAAAGGATTTTATAGTTATTCTACGCAAACGCCTAGTAAAGAACCTGTTACTATTTTTGGTAAGAAGATTAATGATGTTAAGAATGAGGTTAAGGATTTCTTTACTATTATTCCTTCTGTTGGTGCTGAAGGTGTTTCTGTTCAGGAGCCTTCTGTTGGTATTGAGAGTAATGTTTCTTCTGAGGAGTTTTTTGTTTCTGTTCAGGAGCCTTCTGTTAGTGTTGAGGATGTTGTGAAGTCTAGTTCTTCTAAAGTTCAGGATTCTGAGTTGTTGAGTGTTGATGTTGTTGATATTGAGAGTGTAGGTTCTACTGAGTCTTTGTCTTCTTCTATGGTTGTTGCTGAGTCTTCTGTTTTTGATTTGCAGACTGAACAGGTTTCAAGACAGGATGTTTTTGTTCCTAGAACTTTTAAGACTTCTTCTTTTAGTTCGGTTGATGCTGATATTGGTTCTCCTGTTTTTCCTATTCCAATACCAACAGGAAAGGATAAGGATAAGAAGAAAAAAAAGAATGATGAGGATTTATTTGAGGCTATTGCTAAGGTGAGAGGAGAGTTTAAGACTGTTGGTTTTGGTAGATCAAAACAGGAAGCTAAGTTTAAGGCAATAAACTTTGTAAAGTCTAATCCGGCTGCTACTGCTGCGGTTAGAAAGGATGGTATTTTTCAGAATATTTCTGCTCCTAAAGGTTTTTATAAGAAGGGTTCAACTGTTATTGAGAAGAAATCACAAAGAATTAATACTTTAGGAGAGTTATCTGGCATTACGTTTAAGGGTATTCAAGCCAGTAGGAGGAAAAGAAAATGATGGGTCAAGCGTATAATAAGAAAACGAAAGCCTATGTTAAGTTTGAGAAGATGGCTGATGGTACAACAAAGTTTATCGATGTGAAGCAGAAAGAACCTAAGAAACCTTTTAAAGGAGTTAAGGTGTATTAAGATGGGATTATTTAGCAAGAAGAAAGACGAAGGTTCAATTTTTGATTCTTTTAAGGAACAGGAAATGAATAAGAGAAAGGAGTATTATAAGGAGTTGGATGATGAGTATGCTAAGAATTTGAAGGCTTCTATAAGTAATGCTGGTAAGAATTTTAAGAAGGCTGAGTTCAAGCAGGAAGAGGTTACTTTGAAGGCTTCTAAGTATGCTAAGAAGAATTATAAGCCTGTTGGTCTTGTTGGCACTAAAGGTTATAAGGGTTTTCAAGGTAGAAACCCTTTCTCTAATAAAGAGAAGAAAGAATATAAGGGTTTTATGGGGAGGAATCCTTTTGCATGAGATTGTTCAGTAAGGCAGGTATTGGTAGCGCTTTTGTATGGGTGTCTATTGTGTTGGTTGGTATCATGGTTTTGGCTATTATATCTCCTATTACTAATTCTGCTTTGCTTAGTGCTAGTGCTGTTGCTAATCTTGAAGGTGGTTCTAAAGCTTTTATTGAGCATTTTAATTTAGTGCTTATTTTCTTTGCTACATTTGCTCTTATCATGGGTGGTCTTTACTTTTTTGGAGGAGGTTCTGAATGAGAGATTTTTTTAAGGAGAATAAGCGTTTGTTGATATGGCTTGTAATTCTTGCTATGATTCTTCTTACTATTAAAGGAGCCGCTGCTTTTTCTTGGTCTGATGATTTTGAAGATGGTGCTATTACTGGTTGGACTAAGTTTGCTGGAACGAGTGCGAGTGCGAGTGCTACTGATAAGATAACTGGAAGTTAT
>Ga0209203_1003049_pt1 | contig 10598 bp, 9 predicted proteins | sample AD_UKC109_MetaG_FD_184423 | JGI IMG/M metagenome (GOLD analysis project Ga0209203, IMG submission 184423) | Active sludge microbial communities of municipal wastewater-treating anaerobic digesters from Hong Kong - AD_UKC109_MetaG (SPAdes)... | ecosystem: Engineered > Bioreactor > Anaerobic >...
GCTCGAAGAAGATGATCAGCAACACGAGGGCAACGACGATACCCCACTCGAAGCCGAGTGCGGTCTCCTCCCTGCTCTTTCTTTCCGCGGTCGTAGTCATCTCACCTCCCGCTAAATCCCGGAGCCCAGTTCCTGGGCGTTGAACTGAATGCTGTACAACTCCTCGTACCTCAGGTCGCTGAACAGGGTGACCATGGCTTCCATGGGAACCCTGGTGTCAGCGTTGAGCACGATAACGTCGAGCCTCTTGTTCTGCTCACGCCAGAACTTGTCGGCAAGGCGCCTCAGCTGCTCCGCCACCTGGTCCAGGGGCAGATCGTAGTCGCCGATACGCGATACCACTTCGGTCTGGTCGTCACCCGGGGTAAGCTGCTTCAGCCATACCGCCACGGTGAGGTTCTCCTTTCCCAGCTCGCTCATCACCTGTGGATGTGCCTGGGGAAAGCGGATCCTGAGACCGCTGTCATCCTTGAAGATGGTGGTGGCCATGAAGAACACCAGCAGCAGGAACACGATGTCCGCCATGGTGCCGGTGAAGATGTTACCGGATACGGTCATTCTTCTCTTGAACTTCATTTACACACCACCTCCAAGCCTCTCCTGGATAGTGATACCGGTTCGGCTCACGCCGTTGCGACGGATAACGTCCAGCGCGGCGATCATGCCTTCGTAATCACAATCCGGGAAGAACTTGAGGATGACCACAAGCTCGCTCTCTCTAACGGCCGAGGCGATGTCGCCCTGCCTTGCGTCGGCAAGGACCAGGGTGTCGCCAAAGGCCACTTCTCCAAAGATCGGATCGACGACCACCGGCACAGCGGATCCCATTGCCTCGCGGATGAGGCCGGAACGCACTATTGCGGTGAGGTTCTCAGCCTGAACCGCCGAACTCAGCGAGGAATAGGTGCCCGAGGGCACGCCCTTCGCCACCTCTAGGTTGGAGAGGAGCCTGTTCGCCGTGGCGCTCATTGGCTCCGCCCTCTCAGAGGCTAGGGTCATTATTCCCTGCTGAAGCACGGGGTCCTCAAGGCTTACGTCCTCGCCGGCCCTGGCCCTCTGCAGCGGCCCGTCGGGGGGCGCCTGGTCTATAAGGGCCACATAGGACCCCAGACCCCACTGCTTGACGGTCATGACCAGCCGGTTGGTCTCGTCGATCACCACCTCTTCGGTTTCTTCGTCGGGCTTCTTGGGCAGCTGATAGCTGATGCCCCTCTGAACCTCGAAGGTGGTGGTCACCAGGAAGAAGATCAGCAGCAGGAATGCAATGTCGGACATGGAGGCGTCTGGAATCGCCCCTGATGCCCGTGGTCTATCCTTGCGCATTCTTGCTCCTTATCACAGCTGCTTCAGATGTTCCAGGTCGGCCAGCTGGTCAACGAGGAACATGCTCGCCTCTTCCATGTCCGTAACGAATCGGCCGATCTTTGCGATGTAGTAGTTGTTGGCCATCTGTATGGGAATGGCTATCACAAGACCGGTTGCGGTCGTTATCAGAGCTTCCTGTATACCGCCGGCCACCAGGCTGGCGTCTACGTTCTTCGCTGCCGCTATCTCACCGAAGGCCCGGATCATACCGGACACGGTTCCAAGGAACCCGAGCATCGGGGCGATGCTGGATACCGAGGCGAGGACCACGAGGCCCTTCTCGAGATGCGCCATCTCTATGGATCCGGCGCTCTCGATGGCCTTCTCCACATCGGTGAGACCCTTGTCCCTTCTGAGAAGACCGGCCCTGAGGATAGCCGAGACCGGGCCCTTGGTCCTGTCGCAGAGGGACTCCGCGCCGCTGAGGTCGCCCTTGCGGATATAGCCGCCGAGCTGCTCGAGGAACTTGTTAACATCAAGGCGAGCCTTGCTGAAAACGATGAGTCGTTCCACGGCAACGGCTATACCGATGAGCAGGGAGAGAAGCAGGGGCCACATGAAGTTTCCGCCTGCTATGAAAAGGTCTTTCAGGTCCATGCTTGCGCTCTGGGCCCTCTCCACCTCTTCGGCCTCGGGGGTTCCGGCTTCTTCAGCGGGTTCGGAAGGTGTCTCCTCCACGGGAGGAGTAACTTCCTCGGGGGTATCCGTCACCTCTTCGGTGGTGGTTTCTGTTGCTTCCGGCTCTTCTGGCTGCGCCATGGCCAGAGGGGCCATGAGAAGCAGAAGCACCAGCAGTATTCTATGCATATTGGTAACTCTCCTCGTTTCGATCCGCGGCTACGCCGCTTTGCAGTTGTCTACCACTCGAATTCCAGGCCGAAGCGGATCGCGCGCCTGCGGGCGTACGCATCGGGCTGTCCCGAAGGACCCCTGGGGTCGTTGTCGGGCTCGCCGTTTCCGTCCTGGTCGGCATCGTACCACGCTTCATCCCTGATCTCGTTCACGTTGAGCCTGTTGAACACGTTGAGCACCCATACGTAAACGTTCACCGAGGTGTCACCTATCCACCACATCTTGTTCAGCTTGGCGTCGGTGTTCATGGTCCAGGGCATTCTTCCGCCGTTGATCTGGGGGTCGGCTGTTCCCTGGGCACTGGCGGTGTAGGGCATTCCGCTTCCGTAGTTCCACTGGAGGGAGAGACCCAGGCCCTGGAGCCAGCGGGTTCCGCCCCATACGGGACCTTCGCCCCTGGGAATACGGAAGTCGAAGTTGGCGTTAACGGTGTGGGTCTGATCCCAGTCGAGGTAGCTCTCGCGCTTGGGAATGACCCAGCCTGCCCAGTTGTACGTGTAGTTCTGGGTTGCGCTGGAACTCTTACCCTTTGCAATTGCGTAGGTGTAGTTGGCGCTGAAGCTTATGAAGTTCGAGGGGCGCCTCATCAGGGAGAACTCGGCTCCGCGGACGTTGCCGTAGTCACCGTTGATGTAGATGTCGTAGGCATCAACTTCGGTGAAGTAGTTCCTCTGCATGTCAACAAGACCGGTGATGTCCTTGTAGTAGCCGGTGATGTCCAGGAGGGTAAGGTCGTCGAACTGGTGCTTCACGCCCACTTCGTAGGCCCTGGTCTCCTCGGGCTCAAGGTCGGGGTTGCCCACGATGGGGAACGCGCCGGAGAGGTCGAAGTTGGCTCCGTCGAACATGCGGACGAAGTCGGGAACCTGGAAGTAGTGACCGTAGGTGAAGTGGAGAACGTCGCGCTCGGTGATGGGGTGGCTGAAGCCCACCCTGGGGCTGAGGTGATACTTGGCGCTGACGCTTATCGGGTTCCTGATGTGGTCGGGGTCGCTGGAGGAAGTGCCGGGGTTCACCGGATCGGTGAGCTCCGAGGGGAAATCGTCGTAGTTGGGGTCGAAGTAGTCGAAGCGCAGACCGGCGTTAACGATCATTCCCCTGTATTCCATCTTGTCCTGCAGGTAGGCGGAGGCTGCGTGGGGGTAGGCGTGCCAGTCGGTAAGGTAAATGTTTCCGCCGGAAGCGGTATCGATCCTGTACTCTTCTGTGTCGTAGTACTTGCCTTCGATACCGAACTTCAGCTGGTGCTGCTGGTTCACCTGACTGGTGACATCGAGCCTGGCTGTGGAGATGGTGCTGTACTGGTCGTACCAGGCCCACCTGGAAGCGCCTGTCCTGTAGAATCCTTCGGTGTCACGGATCCTTGAGGGTGTGTAGTTCAGCCAGTCCTCCGTGGTGAAGTCCTCGCCCAGGAAGCCGCCTTCGGGGTCGAGTATGCGGCGTTCTTCGCTGGCGTAGTACTGGTTGATCTTGAACTCCAGGAAGCTGGCGTCGCTGAGGGTCTGGGTGAGGGCGAAGCCCATGGAGTAGTTCTCGAAGTACCTGTCAGGAAGAGCATAACGGATGTCCTGACCCTGAATGGTGTCTCCGCTGGTGGGTTCGATGTAGTCTTCCTCGAAGAGGGCGTAGTACCATCCGTAGTTAGCATCACCGAGATAGAACCCAGTCTCGGAATCGCGGTAGTATCCGCTGAGGTTGATCTTGGTCCTGGGGTTGGGCTTGATGGTGAGCTTCAGGTTGCCGTTGATCTGTTCGGAACCGCTGTTGAGGTAGTAGGCGTAGTTGCCGTCACGGCCGCCGCCATACTGAAGCCACTTCACCGTTCCGAAGAACCTCACGTCGGCGCCGATGTCGAGACCCATGGCAGGAAGGAGGATCTGGGTGATGGGCTCCGGGCCGCCCAGTGCGGCTTCGGCGGTGAGCCTGGCCTCAGCGAAGCCGGCGGGTTTGTTGCTGCCGAACTCACGGACCGGTTCGCTGGGATCGATGTTGCCCTGACTGTCTATGCCGTCGAAGCTGGGGCCGGCGTACCAACCGCCGGGGTAGCCCCAGGTCCAGTCGTCGGCCAGGCCCAGAGCGGCGAAGTCGTTGCCGTTCATGCTCAGCGAGCCGGTGAAGTCGTCGCCGCCCTCGCGGGTGACCACGTTGATGATGCCCGACTGGGCGTTTCCGTACTCGGCTCCGAAACCACCGGTGATAACAGAGGTTTCAGCAACCGCGGAAAGCGGGAGCGACTGGTCGGCGGCGTTGCCGATAGGATCTACCTGGGAAACGCCGTCCACAACGTAGGCTACCTCGCCGCCGCGTCCGCCGCGGAGGTGAAGCTGGCCGTCGTCGATGGCTCCTGCCTGCTGGTTCACCACATCGGTGATGCCGGCAACGGGCATGGTCCTGATCTCTTCGCGGCTTACCACGGAGACGCTGGAGGTAACGTCGCGGAGGATCATTCCCCTCTGGTCGGTAACGGTGATAACCGTGCTACCCACCGCTTCGGGGTTAAGCACGAAGTCCATGCGGGTGGTCATGTCGACCAGGACGCTTGCGCCCTGCTTCGTCTGCTCACCCATACCAACCATTCTCGCCTGGAGATCGTAAGTTCCAGGCTGCAGGTTGATGATGAAGTACTCGCCGTTGGGATCCGTCATTGCACCGAAGGATGTACCCACGACCATCACCGTCGCGCCCACCAACGGATTTCCGTCGGCATCGGTTACGCGACCGGCGATCTTGCCGGTGGTACCTGCGGTTGCAGCGAAGGATACGAACAGCAAGAGTGCAATCGAGATCATCGTTGCTCTCTTAAACACTTTGCAGCTCCTTTCTCTTGTGCTACAAGCAGTGCATGAATCCGACGCCCCTTTTCAGTGTTCCGGAGGGCACCGGTTCAGCACGAACTAACGCTATGCCACGACCCCCTCGTGGCAGCCTAACACACTACAGCGCACCTATTTACGGCGCACTAAACCATTGTCTCACAGTCCTTTCCTGCTTTTAGGATACCTATCGGCTCAACCCGTGTCAAGCAGTATGCCAGAGGGGTTCTGGAACACTATTCTCCCCCCGGGATATAAGTGTCGGCGAGTTGCAGATGTAGGGTTCCTGCTGCTGCTTTAAGAACGAACGGGGCGGAGCCGTTGCTCCGCCCCACCGTCGATGTGCGTTTTTCTAGTCCAGGTCGGAAAGCGTAACGGTGAACACGTTCTCGTTCAGGGCCGGGTCGCCGTAGTCCTCGGCGTCCACGCCCATGAAGGTGTAGGTGTCGCCGTCCTCGTCCTCGAGCATTATGTCGAACAGCTCGGTCTCCCAGGCGTAGTCATCCAGGTCGAAGTACCAGGTCTCGCCGTCGGCGAGTATGTCGCTGCCCAGCCAGTCGCCGCCCCAGTCGTCATCCGATGAGTAGCTGATGTAAACGTAGTAGATGTCGTAACCGGTGGCATTGGTTATCTCGAAGTACTGGCCGAAGGAGGCGCAGGCAAGGAGGGCGATGACCGCAAGAGCTGTTTTCATGTCGTTCCTTTCAAAAGTGTACTGAGGGGATGCGCGTCCGCGCATCCCCGGGACCGGGTATTCTACAGACCGATCAGTGAAACCGCAACGGATACTTCAGAAAAAGGGGCGACCCGGAAGGATCGCCCCTTTTCGCAGCGGTATCAGCTACAGGTTAATGCCCATGGTTGGCAGCCAGTCAAAGAGAAGGAACTGTGTCTGCCCGATGAGAAGGCTGATACGGGCCATAACCGTGTATCCGAAGCTGGCGCCGAAGGCTACCATGAGCAGTGTGATCCCGATGTTGGCCGCTCCTCCCATGACCCCTTCGTGGGGCTTGCTGAAGAAGAAGTAGACCAGCCCGCATACCACTCCGGTAACCATGATGATGTTGCTCACCCAGTCGAACCAGCCTCCGCCTGCGCCCAGTGAGATGATGGTGCCGTGGACCTGGGCAAGGGCGTTGGTCTGAAGCATGGCGGTCATGCTGAGCCCGGCTCCGGTTCCCACGATAAGGGCAAGGGAGAGGCGGCTGTAGCTGGAGAGCTTGGGAATGAGCCTGAAGAGCATGAACAGGCCCAGAACGCCGGGAATGATCCAGATGGGCTGGAAGCCCCCGGAGGGAGGGACCATGTTCTGCCACCAGTTGGGCACCAGAACGTTCATGATGGTGTAGATGACCCAGTACCCTGCGCTCATGCCCACGAAGAGGTGTTCGGCGAACTTGTAGAAGGGGTTGTCCTTGTAGAGGAAGCTGTAGAGGCTGAGGGACAGCAGGGCTCCGAGCCAGATTCCTATCACTTCCCAGTTCATCTCAGCCCTCCCTTCTTCTGTCTGGTTGAGAGATACGCGATGTTGCCTATTATTATGAAGAGCATTATCACGAGATGGGCAACCGACTGGGCCGCCATTCCGGGAGTGGCCGTGCCCGGCGCGGCGTCGTCCTCCTCCAGCCTTACCATGGTCTCGTAATCGGCGGCGCCTTTCAGGCCGCCCAGGAGACCAACCATCTGCCCTGTTCCCAGGTAGGGGTAGAACTGGGGAGCGCTCACAGCGGTGCACCCTCCGCCTATGGGAATGTTGAACCTGTCTCCGGCCATCATCACCCAGGCGGGAATGCCGGGATCACCTGCGGAGAGGGAGATTATCATGTCGAAGTCCCCAAGCTTGTTAACGCCTTCCATCACCGGCATGTCCGCTATGGGGTTGCCGTCGTAGTCGTTGGGGAACACCGTCTGGATGTTGCTGCCCATCCTTACGATGAGAACTCCGCCGCCGGTCTTGTAGCCAAGGTTAACCCAGTCGACGTACTCTTCCCTGCCCAGGCTGTCGCCAACCATGGTGAGGGCCTCGTTGCCAAGGCTGACCCCCATGGGCCACAGGGCCATGGATACGATCTTTATGTCCTTGGTCATGAGGTGCTGGGCCAGGGCCACCGCCATGGGCTGCAGCTCGGGCATGGTGCTTGGGTCGTAGTCGAAGCTGAGAAGTACCCTTGAACCGGGAGGAAGGGCTTCTATTGCATCGTAAAGGTCCTTGCTGGGACCTTCTTCGATGGGTATTGGAAGGTTCATCCTGAAGGCAAGGGGAAGTATCACCGCCAGGGCCATGAGCAGGAATATCACCCTGCGGTCCACCGTGCCCAGTTTTTCTATGAATTTCGCCATCAGTCGGTACCTCCCAGATAGCTGCGCTCAATTCCGAAGATCATCCTCAGGGAGGTGGCAACCATTCCCATGGCGGCGCCTATCATCACCGCCCTCTGCCCGGCGAGGTTGGGAACCTGCATTATCCATTCGCTGACCAGGGGTATCCTGTTCCATATCATGGAGCCTATGGGAACCCTTCCCAGCATCACTATGAAAGCGCTTGCCAGGAGGAGGGTGGCCCTCCAGTTGCTGGCCCTGAAGGCCCTGAATGCGGCGCTGGCCACGAAGAATGCCAGCAGGCTGAACATGGTGGCTCCCATCGGGACCATCATGGTAGTGAACATGAAGTCGAAGGGCCTGCCTGTCTCGATTCCCATGAAAAGCCCGGTAAGCACCATGGCGGCGAAGCCGGCTATGGTTACCGGGCTGTACTTCCAGTTCTTGGCCCTGAATCGTATCTTGTGAACGTGGACGGTTATCAGGTTCATCGCTCCCAGGAAGATGGCGAAGCTGGCCACGATCATGTACCATTCCTGGAGGCTCTCCCCCAGGGACTGGGTGGCGGGAACGAAGAACTGAAGGATCATTATCATGCCGGCCACGAAGGTGATGGTCAAAGGTATTGCCAGTCTCACTTCACAGCCTCCTATTCCACGTTCGTGATGGTCCTGAGGAATTCCGCCACACGGGCGGCGGGTTCCCAGGCCTCACCAACAGTTGCGGCTATCACGCCAAGTGTTATCACTACCATGAAGAAGAGCTTCGCCACGTCCTGCCCCCTGAGGCTGCCCAGCAGTTTGGGCTCCTTTGAGAGATAGGCGCTGGCGGCGAAGAGCTCTTCGCCGATCAGGGTGTAGTCGCACGCAGCGACGAAGAACGGTATCTGGCTGGGCATGGCCGTGCCGGCGATCTGTATGGCCCCCACGCTCCTGCCGGTCTCGGCAAGGATGAGGCTCTCGGCATAGAACGTTCCCAGCATGAAGATGGCCGCCGGCCGCTCCCTTACCATTATGCCGTCCACACCCGCAGCGTATCCGAACTGGTCGTCGGTGAGGTAGCTGATGTTCTCCTTTATGAAGGCGTCGGGTCTTCCGGCCTGGATGTAGGATGCCTTCACCACCTCCTGGGCAACGCTCATAACAACCGAACGGCAGGTGGGGACCACGAGTGGTGATCCGTATTCAGCGGTTCGGGCGGCTACCCTGCCCAGGATGACCATGCTGGCGATGGTCTGGATGTCATCCATGTCCATGATGCCGGGGATGTAAAGAACGGGGCGTCCCATCTCGGTGGCCCTTCCCACGGCGTCCTCCACCGCGGTGAGCCCGGCAATCCTTCTGATGAAAAGCTCCTTGCCCCTCTTCCCCTGCTCGATGAAGTACATGATGATGATGCATATAAGGGTGAGGATGACCAGCATGCCAACTCTGCCCGAGTGAATCCACTGTTTTCCCGGAACGGCTGAGACTTCTGCGCTGGGTTCCTGGGCGATACCGCCGTAGTAGGGCACCAGCCTGTATGAATACTCCACTCCGTTCTCCAGCTCATTGTCGGTCTTCCTGCCGCTCAGGGGAGCAAGGGCTGCAATGGAATGCCAACCCCCATCGCCGTCCTTCCTCTCCAGGACAATGGAATCCGGAGGAACAGCGTCGAGGGATAAGGTCCACACCAGATCGATCCCTCCGCCTGCGTCGTTGGGCGCGTCCTGGGCGGTGAAGCATTCTATGAGACCTTCACCCCCCTGGGCCAGGGCTCCGCCGGCGGTGAGAAGGAGGGAAAGCACAACAAGCGTTTTCATCATATGAACAGACCCCCTTTTGGTTAGATATTTGAATATAAGGCTCCCGGTGGGTTTGACAACAACCTGGCAGGGCGTTCCACTTGGCCTTCCGGGAAGAGCGGAGTATGTTACTGCCGCATATCAACCATAACGGCGGGGTGAAAAATGATCATTTCTTTCTGAAAAAGACGGCTTCACTTTTTCGGAAAGGATTTTCATGCACAGCTGTTATTCAAGATTTCATCGAGTTCGATTCACATATCCCGGATCCACGGAACCCGTGATCACGGAGCTTTCGTACAGCCTCGGTAATGGATGGACCTCCCTGGCCGGGGCCAACGGCTGCGGAAAGACCACCGTACTGAAACTCGCCTGCGGGATGCTCAAGCCGGACAGTGGTTCGGTAGACTCGTCGGGGACCGCGGTGCTCTGCGCCCAGAGAACCGATCATCCCCCCGCTCTGCTGAACGAGTTCCAGAACGACTGGTGCGGTGAGACTATCCAGCTCAGGGACTCCCTTGGCATAGGGGACAGTTGGGCGGAGAGATGGAGCACTCTGTCCCATGGCGAGCGGAAACGGCTGCAGCTGGCTGTTGCGCTGTGGAGCAGACCATCGCTCCTTGCGGTGGACGAGCCCTTCAACCACCTGGATTCCATGGGCAGGGACGCCGTGGTGATGGCGCTCTCCGCATTCACTGGCTGCGGCCTTCTTGTCAGCCACGACAGGGCTGCCATGGAAACCCTCTGTACCAGGACCATGCTGTTCCATCCAGGAAGGATCTCCCTTTACAACGCGGGTTACTCCCGGGCGGTGGATGAAGAGGAAATGGAACGGACCAGGCTGGCGGCGGCAAGGGAAGCGGCAAAGAGGGATTACCTTAAAAAGAAAAGGGACGCCAGAAGGAAAATGCTCAAGGCAAGGACGATACAGGCCCAAGCCGGAGGTGCTGGGGTTTCCTTCAGGGATATCTGTCGTCTGGGTCTGGACGGTCCGTCCCGGATTGACGGCATAGTGCAGAAGGCAGGCCAGAGGAGCAGGGAGGCGGCGGCGAAGGCCGAAAGGGCCAGGGAGCGGATGGAATCGATTACCTACAGGAAGGTCCACCGAACCGGTATCGATCTCACCGGTGAACCAGCGGAAATGAACCTGCTCCTGGATGAGGCCCCTGGAAGCATTACCGTGGGGCGGGGAAGCCTGGTGATCCCCGCCCTGGAGCTTCTGCCGGGGGACAGGATAGCCCTCACCGGCCCCAATGGTTCAGGGAAATCAACCCTTCTCAGGTGGATGAAAGCCCGCCTCAGGTGCCCGGAGGAGAAACTGGTATGGATACCGCAGGAGATAGCCGCCGAAGAAGCCTCCCGCCTTCTTACTGAACTGAGGGGTCTTTCCCGGGATGAACTCGGCTTCATCATGACGGTGGTCCGAAGGCTGGGCAGCGACCCTGAGAAGCTGCTTGACTCCTCGG
>Ga0209203_1003059_pt1 | contig 10571 bp, 10 predicted proteins | sample AD_UKC109_MetaG_FD_184423 | JGI IMG/M metagenome (GOLD analysis project Ga0209203, IMG submission 184423) | Active sludge microbial communities of municipal wastewater-treating anaerobic digesters from Hong Kong - AD_UKC109_MetaG (SPAdes)... | ecosystem: Engineered > Bioreactor > Anaerobic >...
GTCCAAAAGCTGCTGGATAATCTGGAATATGCATGTCGACTTGCCGCTCCGACGCACACCGATGCAGATGGCGGCCTTGCCGTGAACCGTCTCGATACGCAAACGCCGGGGCACCCCGGTCTCCAGCCGGGTTTCCTGGAAGTCAAGGATGATGGATTTGATCGTCTCTATCATAGGGCCATTCCTGGTAATAAATTTTTCTGGTTATTATCTTATCCGGAAATAAATATAGCCGGTTTGGCCTCCAAGTGTCAAGGGATATTTTCGGATACGGTTTGACCTGCCCAGCATGAACAACACGCCTAAAAGGCGCAGACCATAACGGAGGCCGTGGTCCAAGGACAACTGCGACGGTGGGCAATAGTGTCTGCATCACTACCGACGACTTGCATTTCGCCTTCACCAACCGGGGCTGAAAGGGACTCGTTGCCGCGTTTACTGCCTTTTTTCCTCCCTATCGATTAGACAATCACAGAGTGAGCTTTCCTTGTATAACAGGCCGGTTGCAAGCGGCTGGCAGCATCCACTATTTGCTTGCTTAAATTTTTCGAGATGATATAAAATCTGTAATCGAGTTCATCATTACCATTGGATATCATCGATAGGAAGAGCAATGAAACTTGCCCATCCAGATTACGCGGCATTGGTTAAACTGGAAGCGATTCCCAGTCCCGAGTTTCGTCCGTACGTCTTTGATGGGCGACTGTACCAGCGGATTGGTTCGACGACCTCGATCATGCCCCAGACAACCTATCAGCGTCTTCTCAATGAGAGAGCGCACAGCTGCATCCGATGGGAACACCAACCGGCCGAAGGCTGTGAAATCGCCGACATGGATTCTGAAGAAATTCTTCGCACGGTGCGCCTTGGAATTGCAGCCGGCCGTTTGCCTGAGTCAACCGGTAGCTCTATTCCGGATATTCTGGAACGTTTGAGATTGTTTCGGGACGGCCGTCCCAATCAGGCTTCTGTCGTTTTGTTTGGTTCCCGCTTCATGCCGGATTATCCGCAATGCCAGTTGCGCCTTGGCCGCTTTCGGGGCGTGAACAAATCCGAGTTTCTTGATCAGAGACAAATTGAAAGGAATGCCTTTTACCTGCTTGAAGAAGCCATGTTGTTTCTGCGCCGCCATTTGCCTGTGGCCGGGCGGATCGTCCCCGGCCTTTTCGAGCGGGAAGACGAACCATTGTTTCCGCTTGAAGCCCTGCGTGAGGCCCTGGTCAATGCCTTTTGCCACAGGGATTATACCATTTCTGGTGGTGCGGTGAGTCTGGCTATTTATGACGACCGGCTTGAGATCTGGAGCGATGGAACCCTACCGTTTAATCTGAAACCCGAGGATTTGAAGCGCGATCACGCCTCCAGGCCGCGCAATCCAATCATTGCACAGGTGTTTTATTTGCGCGGAATGATTGAGCGATGGGGGCGAGGAACGCAAAAGATTGTGGAATTATGTGTCAAGGCCGGACACCCGGAGCCGGAATTTGGCGAACAGGCCGGCAGTGTCTGGGTACGCTTCCTGCCCAGTGGCTATATCGCGCCGCATCGTGTCGCCCATGACCTGACTGATAGACAAAGAGAGATTTTGCATGTACTGGCCAGATCCAAGCATTTTGCATTTCGAGAAATCCGCCAAAGCATCGATAATTCCCCTCCTGAACGAACGCTCCGGGAAGACCTTATTCATCTCAAAAAACTAGGCCTCATTGAGTCTGAAGGGTTTGGGAGAGGGGCGGTTTGGCGATTGAAGAAAGAAAATGAATAAGACAGGAATAAGGCAAGAATAAGGCAAGAATAAGGCAGATGAGGGGCGAAAGCAGCATGAATGGTCCAATGAACGGTGAAGCTAATAGTGAAACAGCGTTGCGCTATTTTTTTTCGCTATTAAGCAAACAGGCTGGAATACGCTGTCAGATAAGCTGGATCGTCCAGCTTATTTGCAGCTTTTTAGTGAGGGCCACAGATGAATTAGGCAGAAATAGGGCGGCTCGAACGTAAATATCCGGACCAATACCGGCGGATAAAGGCTGAACTGAAATCATGAGCGAATACCAATACTACGAGTTCCTGGCCATCGACCGGTTTCTTACGGAAGAGGAGATGGCCGAGCTGCGGGCGCTCTCGACGCGGGCCACGATCACGCCGGTGCGTTTCACCAACGAATACAATTGGGGTGACTTCAAGGGCAACCCCGACAAGCTGATGCAGCGCTATTTCGATGCTCATGTCTATGTGGCCAATTGGATGACGGCCATTTTCATGGTGCGGCTGCCCATGGAGGCCTTGAGCCGAGAGGCCGCCAAAGCAGCAGCCGTGCCTTACCTGTTGGATATCAAGCCCGCCAAGAGCCATTGGATCATTACCTGGAGCCTGGAGGAGTCGGAGAACTACGACCGCTTCGGCATGGAGGACGGCCGTGATTGGATGGCGCGTCTGGCCCCGGTTCGTGATGAACTGCTGCGCGGGGATTTGCGCAGCCTCTATATCGGCTGGCTGCCGGTTGTAGCCGGGGAGATGATGGATGACGATGAGACCGAACCCTTTGCTGTGAGTGGATTGCCAAACCTGACGGCGGCCCAGCAGGCGCTGGCCGAATTTCTTGAGGTGGACCCGGACATTCTGGCCGGTGCTGGCATGGGCAGCCCGGCTGCGAAGGAGACGGAAGTTTCACGACGGGAAATGGAAAAATGGATCGATGCCCTGCCCCGGGATGAGGTCCATTCGATCCTGAGACAATTGCTGGAGGGCAAGGGACAGCAGGCCGAACGGTCCATCAGGAACCGGTTCGCATCATGGCGGCGCGGCTTACAGACGGGCGATACCGACGCACCCCGGCGTACGGTGGGAGAATTGCGGCAGAACGCCGAAAAGGCCCGTCTAATCCGGCTGAAGAAGCAAAAACGGGATCGCAAGCAATGGGAGATCAAGCGACGTGAGAAACGCAAGACGTATCTAAAGAATCTGTCCAGTGATTTTCCCAAAGCCTGGGCGTCGGTTAAAGAACCTGTCGAGCGCGGATCGGGGCGAGGGTATGACGAGGCCTGCCGCATACTCGTCGATATTGCCGAAGCCTATGACCTGTTTGCGACCAAAAAGCAATTTCAACAAGAATTGAATAAGTTCATGGCCGGCCATCTGCGGCGCAAGGCGCTGATTCAACGGCTGGTGAAGGCCGGTATCTGGAACGAATGATCTGCTCCACCGCCGGGTATTCGAGCTGATGTTTTACAATAACGCTGGGCATTCTCATGGGCAAGGATGCAAAAACAATAAGCCGGCTGGAACTTTACAAGCGAGTGTGGGAAACACCCGTGACTCGGCTGGCCAAAGAGTACGGCCTGTCTGATGTCGGCTTTGCCAAGATTTGTAAAAAGTACAATATTCCAAGACCCCCGCGGGGTTACTGGGCCCAAAAAGCCGCTGGACAGCGGATGCCCAAAGAACCACTGGCCAGGCGCTCTTCGGATGAAATGATTGAAATCAGTCCAAATCTCTCGAATCAATTCAATCCCACTGAAAATCCAAAATTGTTTAAACACCTTGAACGCGAACAGAATTTTCCGCCAATCGTGGTTGCGAAAGCGTTGAGAAATCCGCACCCGTTTGTCGCCCGATCCGCTAAACTCCTGGAATTGTGTGAATCCACCGATGTCGGGATTCTTGAATCTGCGAACAAGAATTGTTTGGACATACGGGTGTCCAAAAACAGCCTTCGACGGGCCCTCCGGATAATGGATGCGCTTATCAAAGTGTTGTTGGAGCGCGGATTCGAAGTTTATCAGGAGAAAGATTCGTTCGAGGTTACCATAGACGGCGAACGCCTTGGATTCGGAATCAGTGAGGAGATTGTCAGCAAGAAAACACAGCCCGAGGACACGGACCTGGATGGGTATTACCAATTTGGCCACAGCCGTTTCGACTATGTGCGAGTCCCTTCGGGTAAGCTTTGCCTGACCATTCATGACCGCAGCTATTTTTACGGCGACAATTTTCAGAAAAACTGGCGTGACACGAAGCGTAAACAGCTTGAAGACAGTCTGGATGCCTTTGTGATCGGACTCATCAAACGAGCCGCAAAGAAAAAGGAATACCGGCAACAGAAGGAGGAAGAGGAACGGAAGCGACAAGTGATGGCACGTCTGAGAGAGGAGGAGCGGCAACGCCAGGCTGAACTGAATCGCAAGATTCAAGAAGAGCGCACGCGTGTCTCGAACTTGATCACCGATGCCGAGAATCATCAAAAAAGCATGCAGATCCGTGATTTTGTCGCCGCGGTCGAGAAGGAACATCGAAATGGCAATCCGGTGTATGTCAATGCTGATGAATACGAGAGCTGGGCTACGTGGGCACGGGATCAGGCGGACCGCCTGGACTCCCTTGCTGACAGTCCGCCGTCCATCCTCGACAAAGCCCTCGAGGCGGACGATGAACAACCCGGTCAAAGTGAAGACAATCCGTATTTTAAAAGATGGTGATCCGTTCGGACAAAAGGGCTAACGATTACGACGAAATCAAACCGCTGATTGATCTGTGCAAAGCCGGCCGACTGTTTGATGTGCAGGACTGGATAACGGACGGAAAACCAATCAACCCGCCGCCCCCGCCTGCAAAAGGAGCCAGAAAAAAGTGCCCGCTGCAAGTATCCATCGACAAAGGGTTTCACAGCCTTGTGCAGGTACTCCTCGAAAGCGGGGCAATTTTTCAAGATGGGTCTTTCAATGCGCTCGAGCTGGCGCTGGGCAACCGTCGCTTGGATTTGATCAAGCTGTTGGTGGAACACGGAGCCGACGTCCGGTCGGTGGACATGACGTGGGTGTTTGACTCCTGGGACCCGGCGATTATGGAATATTTCATTGATCAGGGTGCCGATGTCGAAACCGGTTATCCGCTTGCAGGTGCGCTGTGCTGGAAAATCCGTACCGCTTTGGGGGTGTTCAAGCGACACAAAAACCGCTTCCCCAGCTTTCAGGACCAGGTAAACATGGCATTGCGCCATCACTGCAAGGAGGGGAATCTCAAATGGGTATCACTGCTGTTGTGGGCCGGTGCCGATCCGTTTGCCAAGGGGCCGGATTCCCCTGGCGAAGACCCAGACCCGGAGGAAGACCTGTGCGCCTTGGAGTACGCCGCGCTGTACAAGCATTTTGACATTTTCAAACTGAAAAATATCAGGATATCCCCTGATCACCACATTGCCAGTGACTTGCTGGAAAATGCCTGCCGGGCGGACAAGGCGGATTTTCTGGTTGAACTCCTTGATCAGGGATTCAACCCTGCCGAACAGAAGGATCGGGGGTCATCCCTCATCCAGACCTGCATACGGTGTTTGGATTGGTCCTTCGACTACGATTGGTTCACTCGCGAACGCAAAACCAAGGACATCGATACTTCCCGTTCGCGTGAAACGCTTAAAATGATACACATTCTGGCCAAACACGGTGCCAAGTGGAGGCCCACGGAGCGGTATCAAATCAACGACGCCCGCCGGTCTCTGCTCAAAATGAGCGTCGATTACACGGTCGAGTTCCTCTGGATTATGGCCAAATACGATGGCTGCGGTCGTGATACCATCGAACAGCTCCTGCGGACGCCCACGATAAGGCGGCACGTTGCCAGACATCAACCGCGCATCCAGGAGCTGTTGAAGGATTTTGGAGAGGCATGAGTGATATTTATCTATTTTTTTAACCCATCAGGTTAAAATTTTCTTGACTTTTAAAGCCTATGGACATATCGTTTAAAAACAAAAAGCTGGCAAAGTCCTTCAATGAAGGCCAACAGCTCGTAAAAATCCACGGCAAATTGCGTGCGAAAAAGATACGTGCTCGTATGAATGCACTGAGGGCTGCTGCGACGCTTAAAGACTTCTGGCCACCCAAAAGCCCGCCTGAGCGTTGTCATGAGCTCACGGAGGGGAAACGATCCGGCCAGCTGTCTGTTGATCTGGACCATCCCTATCGTTTGATTTTTGTCCCTGACCACGACCCTGTTCCGACACACGAGGACGGTGGAATGGACTGGTCCCAGGTAACGGCGGTTAAAATATTGGGGGTTGACGACACTCATGGCTGATATGACATCAAATCAATATGTTCCGGACTATTTAGTGCCCCCCGGAGAAATCCTGGAGGAGTATCTGGAAGCGTACAGTATGACCCAAACCGAATTGGCCGACAGGACCGGTTTAACCAAAAAAACCATTAATGAAATCATCAAAGGTAAATCGCCGATCACATCAGAAACCGCTTTAAAATTAGAACGCTCCCTTGGCCGGCCAGCTCATTTCTGGAACAACCTGGAAAGACAGTTTCAAGAAGACCGCTCACGCCTTGCTGAAAAAAAGCGATTGGAAAATCAACTGGATTGGCTAAAGCGGGTGCCGGTCGGTCAGCTTACCAAACTGGGGTGGCTTCCCAAACAAGAAGACAAGATTGCTCAGCTCGCGGAGGTACTGCGCTTTTTCGGTGTCGCATCCCCGGAACAGTGGGCGACTGTGTGGCGGGAACATCAGGTCGCATACAGACAGACCAAGCGCTTCGAGGCATGTGCGGAGTCTGTGTCCGCCTGGCTCAGAAAGGGAGAAATCGACGCCAGACAGATTCGTTGCAAATCTTTTAGGAAGAAGGATTTCTTCAAAGCCCTTGCTGATATCCGGGACCTGACCATGGAGGCTCCCGAGGTTTTTCAACCCCAGTTGGTTGAAATGTGTGCCTCTGCCGGTGTGGCCGTGGTTTTCGTTCCTGAGTTACCAAAGACCGGGGTATACGGGGCGACACGGTGGATCGGCAATAAAGCCGTGATTCAATTGAGCCTTCGCTACAAGAGCAACGATCATCTGTGGTTTACCTTTTTCCATGAAGCCGGCCACATCATCAAGCATGGTCGCAAGGAAATCTTTATCGAGGGCAATGGGCTGGATGACGAAAAAGAGGAAGAAGCCAATGCCTTTGCCCACGACCGACTGATTCCGACAGCGGCATTGCGCAAGTTCCTTCAATCATGGGATGGTCGATCCTTGGCACCGATTGAAAACTTTGCCCAAAAAATAAAGATCGCTCCGGGTATTGTTGTCGGACGGCTGCAGTACGACAAGTTGCTGCCCAACTCCCACGGAAATGGCCTCAAAGTGTTTTTCCGCTGGTCGGATTAACCGCATTGAAGGAAATCTAGTTTGACACCGTTTCCGCCCCACAAGGGGGATCCTGATCTTTTATAACCCATTGATATTGAAGGTTTTCGGTTAACTACGGGAGAAAGAGAACGGTTATGAAGAGGGTTGCACACGGGGAGCCAGAGCATAATCTTGATATATTTCAATTAGTTATGGGTCGACAAAGACGCAACCGCCCACCGGGGACCTGATAATTAGTCCGTTGCGCCAGGCAGAAATGTTGGAACGAGCGCAGGGCTGCCTCCTCGGACAACTCGCCGGCGATGCGCTGGTAAGCCTGGTCGGATTTCAGACGCCTCAACAGAGCCGTCGAAGCACCGCCTACCGACTATGTTCACCAGCAGGGGTGGGTCCTGACGGCATTCCGTAACGCCCTTTGGCAGCTCTTGCATGCCCCGAATATGGAGGAAGCCGTCGTTGAAACCGCCATGCGGGGCGGAGACACCGACACCAACGCCGCCATCTGTGGCGCGCTTCTTGGCGCTGTGTGGGGCCGGAACTCGATTCCCGACCAATGGACCGAATGCGTGCTGAACTGACGCCCTGCGGCCGGACAACCGAATGTGCGCCGTCCTCGCCCGGAGTGCTTCTGGCCGGTGGACGCTTTGGAGCTGGTTGAAGGGTTGATCCGGGAAATAGAACAAGGAGGAAAGTTTGGACGAATTACAACTCCAGCTAATCGTAGACCTCCAACGGCCTGCCACACGGCAAGGGCCAGGCGGGGAAGCTGAAACAAGACAGGCTATGGCGTTGGCCGGACTCGACCGGTCGCGCCATTTGAAGATTGCGGATATTGGCTGCGGCACAGGCGCTTCAACCATCATTCTCGCCAAGGAGCTGGACGCCGAAATCACCGCCGTGGACTTCCTGCCGGAGTTTCTCGACGAGCTTCAAACCCGGGCGAAGGAACATGGGGTGGCGGAGAGAATAACCACCTTGAATTGCTCCATGGAGGCATTGCCTTTTTCGGATGAAAAGTTTAATGTAATCTGGTCTGAGGGAGCTGTCTATAACATGGGGTTTATAAAAGGAGTTTCGGCCTGGTGCCGATTCCTGAAGACGGGGGGAAAGCTCATTGTCTCCGAAATTACGTGGCTCAGTGCCACGAGGCCGCCTGAGCTTCAGTCCCATTGGGATGGAGAGTACCCTGAGATTGATGTCGCCTCGGCAAAGATTGGAATCCTCGAACAGCATGGCTACTGCCCCGAGGCCTACTTTTACCTGCCCACAAATTGCTGGATCGAAAATTACTATCGGCCTATGCAGAGCCGTTTTGATGCGTTCCTTGAGCGACATGGCCAGAGCGACCAGGCAAAGGGCATCGTCGAAGCTGAAAAACACGAAATAGCTCTTTATGAAAAATACCGCGACTATTACAGTTATGGTGTCTATATAGCGAAAAAGATCTGAATAGGATACTTGCAAATAAGAAAGCAGACATGGATAGTCAAATCCGTTTAACAGATATCTTTTCTCAATCCGATTTGTTCGCTGACATTGAAGCGGATAAATTGTCCAATATTTTTAGCTTTGGTGATCAGCGTATTTATAAATCGGGGACAACTCTATTTCGCGAGGGATACCCTGCTGAAAAATCCTATCTGGTCCTGAAAGGCCGTTTTAAACTGAGCAAACTGCATGAATTCGGTAAAGAGGCAATTGTTCGGTATATCAATCCCGGCGAGATGACAGCCGCAGTTTCTGTTTTCAGGGGGAGAGATTACCCTGTGACGGCCCAAGCGGTCGGCACCTCCGAGGTTGTAGGATGGGATAGAGAAACCATGCTGGAAATCATGAACGCTCATCCGCAAATAGCAATTAATATGCTGGGTATGGTAGTCGAGCGTCTGGATGATATTCAAAGCCGCTATCTGGAATTTCAAGCAGAACGGGTGGAACAGCGCATTGCAAGAGCCCTGCTGCGTATCATGAAAAAATCGGGCCGCAGGACCGACGAGGGAATTCTGATCGATTTCCGCCTAAGCCGCCAGGATCTGGCCGATTATAGCGGCACCACCCTGTATACCGTTAGCCGTACACTCAGCATCTGGGAGAAGAATGGTTGGATCAATTCGGGCCGTGAACGGATAATCGTAACTGATCCTCACGCCCTGGTATCCTTTGCGGAGACCGGTTGACAGATCGAGCGCTTGCTATGGAATCTTTGTGATGCCTGTACCTTTCCATATTATTATTGACATCTGCATTACCTCTTTGCTCCAGCGCAAAGACACAATCCCTCGGATCATCTAAAAGCTGAAGTTGATACCTACTGTTCAGACAGAAAAACTTAAAATTACAAGTTACCACTGTTTCTCTGGATTTAATTACGGGCCGGGCTGTTTAAAGTGAGTCAATAAAGCGATAAGGAATTGACCGGGACCAGCTTATCGCCCGATCCATGCTTTCCCCGGCCACGTGCTGCCTTGTCAACCCGGACAATGGACGCACCGTGGAGCGAAAATTTGCAGCAATTAACCGGATGGAGGAATTGTTGAAAACGGAATATCTATAATGGAAAAAATTATTTACGATTTTGAATACTTGTTTGCTCCAGCGCAAAGACAAACAAAATTGCTTGAAATAGAATGAAACACAATGAATATAGATCAGAAAATGACGGTAAGCGAATTAATGAGGTTTTATCCTTCGGCGATTGATGTTTTTATTAAACGAAAAATGCTTTGCGTAGGGTGTCCGACCGAATCGTTTCATACGCTGGAGGATGTCGCCAACATTTATGGCATCGTATTGACAGAATTACTGAAAGAGATTCGATGGGCCATCAGCGCTCAAGGGGAATCATGATCGGTTCATATAATCGCATCCACCGTAATAAATAAACGAAGATTCGGTACGAATATTTTATGAAATAATAATTAGACAGGGGGCGCACTCATGAGAAAAAGAAAGATAAAGGAAAGAATTTACTGGCCGGCACGATTGCGAAAAAGCACAAGGAGCATGGTTTCAAATAGAACAGTTCCGGTTTTTTGCTTTTGAGGGACGGGTTCAGGAAACGGAAAGAACTTAAAACGATAACCTTTTAAAGTAAAGGAGAAAAATCATGTTTTGTTTTCAATGTCAGGAAACAGCCAGGAATACCGGCTGCACCGTCAAAGGCGTGTGCGGCAAGCCCGAGCAGACCGCTGATCTTCAGGATATGCTCATTTACGTGTGTAAGGGGATTTCGGTTTACGGAGAAAAGTTGAAGGAAAAAGGCACGGTGGACAAAGACGCCGGCCGCTTCATTTGTGAAGCCCTTTTCACTACCATTACCAACGTTGCCTGGGACGATGATGTGATCATCGACCGGATCAGGCGAGCCCTCCAGGTTCGCGACGCTGTCAAGGAGAAGCTCGGGGCGGATATATCAGGCGAGCTACCGGATTGCGCCACC
>Ga0209203_1003062_pt1 | contig 10560 bp, 12 predicted proteins | sample AD_UKC109_MetaG_FD_184423 | JGI IMG/M metagenome (GOLD analysis project Ga0209203, IMG submission 184423) | Active sludge microbial communities of municipal wastewater-treating anaerobic digesters from Hong Kong - AD_UKC109_MetaG (SPAdes)... | ecosystem: Engineered > Bioreactor > Anaerobic >...
ACATCCGGCGTCTTGCCGAGGTCGCTCATATCATGATGGAGGCAGGGGTCATTCTCATTGTGACCGCTGTTGAGCTCATGCAGTCCGATCTTGAAATAATAAAAACGATCGTCCATCCTGACAGAATTGTAACGGCCTGGGTCGGGGATGATTCCGCATCTGATATGAACTGTGATATCTACCTGGATTCTCTAGATACCGAAGAGCGTCTTGATGAATCCGCTGCAATAATCAAGGAGTATCTCCAGAAGACCGGCGTGGTTTTCAGCCCCTGGTGATAAATCCCCCTGTAGGGTGCAGTCGCGACTGCACCCTACAGGGGGCTGATACAATTCAACGAAAAAAAACGTTGTCGTTTCAGCGCAGGGACCGGCGCGCGGAAAATTGAAAGAAAATACCATTTTCAACGCGCGAAATTTTAAAAAAGCCTCTCATCCGGGGCTTTTTTTGTCAATAGTTACCCGTTCGGGTCGGGTGAAATAATCTTTAGCGGGTGCAGGGCGACAGCCCTGCAAGACCCCAATCCCCTGTGTCCCGTACAATGGGTTTTGGCCAGAGAAAGTTCCTTCATATCAATATTTTTGTACCCGTGACTTTCAAGTGGTTAGTTAATCATCATGGCTGGATGAAAAATATTTTATAATCCCAATATAACAACAATAACTATTTTATCGATAAGAACTTCATATCATCCCGTTTCAGGATCAGAACGGTACTTGCATTAAATCCCTTCCAGAAATGCTCGGGAATATTCGCCTCCCTCAATTCATCTTCTGAAAATGAATCGGTAGCATCAAAATGATCTGGTAGGTGCAACAATTTGCCTAGATGAGAATCAATATCCTCATTTCCAAATTTTCGAACATGATCATGCTGGCCAAATCGTTGTCGTCTTTCTTCGCCGGTAATATTTTGAAAACACTCATCATATCTTCCCGGCATAAAAGGTATAATACATACATGGACTCCATCTTTTTTCAATATACGATGAAGATGATATAGCGTATACGCAATATTGCATGGCGTGTGTTCCAAAACATGGGAATGGATGATCAAGTCATAATGATATGAATCTTGATTATCGAGATCGCATAAATCCATTCTTATGCAATTTTTCGTGAATTTATACAAATCAGGCTTCAGGTCAGCTGTTATATAATTTTTTTTGCCGGCTACTTTATATAATGCGTCATATATGCCTTTCTCGGGGGCTATATGCAATATCTTTGATTTCTTGGTAATGTTCAGTCTTTTTATATACATCCACATTAAGCGGGTACGCTCAAGAGAGTTGCATTTTTGGCATTGCACATTTTTTCTATTATTCTTGTCTATAAATCTCGTGCATCCACATAAATTGCATTGCATGATATCACCTTAAATTCAGGAAATTCGTTCACCAATTAAAATTATAAAAAAGCCTTGCATGCTGGGCTTTTTCTGTCAATAGTTACACATTCGGGTTCGAGAAAATTGTTCCGATAAGATTAATTCAGCCTCATGGATTGGATTTTAGCGGAGGTAGTTCCTTAATATCAAACGGCCTTTAGCGGGGTGAAGGGGCGGAGCCCCTTCGATCATCCCACCCTTATTGTGTCCCGTGCAACGGGTTTTGGCCAGAGTAAATTCCTGGATTTCAACCGATGAGTAAATACTATATTAATGATACTACCTGCGAACGTTTTCTGCTATCCGCGCTTGACGCGGCATACCGGGCCGCGGCTGCGATCCTCGACATATATAATTCCGGTGCCGATTTCGCGGTGGAATCGAAATCAGACGATTCACCCCTTACTGCCGCAGACCGGAAATCTCACGAGATTATATGCTCGGCGCTCGCCGAAATTCCGGAACCGCAGGTTTCCACATCCGTCCTGAACGTCTCCTCTTCGATTCCGATTCTGAGCGAGGAAGGGAAGGATATCCCGTTTGCGGTGAGGAAGGAATGGAAGCGCTTCTGGCTGGTCGACCCTCTCGACGGCACCAAGGAATTCATAAAAAGAAACGGCGAGTTCACGGTCAATATCGCGCTGATTCAGGGGAACGAGCCCGTCCTCGGCGTGGTCTATGTTCCGGTGAGCGGGGTATTTTATTTTGGCGGTAAAGACATCGGGGCCTGTAAACTGCACGTTAAAGAAGTCGGGGGGAAGGATGACGAAGAGGGCCCCGGGAGCGTGTCAGCGGAATTTTTTCTCGGTGAGCTGGAGAACAATTCCCTGAAAGAGATTTTACGGGTTTCAGCACCACTTCCCCAGCGAAAAACAGACAGCGATTATGTGGTGATCGCGAGCAGGTCGCACATGAACCGGGAAACCGAGGAATACATCACGGCATTGAAAAAACAATATCAACACGTAAGGATGATTTCCGCGGGCAGCTCCCTGAAGCTGTGCCTGGTCGCCGAAGGGCGCGCTGACTGCTATCCGCGCCTTGGCCCGACCATGGAGTGGGACACGGCCGCTGCTCATGCTGTGGCAAACGGCGCGGGCAAGAGAGTAATTATATTTGACACGGATGTCGAACTGCAGTATAACAAGGAAAATCTTTTAAACCCGTGGTTTGTGGTGAAGTGATCAGTGAGCATTAAAAACGGATCAGAATTCGAAAATGACCGCTATCTGTCCCGTATCAGGGAAATAGTGTATCATTTTTTTGACAGAGATACCGGGATCGTGCTTTTCGGATCACGCGCTACCGGGAATGGATCTCTATATTCGGATTATGATATAGCCATTATTTCCGGTTCACAAGACCGGACCAAAAAGATTTCACTGGTCAAAGAGAAGCTTGAAAACAGCACAATTCCTTATAAAGTGGATGTTCTGGACTATTACAGCACGAGCGGCCTCCTCAGGGAGGAAATTGACAGGGGCATTAAATGGAACGCCTGAAAACAAGTGTGGAGTTATTTGAAAAGGCCCTGGTATCTCTTGAGGAAATATCAAATGAGCGTTTTACAGTAATTATCAGGGACGCGACGATTCAGCGTTTTGAATACACCTTTGAAGCAATGTGGAAATGCCTAAAAATATATTTACGCGCAGTTGAAGGAATCGAATGTAATTCCCCGAAAGGATGTTTCAGGGAATATCAGTCTGTATTAAACAGTGATGTTGCAGATACGGAAATTCTTTTGGAAATGACTGATATGAGGAATCTCACGTCACACACATACATTGAACAGGTTGCTCAGGACATATATCAACGCATACTTTCATCATACATTGCCGTAATGAGACGGGTATTGCTGAGAATTCAAAAGACAGACACAATCAGTTAACAATGCAAGGTTATATATGAATCCCCTTAAATTAATAAAAGAAGCACTGAATTTTTTCAGGCATATTTATCAGAACAAGTACCTGCTCTATGAACTGACAAAACGCGATTTCAGGCAGAAATACGCGGCGAACATAATGGGCCTTGCCTGGGCGATTCTTGACCCTCTTGCCATGATGCTGATATTCTGGCTGATCTTCGGCCTCGGATTCAGGGGCGGGAGGAAAATGGATGTTCCGTTTGTCACGTATCTGATTTCCGGATTATCGGCATATATGTATTTTCAGGGGACCCTTTCGCAGGCAACGGGTTCGATAAAGTCATATTCATTTTTACTGAAAAAGGTCAACTTCAGGGTGAGCATTCTTCCGCTGGTTAAAATATTATCTGAACTGTTTCTTCATCTTATCGTTATAATGATTGCTGTTGTGATCATACTCTTTAACGGCATATTGCCAACCGTGTACTGGATCCAGATTTTTTATTATATTTTTTGTACCAGCGTGCTTCTGCTCGGCCTTTCCTGGTTCACCTCGTCGGTCAATCTTTTTTTTCCGGATATATCAAACATAGTTAACATCGTGCTCAGGTTCTTTTTTTATCTTACCCCGGTATTCTGGGACCCGTCAATTTTTCCAAAAAAATACCTGATGATACTTGCGCTGAATCCGATGTACTACATCGTTCTGGGGTATCGCGACAGCCTGCTGTATGGCCGCCCCTTCTGGCATCAATGGCAGATGACACTATATTTCTGGTGTTTCACCCTTATCGCCCTGATTGTGGGCATAGTTGTTTTCAGCAGGCTTAAACCGCACTTTGCCGATGTAGCATAAATACGCTCATTACAGGTTCAGCTTCTTGAACGTAATGATGTTGTAGAAGTTTTCATTCTGGAAATCGCCGTAATAATCCCTGTTGTCAAAGAGATTGTCGATGATGTCGCTTATTGAATACAGGGGCTGGAATCCCAGATAGGTCCTGGCCTTGTCAAAGGTCACTTTATAATTGCGGAAATCCCTGATGTTTTTGATGTCAAGGCTGATCTTCTCGCCGGTCTTTTTTTCCACTTCATGTTTTACCAGGTCTCCCACCTGCCCAACAGTATAGTTCCCCGAGGTGACATTGAACACGCCGCTGATGCTTTCGTTCGCCTGCACCGCGCGGATAAAAGCGCTCGCGGCGTCGCGGATGTCATAAACCGGGCGCCATATTGAAGGGTTGTTGATCGTGATTTTTTTGTCACAGAGCGCGCTTTTAAACATGGTGTTCACGATAAGGTCAAACCTCATGCGCGGGCTGTACCCGGAAATGGTCCCCTGCCGCAGCGCGATCACGGAAAAGCTCTCATCATGCATCTGGAGCACGCCGCGCTCTCCCTGGAGTTTTGATATGCCGTAGGGATAACTGCTGTTCACCGGGCATTCTTCGTCATAGAGCTTGTCAACCGTGTATCCGTAAACCGAACATGACGATGCATAGATGTACCGTTTGACCCCGGCGTTTTTCGCCTTGTACGCCAGGTATGAGGGCAGGGCCCCGTTGTCGACGAAGTTTTTCGCTGGATTAAATTCGGCCATGGGATCATTGGACAGGCCCGCGAGAAAAATTACTTGATTGAATCCGGCGAGGTCTTCTTCCGTGCATTGAAACAGGTCCTTTTGTATGACCGGCACGCTGGCTGGAAGATGGTTCCCGAACCAGAGAAGGTCAACGACCGTTACATCATATCCATGTTCAATGAGCGACGGGACCAGGACAGACCCGATATACCCCGCGCCGCCGGCTACAAGAATTTTCATTGCCATCCTCCAGTAATCTTTCCGTTATTTGTTTTTCACCAGGGCTGTAAAACGGCCGCAGTCCAGAGAAGTGTCCGCCGGGACCGTAAAGTTGAGTTCGTGAATTGAAAGCTCCTTGATTTCCTTTGCCGGGTCAAGGCTTTTTGCGTATTCGAACACGGTCTTGCGCGGCCCGCCCACGTGCACGGTGCCGGTCGCGCCGGTCTCAAGCAGTGAGGCGATCATCCCAGCGGTTGTTGAAGCGCTTTCCCTGCTGGTCCACTGGTCGGTGAACGCCTTTTCGTAGGGGAACACGTTCGGGCCGAAGGTCGTGCGGATGATCAGGGAGTTGTCGTACATCCGCACCGCGCATTCCCCGCCGAGTTTCGACCACGCGTACTTGTTGACCGGGAACACTTCGTCATCCTCCCGGTAGTTTCCTTTGTCTCCCCTGAACACGTAATCGGTCGAGATATAGACCAGTTTGAGGTTGTGTTTCATGCACAGCCTGACTACGTTTGCCGTGCCGATAATGTTGACATCCACCGCTTTCAGCGGTTCCTGTTCTATTTTCGGGGGGGATGTGAACGCGGCAGCGTGGATGATCATCGAATATGCGCCGTTCTGCACCCAGGCATCCATCTGCGCGAAATCGGTCACATTGAACTGCGAGGAAGCCGGATAATTGATATCGGGAAGTATTTTCCTGAATTCTGAGCCAAGAAGGCCGCTGCCGCCGGTAAAGATGATGCGTTTCTGGTCAAGCATGGGACCCGTCCTTTAACATTTGCCGTAAATGAAATTGTCCGACCGCTCGTCCGCGAGCCACGACTCGAGGGTGAAGCCGTCTCTGTCTTTGTCGGTGATAAGGGATGTCGTTTTCACGATAGAATCGTATTCTTTTTTCAGTGACGGGTCGCACAGGGCCCAGTCAATATCTGCCGAGAGCGGGGAGATGCCCGCTTCGCATCCGGGGCTGTATTCGCCGGTGCAGAAGTATTCGATCTGGCTTTCGGTCTTGTAATAATTGCCGTGAGCGAATCCGGGCGGCACCCATATCCACTCGTTATGGCCGCTGCCGGGGTCATCAGGCATATCGTACAGGATCGCTTTGCCGAATGTCGGGGATCCCCTGCGGATGTCGAGCACGATGTCGACCATGTGGCCCCTGATCGTGCGCACGAGTTTTCCCATAAAGGGGTTCCACTGGTAATGCAGCCCGCGCACCGTATTGGCCTTTGAGTAGCTTTCGTTAACCTGAAGAAATTCAAGGCCCTTCATAAAGGGCAGTTTCGCGGGGTTGAAAAAATCGCTCTTTCTGAACGATTCGGTGAAGTATCCCCGGTGGTCCCCAAAGCGGCCGTAGCGGATTACTTTTACGTCCGGGATTGCAAGTTCGGTTACTGAAATGATTTTCATGATTTACTCCCTGATCCGGGTTTTAGTTGCGCGGTTATGGTTTTATTGGAGGCGGGGGATTTGTACAAGTATTTTTTTGTGGTTCGGAGACTGATAGCGTAAAAGAGTTGACGGTTTATGAGAATTATTAAAAAGCATCCCAGTCACCGGTTTGGATTTTCCAATTGCATGACATAAGATTTTTATATATGGAATTATTTCCTATAACACATCCCATAAATACTTGCCTTTTTGGTAATATTCTGTGCCAGACCGGGAAATATCCATTAGATAATTGCTGCATAAAAGGTATTTGATTATCAAGCAATACGGCATGTTTTAAATTTTGTTTCTTTGCCCACCATGTTATTTGATGTAATAAATCAGATTCATATTTGTTGTTTTCGCTAAATAACTCCATAATTAAACAAATAGTATTTGATAAAACATTAGCTTTTCGGACAACAGAAAAGCCTTTTAATGAATTATTCTTTATTAATGCAAAAATAGTGTATGTATGGTTTTTATTGTCGCAATAACGCCAGTTTAAATAACTAGAATTTTTTTCTAAAAGAATTAAATTTTTTTGTTTATATTGAGAAAAGAAATCATCAAACCTTATATCAAAAGTCTTAATTTCTATTATTTGATCATTATGTTTTTTCCTAAATATTAAATAAGGATTAATCCAGGTAGTTATTATTGAATTTTCTATCCACCCAATTTTTTTAAATCCGCTTATTGAATTGTTATTAGGGAAACCAAAGAATATTTCATTTTCATTAATGCTTTCCTTTAAAGCGTGAATACATTTTTGGAAAAAACCTCTTCCTCTATATCGTGGAAGAGTCGCTGTATCGCATGATTGCCAACCTTTAAGATTGTATTTATTTCCTGAAATATTATATGGAATCATTGCATTTGCTGCAACAATTGCTTCTTTATCCTTGATTATTGCAATTTTTGCATTTCCAGAAGGTGGGTGATATTTCCATGTATAATAATTATTATTAATAAATTCATTATTCACATTTCTACTTGTAAGCAATTCACTATATGACTTACGCTGGAGACTTGTATATTCATCTAAGTCAAGCGAATCAGGGGAGATGATATCAATTGTAATCATGGATAGTCCTTTCTTAGATTCATCAATTCATTAAATTCTCGATCTCTGTGTTCACTTAATGGAAAACGGGCAAAAGACTTGTTTAAAGCCCATCTTTCACTTTCACTCTGAAGTGCCCTGCCCACATGAAAAAGTACTTCCAACTTTTTAATATTATTCTTTTGCGAAACATTTATTCCGGCTTTGGCAGCTTTTAAGGTCATGTTCCCAGTATATAGAATTCCAATCATAGCCTCAGGCTGTTGTATTGTATCAAATGTCATATTCGTTTTAACAATTATTGATAACAGATTGAGCAATAAATGCTTTATTAAATTGATATTCCATGATGGGGATAGTAAGTCAAAAAGTGATTTTATATGAAAAATTTCTCTAGTTATTCTGATTTCCGGGATGTTATACAGCTTCGAAAGTTTTATAACAATTGGAAAAATAAATGGCAACATGTGAATATGGGTGTGTGAATCAAGCGCGTTTATTTTTCTCGGTGAGCAAATTTCTTGAATTTTTTCAATTTGTGCCTTCCATTCCTTTTCTATTTGCTCTAATAGTATGGTTTTTTTTTGTTTCGAGTATAAAAACCATTTTATAAGCAGACCAATAAAAGAACAATTAAGATATCCGTCAGGAGTTGTGATCAGTGATAATTCTTTATAGTTCAAGGAAGATAAACCTTCGGATAAATTAAGATGAACCGCGATTCGCGCCTGTTTTGTTTCATTCTCTTTTAGATATAGTGACATGATTTCAAGACCGTCTCCATTAGCTAGTATACTGAAACTGTTGATTAAATTTTGGTCCCATGCTTTCAGAAGGTTTCGAGTTACATTAGGGGTCATGCCCATGTCATCACTGTGAAAAATTATTTCCATTATCAATGATCCAAATTAATTAATTTTATTAAATATAGATTTATTAAGCATTCTTTTTACTAGTCGGAAAGAAAAGAATTGAAATATTTATTACACATGAATAAATTACCAATTAAGATACTTTATTGATTTATAATTTTAAACATGTAAAGAGATTTTATGAAATGGTCCAGAGATTTTACTAATAAAATTAATTGGTTTTTTGATAATATACTACCTCCTATACTTCGTGATAACCGATATTTCATGAAAATATTTTTTCTAATTACTGGAGGAACGCACTGGCGCAGGTTCATGGATTTTAAGGAGAGAGCTCCATTATTATCTTTGGATGAGTTTAAAAAATATTACATTTTTGTTGAAGACAGAAACATAAAGAGGCCAACTGATATTAATAAAAAATCGATTCGAATGATAATGAAATTAATTCAGGGAAAAACAGTGCTTGACGTTGGGTGCGGCAGAGGATTCTTAGCGAAGAAAATAGCAGAAGAATTGCAGTGTAATGTTACCGGTATGGATATGTTGATATTACCTGGTCTAGAAAATGCCGGCAACATGATATTTATTGAAGGAAGTCTTGAAGAAAATTCTTTTAAAAATAAAAGCTTTGATACGGTAATATGTGCTCATACTCTTGAGCATGTTTTAAATATTCAGGATGCAGTACATGAATTAAGAAGATTGTGTAAAAAGCGGCTTATTCTGGTTGTTCCCAAGCAACGGGAATATAAGTATACATTTGATTTGCATTTGCATTTTTTCCCATATCCGTATAGTCTTCACTTATTAATGAACAATATGGAAGGGAAGTGTATTGAGATTGATAATGATTTATTATATTATGAAGATTTATAAACTGAATTTATACAAGAAATATTAAGTTGATTACTTAATATTTAAAATAAATAGTCCAAGAATCACAAAGAATGCGCCTATTAAAACATGTAATGAAAGTGATTCGTTAAACATATAATATCCCGAGATTATTAAGCCGACCGGAATTAATGATGACATCAAGGCAGCCCAGATCAAGTCGTATTTTCTCAAAACAAAAAACCATAACGCAAGAGAGCAAACCTGAAACATCATTCCAGCAATTACTTTGATATTAAAGAAGGTATGAAATATAAAGCTTAAATTATTTTGGATTCCGTTGTTAGAAAGTGATATTTGCTTATATATAGTTTGGGCAGAAATGTTTAAAACTATCACCAACGCGGTGATAAAAAATTTTGATCTGAATACTGATAATGCAATTTCCATTAATCAGGTTACTCCTTTTTTTTCAATTTATTAACATAATAAAATATTGAGATTAATGATAAGACCACCAGTGCAATGCATGATATCCATTTACCAATTTTATATGGGAGAGGGTCGTAATAGCATCGAATGGAGTTATTTCCTGCTTCAAGATATACTGCCCTGACAAGATAGTTTGCTCTAAAAATTTTTTTTTCAGTTCCGTTTACTATAGCTTTCCATCCTGGAAAAAAAGTATCAGTTAATATGAGAAATCCTGCATTTTGGTTTTTAACTGAAATTTGAACTTCATTTGATTTATACATATCTATTTTTACAACGGGATTTCTTGACTTTATTTTACTTATTGCAACTTTGGGGTTTTCTTCAAGGATAACATTATCTTTAGCATTAAAAGAAGGACTTACAAGTGTTTGGAGTATTTTATCCTCATCTGTTATTAATGTATATTGGTTTACAAAATATGCTCGCGGTAATGCGTTTTTGTTTTCATATATTTTAAATTCAGGGGTTTGCTTAAGAAGAGGAAACTTCATTTCATTTTTTTTATTAATTATAAAATTAAAATTTTTATTAACAATAATATATTTTGTACTTAAAAAATTAATAAGATGTATGTTTTTAGAATCGGCGTTAAAGGAAATATAACCTGTATAGGGTATAAGTGAATACGATATTCCAGAGGGGGAATTTTTTTCAATTCCATTGATTTTTGCAAAAAAATTTCCATATCTCTTTAAAGAAAATGGCTCATGATCATGAATGCAAAAAAGCCCGTATATCATTGAATTTTTTTCAAATATTTTGTTGTTTGTGTATTTAGCAGTTCGAAAAT
>Ga0209203_1003064_pt1 | contig 10559 bp, 10 predicted proteins | sample AD_UKC109_MetaG_FD_184423 | JGI IMG/M metagenome (GOLD analysis project Ga0209203, IMG submission 184423) | Active sludge microbial communities of municipal wastewater-treating anaerobic digesters from Hong Kong - AD_UKC109_MetaG (SPAdes)... | ecosystem: Engineered > Bioreactor > Anaerobic >...
CCGGTCCGACTATCAGCGGACAACGGAGCTGGTACAGGAATACATGGCCTCCATCGGGATCAAGACGGAGATAACGACGGTGGACCAGAGTACGTGGATAAAGATGAAGGACGATTATCAGTACGATCTGACGGTGACCCGTACCACCCCATGGGGGATGATGATGCACGCCAATTGGGGCACTGGATACTTCGATTCCAGGCGGACTGGTGAAGGAGTGCTTCACGTCTTGGACGATCCGTCCTTCCTGCAGCTCTGTGACGACATACTGGCCGCCACCACCGAGGAACAACTGGAAAGCTATGCCCACCAGGTGCAGGATTACTATGCAGAAAACCTGCCTGGAATAGCCCTATACTGGAACAAGGTGGAAGCGCCTTACAATTCCAACTGGCAGGGATGGGTCTCTGACCCTCTCTACGGGATATACAACCTCGACACCTTCCTGAACGTGGAGATGGCCTGAGCCCAATGAGTCGGTGGAGGGAGCTTTGGAAGCAATCCGTAAAAGCTACCAGATGCTGAACGAACGGGGGACAACCAACGACCAGTTCTGGAAGGAGGATGCGGATATGCACGAGGAGATCTTCACACCATTCCGGATACCAGCAGGGGGTCCTGAAAAGGTCTCCTCCCTCATCCGCCCTGGAAGCGCCTTGCTGGACATCGGCGCTGGTGCCGGCGCCTTTGCCCTTCCTCAGACCCCCAGGGTGAAACGGGCACGTGGCCCGGACCCCTCCGTCCATCAGCTGAGGGTTCTGGAAGGGAGGGCTTTGCTCTCTTGGGATCAGGAACTTCACCCCCATCAATGGTTTCTAGAGGTGATGCAGATCCCGAAATGCTGGGTGAGCTTGACTTCTTCCTGGACGCCTACAGCATGCTCGTGGAGGATGTTTGTGCGTTTCGAAAAAATGCTCGCTGAGTTCTAACGAGGGTCTTCTTGGGTCTTCCGAGCGCAGCTCCAGTAGTTCGCTTAAGGGCTCGTCGTTATTTTTTTTCTCGGGATCGCCCCTCGGCTCTAGATCTGCGCCAGATCTCAATCCCCGATTCTGTACAGCCTCTTTTTGATTCCCCGCCAGTGAGAGCCCTGCCAGTAGAGCTTGCCGCACCTCTCGCACCTCCAGAGGGGCGATCCCTCCTCCGGTCGGCCGGAAACGTCACCGGTATCCGATTCCCCCACCTCCTCCAGGGGACCGTTGCAGACGGTGCACCTTTGCGGGTTGAGACCCAGGGAAACCCCAGCGTCCACAAGCTCTCCGAACTGCTCCTCGAGGTCCGAGGACCTTATGAGAAGGCAGTTCGCCCCGGATTTCTCGCACCTTCGAGCAAGGACCCTGTCTCTTGTCATGAGCGTCCTCTCCTCCGCCAGGGCGACCTTGATGAGGTCGGAGTCGTCGGCCCCCTCCGGGGGGGTTGAGACGTCGTGGCCTGCCATCCTCAGCCACCGGGCGAGCTTCGTCAGCATCAGGTCGGCGAGGTAGCGGCGGTCTTCGTCCATACCATGATGGTAAGTCCGCAACTATTTATCTCTCCATCGCCCTTTTTCGGCCATTATGAAGAAGGCGATGAGCAACGTGGACGTGGCGGCGGTCGTCGAAGAGCTGCGGGAGAAGCTGGTGGGAGGCTTCGTCGGCAAATCCTACCAGCTCGCCCCCGATCGGGTGGTGATCTCCTTCCAGTCTCCGGGGCAGGGGAAGCTCGACCTCCTCCTGGAGGCCGGAAAGCGGATTCACCTCACCGAGAAGCCGCGAGAGGCCCCCAAGATGCCGCCCCAGTTTCCGACGATGCTCCGAAGCCGCCTTTCCGGAGGCCGGGTGGCGGAGGTCCGGCAGCACGGCTTCGACCGAGTGGCGGAGATAGTGATCGAGCGGGGGGATGATCGGTACGTGCTCATCGCAGAGATATTCCCCAAGGGGAACATCCTCCTCCTCGACGAATATGGGAGGATCGTTCTGCCCCTGCGGCCTCTCGCCTTCCGGGACAGAAAGCTTCTCGCCGGCGAGAAGTACCAGTACCGGGAAGACCAGCTCGACCCCCGGACCGCGTCGAGAAACGACCTCGCCCTCCTCCTGGCCCAGTCGGAATCGGAGCTGGTGAGAACCCTCGTCCGGGGCCTGAACATGGGCGGGACCTACGCCGAGGAGGTATGTCTGCGGGCTGGGCTTAACAAGACGGAACCGGCTTACTCCCTGACCGGCGAAGAGATCGACCGGGTCCATCGGGCCCTGGGGGAGGTCTTCGGCCTCGCTCAGACCTTTCCCCACTTCGTCCTCGACGGGGGCGAGGTCGTCGACGTCGTCCCCGCTCCCCTGGAGGTCTACGGCGACCTCGAGCGGCGGGAGTTTGAGAGCTTCAGTAAAGCCTTAGACGAGTACTTCTCCGTTGAGGAGGCGGAGGGGCCGAAGCCTAAGACAGCACTTGAGCGAAGAAAGGAGATGCAGGAGCGGTCGATCCAGGAGTTTCGGGACAAGGAGAGAGAGTACGCTCTCCTGGGGGAGAAGATCTACGAGAGGTACGGCGAGGTCGAGGCGATCCTCGCCGCCATTTCCGGGGCCCTGGATAAGGGGTATTCTTACTCTGAGATCTGGGCAAAGATCAGGACCTCGGGGCTTCCCATAGCCGATAAGATCCTCTCTCTCGACTACCAGGGCGAGCTCCGATTCCGCCTCGATGGGGCCGAAGGAGATGGCAAGGGCGGAGAAGGCAGCGAAACCGAGCTTGAGCTGAACGCAAACCTGACCGTCCCCCAGAACGCCCAGCGGTACTACGACCGGGCGAAGGAGCAGGCGAAAAAGAGGGAGGGGGCGGAGAAGGCCCTGGAGGAGACGATCAAAATCATCGCGAGAAGGACCGCTCCCGAGAAGGTGAAGACGAGGAAGGTCTTCCGCCGCCGAAAGCCGAAGTGGTACGAGAGGTTCAGATGGTTTGAGTCCTCGGACGGGTTTCTCGTCATCGGGGGAAGGGACGCTTCCAGCAACGAGGAGATTTACGCCAAGTACCTGGAAAAGCGGGACTTCGCCCTTCACACCGACGCGCCGGGAGCGCCCCTCACGGTTATCAAGACGATGGGCGAGCCCCTCCCCGAATCGACCCTGGAGGAGGCCGCCCAGTTCGCCGTCAGCTACTCCAGCATCTGGAAGGAAGGGTTCTTCGAGGGCGACTGCTACCTCGTTGCAGCAGAGCAGGTGACCAAGACCCCCGAACCCGGCGAGTTCATCAAGAAGGGGGCCTTCGTCATCCGGGGCGAGCGGCGCTATTTCCGGGACGTCCCCGTCGGCGTCGCCGTCGGGATCGCAAACGACCAGCTCATCGGCGGCCCGGTCTCGGCGATCAAGCCTAAGGCCGACCCCGTCGTCGAGGTCGAGCCCGGCGAGTTCAGCCCCGAGGATCTGGCGAAGAGGATCTATCGGTCCTTCGCCGAAAAGGAGGAGGACCGGAGGTACCTCAAGTCCGTCGCCTCCATCGATCTGATTGTGAGCTTCCTGCCGCCGGGAGGGTCGAGGGTGAAGGGGTGACCCCTGGCCGTGAAGGCTTGGAAGATGACCCTGCGATTCTCCTGATTTTCCCTATTTCCCTATATCTTCCATCTCTTTTCCCGCTATTTTCCCCTCTTTTTCTGCTCTTTTTGATGGTTATTTGGTTTTGTTGAGATACAATCTCGATCTTTTTCTTATTCTATAGGATTAATCGGTTTAATGAGGAAAAATAAGAGACGATATGGTTTATATTGACATTTAATTGGTTAAAGTCGTTAAATAATCATAAATATCTGAAATTACAAAATTAATCAAATATAATCGTATATAAAGGATATAATATCTGATCAAAAGATTTATCTTCATTGAATTGCAGTTAAGCCGATTAGTATATCTTCAATCACAATTCAAATTGTGATTTAATTGGTTAAAGGCGATATTTGGTTAGTTTCCAGGTATAACCTGATTCGCCTCAGAAAAGCCGTAGAAAAAGACATATAGCTGACATATTGATGGTGGAAGACCAGAATATCAGAAAAGCTTGATATGAATGTGATTATCAGACAGATTAAGCCATAAAAGCTGAAAAGAAAGCAGCTTTGGAGTCCGAAAAGGAAACAGGAAGACGACATTGACGTGGCACGACCTTATGCTCACCCTGGGGTCGGTGATGGGGGCTTTTGCCCTCCTGCCCCAGGTTTGGAGCGGCTTTGTGAACCAGACCGGCGCCATCGAGCCCCTGACCTCGATGATGAACGTCGCCATCATGGTGGCGGTGGGGATCACCTACTACGACCTGGGCCTCCGGAGGTCGGCGGCGGCGATCATGGTCCTCGGCGTTCTCTGGGGCGTCCTCCTCTACCAGAACGCGATATATTGACCCCGGCGGCGGGCGGGGGAGCGGGCGGCGCCGTCCGCCTTCGGCGCGCCCCCCCACCCGGCATCTGCTGATCCGCCCTTTTTCTTCAGCTCGACCTACCGCTTCAGAGGGCCTTTCCCGCGGCCTTCGCCTTCTCCAGAAGGTCCTTTCTCTCCAGGACCGCGTCCGGCGCGCCGCCGTTCCCCATGCGGATGATCTCGGCCACCTCAAAACCCAATAGCTCCAAAATCCCGGCGAACTCGGTGGCCGCCTTTTCGAAGGCCGAAAGGTCTGGATTGCCTGGCTGGGTGACGATGACCGCCTTCTTCCCGGGCGCGAGGCGAGAGTTAAACCCTGCGTCTATTAGCGAGTACATCCGGTCCTCCATCAGCTTGAACTGCCCGGTGAAGAGGTAGAAGTATATCGGCGACCCGAAGACGACCGCGTCGGCCTCCGCTATATCCGCGAGCAGTGGCGAGAGACCGTCTTCGAGCTTGCAGCTTTCGTGGCTCTTGCAGTAGTTGCAGGCCTGGCAACCCGAGTAGTTCATCTCGTTGAGGTGGTATTTCTTAGTCTGATGGCCAGCCTCTTCGGCTCCGTCCAGTACAGCTTGGACGAGCCTGTCCACGTTGCCGTTCTTTCGAGGACTTCCCACGATTCCTATCGCTTTCACGGCTATTTCCCTCCAGATATCTATCGCATACAGGATTTCCAGCGATGATTATAAAGTTCCTTATGAACCTATTTAATGGTAACCGAGAGGCGGAAAACAAACCTTAGGCGAGCCCGTCAAGAAGGCGCCTCCGCCGTCCGGGGGGGGGGCGAGCGGCGTGGGCGGGCCCGTCGGCTTCGCCGCGGGGATCGCAGACGGGTGCGAATCGGCGGCCCGGCATCGGCGGCGAAAGGCGGAGGGCTGGTCCAGTAGGCGAAGGCAAGGCCGGCGAGGTCGGCGCAGGGGAACGGGCGAAGAGGATCTATCGGACTTTCGCCGAGCGGGAGAGGGACGGGAGGCGCTTCGAGGCGGTCGCCCCAGTCGATCGGATCGAATGATTTTGGCTGCTTACGCCGCATGTTGCGGGTATTCATTTAAAAAGCCTCTCATCCCACGTTTGAATGTCGAGTCGCTTCCCTTCCAAGTCGAAGTCGATTGAGGCGATATACCAGGGCGGCTGCAGGTTCAGTGCCAGCTTGAAAAGATCCTCTTGTGAGATTGACACACTTTTTATTCGATAGCATGATATGATAAATGGCTATCTAGTACCCACACGGAATAGCGAAGAGCCTCGATTTTTAAAGGAGCACGAAAAACGGGCGAGGGTTCACTTCATCCCCGACCTAAAGGTCGGGGTATTCGTGACCCTCCGCGCTCCCGAAGTAATAAAAAGGTCGATGCTTGGCGGAAATGGTGGCCGTCAGCCGCCTACCTCTCGGCGAGGGACTTCTGGTAGGCCTTCCAGCCGGGGCACCAGCCGGTGTGCCACTTCCAGATTCTGGCGATGAGGGAGTTTGGCCTCTTCTCGGCACGCTGCCTGATGGGGCAGTTCTCGCAGGTTGATGGCATGAGCCTGAAACTGCGCAGAAGGTATAAGGAATTTACGAGGGAAGTTGGGAGGGGGCCGAAGTTTTGCAGGTCCGCCCCTGGATCGGGGGGGAGGAACTTCATGGGAAGTACTCGGCAGGAAGCTTCAAAAAGCCCGCCGCCACCAGGACCACCACGATCACCGTATAAACTATGGAGACGGTGAGGTCTTTGATCATATCGCCCCTCGAATATCCCGTATCAGTCTTTTTGGAGACGATCTCCTTTATGCCCCTGTGCATCAGAACGAAACCCAGGATATTGGTGATCCAGTAGCCTATCACCATGGCTGGAAGGAAGGAAGAGGTCCTCGGAGACGAGGCCGACGAGGGCTCCGAAGGCGTAGGCCAGCGGTATGTTAACGAAGAGGTCGTTCCACCAGGAGACGGGCGAAAGAAGGTACCCCACCATGGCGATAAGGCTCTCGCCTTTCTCATGCCGATCTCGCGCCCGGCGATCTCGACTGAACCTGCCTCATCTCCTCCTTTGGGATTCTCTTCGGACCCGTCTTCGACCTCCATGAGGATCGACCTCCTCGCCGGAAGCAGCCACCGCACGACGTCTCCGGCACCGCCTTACACCGATATCCGAGACCCCGCTCGACAAGGCAGGATCTGATGACTGAATTTCTAAACTGTTGAGAGACATCCCTCTTATTCCTTTGTCTGGCCGATCTCCGATCACAGAGCAGCATCGGGCGTGTCGTCCAGAACTCAAATGAAATGGAGGCAACGGTGAAATGCGATGATAAGCCAAATCTGAAATGAAAAATATTTTTGTCGGATCTGAAGGTCAGGCTCAGGGCTTCTTCAGCCCGCCCTTGAGGTTTCCCACAGCCGAGATGGCCGACTTCACCGTGGAGACGGCCTGGTCGTAGAGGAAGACGCCGAAGATGCCGATCAACATGGCCAGGACCACGATTCCGATCAGAACTGCTATCACCAAGCTTATCAGGGTCAACTTTTTCCACCTCTTGTAAATGTAATTGGCTCAGGTGCCCGCGGATAGATTCGGGCCGGACGGACCTGGTCTTTCCGCCCCCGCGGAAACTAGATCATGGAACCCAGAGATCGCGACACTCCAGGCCACAGGCATGAAACTATCGCTGTCTTATGCGTTCATCCGATAAAAAGGTTTGACAGGGCGAAGAGGACGGGAAGCCAGTGACCTGGAGTCTCTGGAGATGGAGATAGGGTTGAAAGTCGTCTCAGCTCTGGACCGCCCGCCCAGAGCTCCAGCTGGCCCCGAACCCCGAAGATGGCGACGACGATCAGAAGAAGCGGAGGTACGATTGAAAAGCCGATAGGCATTTCAGACGTTCGTTTCGATGGAAAATCGAACAAACCGTCAAGATCTGACGATCGTATCCGGTCGGGATCAGTTGAAATGATCGGCCTACCCCCAGAAGCCTTTACAATATTTGGATATGAAACGAGATAAGCTCGAAAAAATGAATTTAAATAAATATGTATATTCATGTTTCCGGCAATTTTTAAGCATGATTGTCCCTAAGATCGAATCGGACTTGAGGTATTTTGTCCAAATATCCACGAATAACTATAACAAATGAATCGAGAAGGGCTGACGGAAAACGTTATATGTCATAATGGGACAACGAAGATACGTTAACCTACAGGAGTGGAGGTTAGACGTATGGTGAAAAAAGCTTTCATAGCTTTAATATTCGTCTCGATGCTGTCGATCGGAATGTCCGCAGCAGAGGACGAAAAGATGAAGACGATCACGGAGACAGCCGCCGCTGACGGCAATTTCAGCACCTTGCTGGCCGCAGTGGATGCCGCAGGACTTACAGACACTCTGAACGGTGAAGGTCCCTTTACGGTCTTCGCCACCACCGACGAGGCCTTTGACAACCTCCTCGCCAGCATGGAGATCGACATGAACGACATCGAGGGTCTCACCGAGGTCCTCAACCGTCACGTCGCCCCTGGCGTACTCATGGCGGCAGACGTCGTGAACATGACATCCATCGAAACCCTCGGTGGCGAAAACATCACCGTCGAGGTCACTGACGAGGGCCTGCTGGTGGGTGGCGCCAACGTGACGGCGAAGGACATCGTCTGCAGTAACGGCGTAATCCACGTCATCGACGCGGTCCTGATGCCCCCTGCCGAGGAGATGACCGAAGAGTCGGTTGAGGAGCCGGTCGGGGAGATGACCGTCGAGGTCGAAGAGCCCGAGTCTGAGATGGCCGACGACGAGGGCATGGAGACCGACGAGGCCGAGTGCTGATACCTGATGACTCAACCCTCACCTTGAGGCGGGGACTTTTGCGCCCTGCCCCTTATCATCATTTTTCCCTCTGATTTTTCTTCTGATTCTCTTTCTCTTTTCCGCTATCTGCGCGCTTCCTCACCAAAAACCCGATATATGACCTTAATCATGCGGTCGGCAAAGGCGATAAAATTATGTTGATCGGAATCGATGTCGGCGGAACCACTACAGACGCGGTTCTAATAGACGAAGGAAAGGTAATAAACACGTCAAAAGTCCCGACCGACCACGACCATCTCCTGGAGTGCCTGATGAGCGCCCTCGACGAGATCGTCCGGGACGTCTCCCCCGAGAAGATCGAACGGGTCGTTCTCAGCACCACCCTCATAACAAACCTAATCGCCGAGGGGAAGACCGACCCCGTGGCCCTCATCATAGAGCCCGGACCCGGGATGAACCCCGAAGGCTATACTCTTGGTGACGAGGTCCACATTGTTCGGGGGGCCATCGACTACCGGGGAAGAGAGATCCAGGCCCTGGATGAAGACCAGGTCAAAAAAGCCGCGGCCAAGATCTCCGAGCGGGGGTACAGGAAGGTGGCGGTGGCGAGCAAGTTCGGGCAAAGAAACCACAATCACGAAGAGAAGATGCGCGAGATCGTCCTGCAGGTTAGCCCCGACACCCAGGTGGAGATGGGCCACCAGGCCTCGGGACGGCTGAACTTTCCTAGAAGGGCGGCGACGACGATGCTGAAGGTCGCAGCCCAGGAGAGGTACAGGCAGTTTGCAAACCAGATCGCTGAGGCCGTCTCTCGAAGGAAGATCAAGGCACCGATCTACATCCTCAAGGCCGACGGTGGAACGCTGCCTCTGGCCACGTCCGTCGAGTACCCCGTCGAGACGATCTTCTCGGGGCCCGCCGCCAGCACCATGGGAGTTATGGCCCTCACGCCTCCGGGCCAGACCTCCGTCGTCGTTGACATCGGCGGTACGACGACAGACCTCGCCCTCATCCTGGACGGTGTTCCCCTCATGTCCTCGGAGGGCGCGAAGGTGAACAGCTACCTCACCCACATCCGGGCCTTCGCCGTCAAGTCCGTGGCCCTGGGAGGAGACAGCAGGGTGAGAGCCTCCGGCGACGAGGTCGTCCTCGGGCCAGAGAGGGCGGGTCCCGCCTACTGTCTTGGAGGGCCTGAACCGACCCCCACCGACGCCATGAGGCTCTTGAACATGATCGCCATCGGCGAGCGGTCCCTCGCCGAGGTGGCGATGGCCGATCTCGGCCGCCGCCTAGGCTGCTCGTCCGGCGAGGCAGCCCAGAAGGTGGTGGACGCCGCCGTCGATATGCTCCTCAGTGAGATCAACGGTATGTTCCTCGCCTGGGAGCTGGAGCCGGCCTATCGGGTCTGGGAGATCCTCCAGAAGGAGAAGATCAGGCCCCAGAACGTCGTCGGTGTCGGCGGAGGATCTCTTGGCCTCGTCCCCCTGGTGGCCGAGAGGCTCGGAGCCCGTGGAATCATACCAGAAAACGCCACCGTCGCCAACGCCATCGGAGCCGCCGTGGCAAGGCCCACCCTCACCCTAACCTTCAGGGCCGATACCGAGCGAGGCTTTTACACCGTCGCCGAGGACGGGACGACCGGAGAGATCAGGGATCGAAAGTTCGGCCAGAAGGAGGCAGAATCGATGGCAAAGAAGCTGATAGTGGAGCTGGCTGAAAGGATGGGGATCAAAGAGTACGCATCAGAGGCGGTGGTGACCCACAGCGAGGTCTTCAACATGGTCCGGGGCTGGTCGACCAGCGGCCGGATCCTGGACGTCAGCATGCAGATCCCGGCGGGGCTCATCCCCGAGTGGACGGGAGGTGGAAGAAGATGACGAATCCAAGAGAGGGGAATCGGGACCGAGCGCGGAAGATGGGGCTCATATTCTTCCCGGCCTTCGACTGGGCGATAACCCCCACCCATCCCGAGAGGGAGGAGCGGCTCCTTTACACCAAAGACCAGATCTTCGAGGAGGGTCTGATGGACCTGCCCGAGGTCGAGGAGTACAAGCCCCGCCTCGCAGAGCTTAAAGACATCGCACGGGTCCACTTCTGCATACCCTCAGTCGAGTCTCTCGTCACCGAGGCCCACCTCATCGCCGCGGGAAGCACCCTCGTCCTCGCCGACGCCTACATGAAAAAAGAGATCACCAACGCCTTCGCCCTGGTCAGGCCGCCGGGCCACCACTCAATGAGGGTCGCCCACGGAAACCGCGGATTTTGTAACGTCAACAACGAGGCGATAATGGTCGAGTACATCCGCCGAAAGTACGGCATCCGGCGGGTGGCGATCATCGATACCGACGTCCATCACGGCGACGGGACCCAGGAGATCTTCTACCACGACCCCGACGTCCTCTTCATATCC
>Ga0209203_1003068_pt1 | contig 10553 bp, 10 predicted proteins | sample AD_UKC109_MetaG_FD_184423 | JGI IMG/M metagenome (GOLD analysis project Ga0209203, IMG submission 184423) | Active sludge microbial communities of municipal wastewater-treating anaerobic digesters from Hong Kong - AD_UKC109_MetaG (SPAdes)... | ecosystem: Engineered > Bioreactor > Anaerobic >...
CTCCGGGGTAAGGCCGCAGGACCCGATCTTATCGATGCCGCCGCAACTCGCCTCCGGGAGATGGGGTACAAGAAGGTGAAGCAGTACGAGGAGCACATCGACGTCTTCGACGCGAAGGATGCCGGAAGGGTCGAGGAGATGATGAGAGAGTTTGAGGTAGAGGTGGGCGGATACGGCTTCATGCCTCCTGCATCTTTGTATCATCGGTTCATGACCGGCCTCACGGGAGGGAAGATGTCCTCATCAAAGCCCGATAGTCACATCGCCCTCACCGAAGACCCCGAGGAGGCGGCAAAGAAGGTGATGAGGGCCGTCACCGGCGGAAGACAGAGCCTCGCCGAGCAGAAGAAGCTCGGAGGCGAGCCGGACAAGTGCACAGTCTACGAGCTGATGCTCTTCCACCTCTCCGAGGATGAGTCAGAGCTCTCGGAGATCTTCGAAGAGTGCAAGAGCGGCGAGAGGGTCTGCGGGAGATGCAAGAAGGAGGCCGCCGAGAGGATCAAGGCGTTTTTGACCGACCACCAGCGGGAGAGGGAGATCGCGCGGGAGAGGCTCGCGGAGTACGGCCTCGGATAGGGCGGCGATCTCGCCCAACATAACTATTTTAAGCGGGATCGAAATCGATCTACATCGGCTCGATGAAGGGCCAACCGAATTTTCTTGCAACGTCTTTAAATGGGGCGTTTTCGTATCGATGAACATAACGAAAAAGATTATATTTATGGAGGTGACATTTACTCAATTAATTTGGATGATGTCCAAGTGAGAATTGCCGGATTTCGCAAGATATGATAGCTGAGATCTGTCATTCTATTATGATATTTGAGAGCGATAGAAGGAGAAATGGAAGATGAGGCTGATAGGACTTACGACGAACGGAGAGAGAATATGCCTAATTTTGGCTATGGTGCTTCAGTCTTTTTTGACGTTGCAGGTGGTATGTGCCCAGGGTGAGGAGACAAAGGCATCGAGTACGGTCATGTCTATCCCGCAGATGATAGATGATCTATGGATAATAATAGCGCTTTTGTTGGTCATAGTAATACTGTTGGCTGCGATATTGGTTGTTACCAAAATTATATTAATGATATTTCCTCCATCCAATAATGGGAAGGCCAATCAATCGCACGACGACGGATGTAAATCCATCAGATGGATTATCGGATTAATTTTACTATTGTTGATCGCGATTCTAGCGGCAATCCTATGGAGTGGTTTGATCGGTCAAAATGGCAGTTTATCGCCTGAAAGCAGTATTTGGGCGGCAATCATCATCATAGCTGTCGTCTTTTTGCTCCTGATTTATATGGGATGTGCAGTGGACGGGTCTCTGGATCAAGGAGAAATGAGAAGGGCTATAGCGGGAACTTTTGTTTTGGGGTTCACCATACTGATATTCTTCCTGGCCCTTCATCCCATAAAGAATAACGAGCTTGTGACCGCATACCTCCAGATGGTGGGCGTTATCATAGGGTTCTACTTTGGCGCCAAGACCGCCCTTGCGGGGACGAGCAGCGGAAACGAGGGTCTGGCCATCGAGTTTGTCGAGGTGAGTGAGGATAAAAAGAAACTCATTTTGACTTTAAGGAACAAAGGCGACAACAAACTAGTGGTTGACAAGGTCTATATAACTGGGAAAGGTTTCACAAAAGTGTTCGAAATAAGCGCCGCGATAGATCCGAAGGCATCCACTAAGACAGATACTTTGACGTTGGATAAAGAGCTAAATTCCGGAAGTGTGATCACGATCAAGGTAGTAACCTCCACAGGGCTTGTCGACGAGAGAGAACATACCTGTCCATGAACGCGACATAATTTGGCGCTGGCTTTTCTGTTGGGAGCCTTCAAAGACGAAGAACCTGAAGAGAAGTCCATAGCCTGCTGTAGGAGAGACTACCTTGAAAGTTGGTAGGATGGCGACCACAATCCTGGTCGCCATCATGGTCCTGACGATTCAGGCACTCACCATGTTGGAGAAGACAACGTGCTGTGTCCCCATCAGCATATCCCTCATGGTCCTAATAATGCTGATCTTCATAGGCTTTCGCGCCGCCGATGAGAATAAAAGATTGGATATCTCGCGAGCCGCCCTACAGGTCTTCGAGGCCGGATTGATGGCCTACGTCGTTCTATCGCCGATCACGTACGAAGTCAAGAACGCGAGCTTCGTGATGGCTTACATCGTCACCCTGGTCTTCTGCATGGCCTGCTTCGACTTTGAGATCGAGATGGAAGAACGTAGAGCAAAAGAGCTGAAATGACCGGCAGGATATGTGAATAGCTAGGCCCCAAAAACCTGATCCTCAGAAGACCCCCGCCTTCCTCTTCTCCACTACCCGGATCTCCTCGATCCTAGTCATTGGGTAGTTTCCGGTCTCGTCCTTCTCCAGGTACTTGACCATGTCCCAGACGTTGAGGAGCGCCGCTGAGACCCCGGTCAGCGCCTCCATCTCGACGCCAGTTTTGCCGACAGAGGTTACGACTACCGTCGCCCTGACCTGGTCAGAGAGAAGCTCGAAGTCCACCTTGACTCCGGTGATCGGAATCGGGTGGCACATGGGAATCTGCCTTGGCGTCTCCTTCACCGCCTGGATCGCCGCCACCCTCGCCACAGTGAGGACGTCCCCCTTCTTCACATCACCGTTTTTGATCGCCTCCACTGTCGACTCTTTGAGGCGGATTGTTCCAGAGGCGATGGCCCTCCGTCCGACGGCGGGCTTCTCGGTGATCTCCACCATCCCCCCTCGATCTTCCCGGGAAACTGAATCAGTCTTCAAAGAAAATCACAGCCAAAAAGCCTCAAGGCCACATGGCCCGAGGTATATTCTCGATGACGTCAGTGGCCAGGAGTGAGTAGCCTTTCTCCTCGAAGGCCAGGTCGCCAGCGGTGCCGTTGACGAAAGCGGCGGCGACGGCGGCCCGGAGCGGCGAGGCCTTGCAATAGAAAGCTCCCGTGATCCCGGCGAGGACGTCCCCAGTCCCGCCGACGGTCATCCCGGCATTCCCGGTGGCGTTGCCTCTCACGACCTGACCATCAGTGATCAGGTCGACCTTCCCCTTCAGAAGGATGGTGAGCTTCATATCCCTCGCAAAGCTCATCAAGGTCTCGTTCTGGACCCGGCCCGGAGGCACCTTGATGGAGCAGACCCTCCTAAACTCGCTCTCGTGGGGGGTGATGATCCCCTTGAGGGGAATGCCTGGAAGGAGGGAGTCGGCGTCCATCACCATCTTGCCGCATTCGGGCACGATCGCCGCCAGGGCCTCTCTCGTCTCGGGGTCCCGGCCTAGACCCATGCCCACGACGACGACGTCGTGGCGGGGCAGAAGCTCTCGGATGATCGGCAGGTCGTCGGGGGATAGGTGATCCTCCGATAGTGGCCTGACGATCAGGTTCGGGGAGAACCCTGCAATCGTCTCGGAGACGTTGCCTGGAGCCGCGACGGTGACGAGGTCCGCCCCTGCCCGGAGGGCGGCCATCGCCGACAGAGCGGGAGCCCCGCTGTAGGGACCGCCCCCGATCACCAGAACCCGGCCGTTCTGGCCCTTGTGGCTCCCGGCGGCCCGGTCGGTCACGAGGGCTAGGTCGCCAGGTCCCGCCAGAAACTCCGCCGCCGGAGGTATCCCGATCCCAGACACCACCACCTCGCCGGGGATGCCGTCTTTGGGCCTGTGGAAGGTGACGGTCACCTCGGGATCGACGACCTTGTCGGTCCCAAGGCCACTCGGGACGTCCACTGAGACGACGGACCTTCCGGCGGAGTTGATGGCCTCGATTGCCTCCGCCTCCAGACCTCGGACCGTTCCCCGGATGCCGGTCCCGAAGATTCCATCCAGGATCAGGTCGTACTGAGATAACGATTTAAGGTCGTCCGAATCGCGAACCTCCCGAAGGTCGAAGCCGAGCCGCTCCAGGATCGACCAGTTCCGCCTCGCCTCCTCGGTGGCGATATCCCTCGACCGTCCTAAAAGAAAGACCGTCACCTCGAAGTCGCTCAGGTGGCGGGCGGCGACAAAGGCGTCCCCGCCGTTGTTGCCCCTTCCCGCGACGACGGCTATCTTTTTTCCCCGAGCCCTCTTCTTGACCTCCTGGGCGAGGGCAGACCCAGCGTTCTCCATCAGCTGGAGGGGAACTAGGCCAAAATAGGTGCAGTTTGCATCGACGGCTCTCATCTCGTCGGGAGAGATCGGTCTCATAACCGACCCTTATGTCCCTGAAATGATAAAAGTTGTGGGGTGAGACCTCACCACGATATCTTCTTTCGGTAATGGTTTCTCACCAGGATCGCCACCATGTTGATGGAGAGGACGAGGGCCAAAAGGACGAGGGCCGTCCCCCAGGCGTTCTGCTCCACATCCCAGGCCCCGAGGAAATAGATCAGGTTCAAGAGATGGTAGCAGAGATTGTTGACGGGCTGGAAGACGTCGGGTATGACGCCGTAGAACATGTGGACTGGGGTCGCAGAGAAGGTGACTGCGGTCCACATGATGGGAGCCGTCTCCCCGGCGGCTCGAGCGACGCCGATGATCAGCCCCGTGAGAACTCCTGGGAGGGCCGAGGGGATCACCACCTTTCGTATAGTCTGCCACCTGGTAGCTCCGAGAGCGACGCTCCCCTCCCTCAGGGAATTTGGAACGCTCTTGAGAGCCTCCTGGCTTGTGAGTATGATGGTGGGCAGGTTCATCAGCCCCAGGATTATCGACCCTGCGAGAAGCGATAAGCCGAAGGTCGCCACCAAAAAGGCGAGGCCGAAGAGGCCGTAGACGACCGAGGGAACGCCGTTGAGACAGCCGACGGCTATGGTTACGACCCGCTTCAGACCCGAATGCTTCGAGTACTCGTTGAGGTAGATGGCGGCACCGATCCCCAGGGGCGCCGAGATCAGCATCGCTCCCATCACCAGCCAGAAGGTCCCCTCGATGCAGGTGCTGATACCCCCCTCCGTGCCGAGCCTGAGATGAGGCTTGGTCAGAAACTCCCAGCTTATCGCCCCGATCCCCCGATAGAGGATGACGGTGATGATGCCGCCGAGGAGCAGGAGGGTGAAGACTGCACTGAGCCGGACCATGGAGAAGACCAGAACCTCCCGACCCATGGTGCTGTACCCGTAGAGGAGGTTGATGGAGTCCTTGATGATGAGAAAGCTCGCCAGAAGGACGAGGAAAGGCAGGACGAGATCGTAGGTGAAGACGGCGCTCAGCCCCAGAAGCTCAATCTCCAGACCGGGGCGGATCAGGCCGGAGAAGATGAGAAGAAACAATGCCAGGAAGTAGACCAGATCCGCTGCCAGAGGCAGAGATCTAAACCAGGACCAGGAGACTCGATGCTGATCATCAGCGCCCCGATTCAGGACGAAGGCTGAGGCGGAGATGAGGAGAAGTGACGCCAGGATCCCCCCCTCCCAGAAAGGCACCAGAGGGATCTCTTCGACTTGGACAATCAGATAGTATAGAGAAGAGACCAGCATAACGAGGGCGACGACGATCGACGCCAGAGGTGCCGGCTTGATCTTCTTCATATCAGTATCCTCCGAACTTCTTCTGGATGGCGGCCCTGACCAGGTCCGCCGAGATGTTGAGGAACGTGACGATCACCAAAAGGACGAAACCGACGGCGAAGAGGGCGTGGTAGTGGATCGACCCGTGAGCCACCTCCCCCATCTCCCCGGCGATGACCGAGGTGAATATCGCCCCTCGATCGAAGGCATCGAAGATCGGCGACGGGAGCCGGGCGACGTTTCCCACCACCAGGAGGGCGGCCATCGTCTCCCCGATAATCCTGCCGACGTTCAGGATCACGGCGGCGATAATCCCCGAAGAGGCGGCTGGGAGGGTGACCCTTCGCACCGTCTGCCAGCGGGTGGCACCGAGGGCGAGGGACCCCTCCTTGAACTCCTTGGGGACGGCCCGGAGAGAGTCCTCGCATATCGTCGTAAGAGCCGGGATGAACATGATCCCAAGGAGGATAGCCCCCGCCAGAATCGACCTTCCCGTCAGCATATCGAAGCTCTTTTCCAGGTAGACCACAAGAACCAGAACTCCAAGAAAGCCGTAGACGATGGAGGGAACCCCGGCCAAAAGCTCGATGGCCGGCTTCAACAGCTCCCGGGACCGTGAACCTGCCAGCTCGGAGAGGTATATCGCCAGGGGAACCCCCACCAGGATGTTTATGAAGAGGGCGATGAAGGTGATCAGAACCGAGCCGACGATGATCGGCATCATCCCGAAGATCTCCCCGGCAGGATGCCACTTCTGCCCCAGGATCATGTTGAGGACCCCCACGTCTTGAAAGGCGAGAACGCTCTCGTAGGTGAGGAAGTAGAAGATGAGGACCATCACCAAGATCGACGTGATGGCGGCAAAAAATAGGAACGTCTCCACAAAACGATCGCCGTATCGATGAGGGCGTCGAGGGCCGCGTCCGGCTGGATGGTCCATATCACCAACTGAGCGTTCGTTCATCGCTTAAAGCACTTATCTATATTCTATATATAGAGTCGATACAGCTATATATCCAATATACAGCGGATGGAGCAGATCGTGGCGAAGAAAGACGAAAGAACGGAGAGCATCAATATCCTCCGAACTTCTTCTTGATGGCAGCCCTCACAAAGTCCGCCGAGATGTTGAGGAAGGTGACGATCACCAGGAGGACGAACCCCACGGCGAAGAGGGCGTGGTAGTGGAGGGAGCCGTGGGGCACCTCCCCCATCTCCCCGGCGATGACCGAGGTGAATATGGCGCTCTGGTCGAAGACATCGAAGATCGGAGACGGGAGCCTGGCGACGTTCCCCACCACCAGGAGGGCGGCCATCGTTTCCCCTATGATGTTTCCGACGTTGAGGACGACGGCTGCGATGATCCCCGAGGATGCGGCTGGGAGGGTGACCCTCCGCACCGTCTGCCATCGGGTGGCACCGAGGGCGAGGGACCCCTCCTTGAACTCCTTGGGGACGGCCCGGAGGGAGTCCTCACATATCGTTGTCAGGGCCGGGATGAACATGATCCCAAGAAGGATCGATCCCGCCAGGATCGACCTTCCCGTCAGCATGTCGAAGCTCTTCTCCAAGTAGGCGACGAGGATCAGAACACCGAGAAAGCCGTAGACGATGGATGGAACTCCGGCCAATAGCTCTATGGCCGGCTTCAAGATCGAACGGCTCCGGGGCCCGGCCAGCTCCGATAGATAGATGGCCAGGGGAACCCCCACCAAGATGTTTATGATGAGGGCCAGGAGGGTGACCATGATCGAGCCCACGATTATGGGGGCCATGCCGAAGATGTTCCCGGCAGAGTGCCACTTCATGCCGAAGAGAAGGTTTGTGATCCCCACATCCGTGAAGGCTGTGAGGCTCTCACGAATTAGAAAGTAGAATATCAGGGCCATCACCAAAATAGACGTGATGGCGGTGAAGAAGAGAGATGACTCGATGATCCGCTCTCGAATACGACGGTTTAGAGGGTTTCTCTTCTTCTGGTCCATAGCAGTTTCCGACTGATACATACTATAAGCCACTTGTCCACATTTAATATATAGGGACAATTCTGAAAAGTATTCTATATAGACGATTCTCCTCCCGAGTCGGACGGAATGAATGCGCCTCAAGGGAAGTGCGTCGAACTCGATGTATCGGTCTAATCTGTCTATATAGAGAATGGTGGGAAAAGATCAGAATATGATGTAAACTGATGTAAACAGTCCTATTTATTATATTTGTGCAATATTTACATAAATCCGATCCCTTCTCTCGACTGTGGCGGCACGGATAGCGCCTCCGACCAGACCGGCGCAAAGAGCCTGACCACGCGACCTTAAGAGGTATCGGAATGAGAAGCCATCATTTAAGCCTGTGGATATTGGCCATATTCTTCGTTTCAGCTTCCCTTCCCATGGTGGCCATGGGAGAAGAGGCTGGAGACGGAACAGAAGATGGAGCAGACAGCGTAATTTTCCTGATTGGTGACGGCATGGGATACGCTCAAGTGACCGCCGCGAGATGGGAGAAGGCCGGCGGCGACGAGCCCAACTACCAGCCCACCCTGGATAACTATCAAAACACCAGGCTGTACATGGATGAGATGGAGTACGCAGGGCACATGTCCACCCAATCCCTGAACAGCTGGATCACCGACTCTGCTGCTGCGGTGACCGCCCTAGCCACCGGAGAAAAGACCTATAACGGCGTGATCAGCGTTGCGAACGTCACTGATCGTGGAGCCGTCATGGGATATGAGAACGCCACCATGTACGCCGTTCCCCTGAAGCCGATCCTGGAGATGGCCGAGGAGGCCGGAAAGGCCACGGGAGTCATCACCACCACCAGGATCACCCACGCCACCCCTGCTGGATATTATGCCCATTCCGCCGATAGGGACTGGGAGAACGAGATCGCCGAGCAGTGCATAGAGAGCGATATGGAGGTTGCCATGGGGGGTGGCGCCAGCAAGTTCTCCTTCGACAACCGGAGTCTTCTGGATGAGGCCGTCCCCCTGGGATGGACGTTGGTCAGAAACGAGAGCGAGCTTATGGCCATAGACCCTGCTGCCACCGAGAGGCTTCTTGGAATATTCACCGACTCCCACATGTCCTACGAGCTGGACCGAGACCCGGCCCTTGAGCCGAGCCTGGCGGAGATGACGGAGACGGCCATCGAAGTCCTCTCCAAAGACGTGGACGGATTCTTCCTTATGGTGGAGGGCGGCAGGATCGATCACGCCGACCATGCCCGAGACTACAAGAGGACCGCTGTCGACACCCTAGCTTTCGACGATGCCGTCAAGGTGGCCCTCGACTACGCCGCCAAAAACCCCGACACTCTGGTGGTCGTCACCGCTGACCACGAGTGCGGCGGCCTTGTTTTGGGAGCCATCTCCGGCGAGTACACCGATGGCTGGGCCCCCAACTTCGGCTCTGGTGCCTACCCCACCAATGAGACCTACACTGACTTCAACATCCAGGAGGAGGCCAGCCACACCTCCGTGGACGTCCCCCTCTTCGCCACCGGGCCCACAGCAGTCGAGTTCTCCCGAGGGCTCATCGACAACACCGAAGTATTCACCCTGCTGAAAGAGGCGATGGGGCTCTGATCGCCCCACGCCGATCGCCTATTTTTCGAAAATTGGGGGATCAGAAACGTTGACCACAGATCTCCAGAAGGTTCTACAGAGGAGCAAAAGAGAGATGATCGACGGCATAATTATGGTGAAGACGGTTCCCGGCCATGAGAAGAGGATTCACCGAATCCTCAAAGGACTTGGTGGAATCAGAAAGATGTACATCCTATTCGGAGATTTCGACCTCTTCCTGGTGGTCCAGGTGGGAGGCCTTTTGATGCTCAACAGTCTCGTCGAGACGATACGAGGTACGGAGGGGGTCATCACCACCAGGACGATCCTCGCCCAGAGCTTCGAGGAGCTTGGACCCATGCGGACGGAGGCCTGCTGAAGTTGGGATTATCCGACACCACTGAAAAGCCTCCTGAAAAACAAGCAAATACCGATTTTGGCACGGCTACGCCGAGACGGGCACAAACCCTAGCTCCTCGGCGATGGCCTGGCCCCGTTCTCCTGTGACGAACTCAATAAACGCCCTCTTGTCATCGTCGGGCTCGCCCAGGGTGTACAAGTAAGAGGGTCCTTGCCAGGGGATAAGACCCGTCTTTCACGGCCTTTGCCGATGGCCATGGGAAAGGGCACAAACCGGTCTCCGTAGATCACCACCTCCTCGGCTTTCACCTCCCTTGAAGCCATGGCGATGTCGGCGGTCCCGGAGGCGAGGATCTTGATCCCAACGCCGGTGTCGCACCCCGTCACCGAAACGGATAGATCGTCCTGAAGAGAGTTGAACTCCTCGGCGCAGATTGCAACGAAACACCTAAAACAACGGCTACAGCAAGAAAGACCGCGACGATTTCGAGAACGTGGATCCATCTTTCGCCCATGAAATTCGAGACCTTCAAAAGGCGAGAATCCTCCGGTTTCCAAGTTCGGAGAAGAGAAACGGGTCATCGATCTGGTTACTAAGACAGAGGGAGGGCCGGAGGGCCAAATGGCCCCCTGGCGAGATGTTATCACATTTTCAAGCTCAGTTTATCGATACGAAGCCGAGTTCCTCGGCTATGGCCTGACCATCCTCACCGGTCACGAAATCCAGGAAGGTGGAAGCGTCCTCGCTGGGCTCACCGTAGGTGACCATGTAAAGCTCTCTTGCGAGGGGGTAAGACCCGTCCTTCACCGTCTCAGCGGAGGGTGCCACGCCTTCGTAGGCGACGGCCACCAGGTCTCCGTCCTGGACATAGTTCAAACCGAGGTAGCCGATGGCCTTGTCGCTGCCCGTTATCGCTGTCTTAACCTCGGCGTTGCTGCCGCAGTAAGTGGTGACGCCCGGAGTTTCAGCCTCGGTGCTTCCCATCACCATCTCGTTGAAGGTGTCTCGAGTGCCCGAGCCGACCTCTCTTCCGAGTACGTAGATATCCTCATCTTCGCCGCCCAGGTCTGCCCAGTTGGTTATCTCGCTGTTGTAGATGGCCTGGACATCCTCTTCGCTGAGGCTGGTG
>Ga0209203_1003076_pt1 | contig 10532 bp, 6 predicted proteins | sample AD_UKC109_MetaG_FD_184423 | JGI IMG/M metagenome (GOLD analysis project Ga0209203, IMG submission 184423) | Active sludge microbial communities of municipal wastewater-treating anaerobic digesters from Hong Kong - AD_UKC109_MetaG (SPAdes)... | ecosystem: Engineered > Bioreactor > Anaerobic >...
GCCTCTGTCCACTGCCTGGAGGACAGATACGATTTTAATGTCTCATACGCCGCATTAATCTCTTTCAGTTTCTCCTCGGCTTTTTGTTTTAAACGGGGATTATTTGAAAATCGGTCCGGATGCCAGATATTGACCATGTCTTTATAGGCCTGCTTTGCTTTATCAGGAGAGGCCCCGGAGTCTAATTCAAGTATCTCAAAACATCTTTTTATATCCATAATAAAGGTCTGAACCTTGCATTGTTTTGACGGCAGCGACAGCCTGCCAATGAGTTTCAATTATGCGGATGACAGGTAATTATAATCCGCCCTTACTCGCGTCGATAATGCTCACATAACCCTTTCCAGGTTAAAAGAATCTATGTCGCCGTCAACAACTTTCCTGGCATGGGGCATTCTTCACCAGCTTCAACTGCCCATTGTTCAGGTTGCGCCAAAGCCCATCCGCTCTAAAAAACTGCTCGTGAAGAGTGGCGTCCCTTTCCATTCACGGCATTATTGCATTATTTGTCCATGATCCGTGAACGTTTCCTGCTACACGTTACCCCCGGTAACCTCTTATTTGATCGAAAATAACGGCAGGGCTGTCGTTGCCCAGGTCAGCAGCTGCCCTTAGGTAGGTTCTTATATCAGGTTCCGGATAAATCGCATCGTGCAAAGTGACGAGCTGGTCATTCTTCTGCAAAGCATCCAGAAAATCCCTTAGACTTTGAAAACCCATAATGAAACACTTTAAATATCTTTATTAGCCAACTTATTGAATTAATTAACAGGAACCTGTGTCTTTGATTAGGAAGTATAGGAAAAACCCGGTTGTATGTCAATTGCAGTCTCCATTTTTTGTCCTGATACTATCCTGGTCACAATGTGACCAACTTGAAATAAAATCATATAGAAAACCCCTTGACCTGATTGAGAAAAATCAAGGGGTTTAACTTATCCATGGTAGTCCCAACGGGAATTGAAAAGTAAAAACCAAAATTTTCAATGAGACATCATACTCCGATGCAGTCACGGATTTTCTGCCCCTCACCACTTGCCGATCTATATTCATAGGGCAGCAGCCCCCCCTTGCAAGCCGGGCATATGGCTCCCCTTAATGCGGGATATGCCTCACCGCAAGAGGGGCATATTGAAATAGGGCCGTCCTTTTTACGTTTCAAAAAATCAACCGATACACTTATGTTCTCTATCCCGCATATACTGCTGCCCGCTTTATCTATCTCCTTCATAAGGAGTTTGGTATCCTGCTCATGCTTTGGAGTAGTTTTTAGAAACCAGCTTTTGATCTGCGGCCAGGCATCGAGCATTGGCGTATCAATGTAAACCCGCACCCCGTCTCCCATTTTTTTGTTATAGAAGGCAAGTGCAAAGCGACCCGTATCGATGATCTTAAGCCACTTGTTCCCGATGGAGCAGGGTGTCAGTATCTGCACAGCATCGGGAAGGCATTTTGAAGTCTCGCATACCACATCGTATAAGCCATCCTCATTCAGGCTGCTCAATGCGAAATCTACCATATACCCCCCGATCATAAGTCCTGGTGCGGGGCTACCGTGGAAAGCTTTCACCTTAAGGGCATATTCGGCAAAACTATATGAAAGGATACTGCTCATAATTACTCCTGTTTTATTTGATCCTTATATGTCTTTAAGCCCACGTTATTATGCATCCACCCTTCTGATATTGCATAAAAGTCCCTTCCACTGGGGATAACCCATAATAGGCTCGCGGCAGTTGCAGTCTGTCAGTCTGTTGCAGTTACCTTCTTCCGGCCATCCATGGGGCACAAGCACTACGCCCTCCATGACCCTCTCATCCACGTGGGCCTTCATCTTCACCCAGCCGCGGTCCGCTTCAACTATGACATCGTCACCATGAACAATGTTGTATTGCCTAGCAGTCTCAGGCCCCAACTCCGCCTTGGGGAATGGCGACAAGGTTTGCAGGGATTTCATGTTGTGGAGCATGGCACCGTTAAAATAAAAATCCCTTGTACCCGTGGAAAGGATGAGGGGATATTTCTCTCCAAGCTCCTCCCAGCGGGATCCCTGTGGACTTTTGTCGGGTTCCCGGTACGTTGGAAGTGGATCAAAGCCGACGTTTTCGAAGGCCGCACTATAGATTTCAATCTTGCCCGAGGGAGTCTTAAAGTCCCCCTCACGGGTTACGTATTCCTTATCCTGATAGACCCTGCCTTCAGGCTTTTCCATGAGCTTTTCGAAATTTACTTCACATGGTTCGAGCTCATGCTTCACTACCTCCTCATCAGACTCCCAGGCGAATTTGTCGCCGAAGCCGAGCCTCTGGGCCAAATCGGTGAATACCTCCCTGATAGACCTGCATTCATAGTAGGGCGGCAGAAGGGCCGGCCTGAGCATAAGGTAGGGCAGGCAGTGGCATACGTTATAATTATATGCAAGCCCCCAGAACTCAAGCTGATTCAGGGCAGGGAGAACGTAGTCGGCATACTGTGCGGTCTCTGTCATGAACTGCTCATATACGACCACAAGGTCAAGCTTCTTAAAGGCATCCCTCAGGGCATTGGAATCAGGCATGGTAACCAATGGGTTGCCTCCCGCTATGATGAAGGCCCTCAGCTTTTCCGGAATGCTTTCCGGTACCATGTTCATAACCGCATAGGGACTTGTTCTGCCCCACAGCTCATAGAAAAGAGGATATTCTTCAGCTCCAATGGGCTTGCCCGAAAATGGAAGGCTCACGTCGTTGAGCCTTAGCCTCGGACTGACTACCCATCCGCCGGGGACGTTTATATTGCCGGACAGGACCTGTAATATGGCCATTGCCCGGTCCGTCTGACTGCCGTTGGCGCACTGATCCTGTGTACAGGTGCCGTGAAAGATGCTTGCCCCTCTCGTTGTGGCAAACCTGCGGGCGATGGTCCTTATATCTTCAGCCTTGACCCAGGTTATCTTCTCTGCCCATTCCGGCGTGTATTGCTGGACATGGGGGACCAGTTTATCAAAGCCATAGGTCCATTTTTCTATGAACTCCTTGTCATAAAGATTCTCGTTAATTATGACATTCATCATTGCAAGCGCTAAGGCTCCGTCTGTGCCGGGCCTTATTGACACATACATCTCTGCCCGATCTGCTATAGGGATCCTTCTCGGGTCAATGACGATAACCTTCGCACCCTTCTTAATATTTTCCTCCATCGCTATGGACAGGGGAAAATCAGAGGCGGCCGGATTATGTCCCCAAAGAATATAGAGATTGGAATCCATCTCCTCAACCGGGTACTTGCCGAATGTGATCTGTCGCGCCCTTATCCTCATCCTGTAGCAAATGCTCTCCACGGAAAAAAAGTTGGGGGAACCAAAGGCCCCTTTAAACCTGTGGGTCAATGAAATCATTTCCAAATTTTCCACCCCTATGGAACCACAGAAAAATGCAAGAGCTGAAGGACCGTAGTTCTTTCTCAAACTGTCAAGTTTATCAGCAATCTCCGACATTGCCTGCTCCCATGACACCCTCACGAAGTCGCCGTTCACTTTCTTGAGGGGGTATTTGAGCCTGTCCGGATGGTACAGATGCTCAATCATCACCTCCCCCTTGGGACAGAGGTACCCCTTATTGAGCGGGTGGGACTTTTGCCCCTCAACCTTTACGGCCTTTCCGTTCTTTATTGTCACTTCCACACCGCAACTGTGATAGCAAAGCGCACATCCGCTGTATGCCTTACTAATACTTTCTTTATTCATTTATCATCCTCCTTGAAAAGGGTTTATTTTTCCATTACGGACAATGACCAATCAAATACAACACCTTACCTCCCACAAATGAATCATATTTTCTTCTAAATTTTTTATCTTTATAAATTTTCGCCTTTAGAAAAAGAGCATATAAAACATAATCAGGGGATTCAGCTGTCATTTACTGTTATTTATTATCTATTCGCTATTAAATTGTCATTTGCGTTACATTATCTTTCTTATTCTTACCCTATTGATTTTGAGCACAAAAAAAACCCTTTCGGGGTATCCCTTTTATTTTTTTATATTAGTTGATTTCGTATGCTATTTTTTCTTGAAAATCCCTATATGTCATGCACACAAAAAATAGCGAGACCGGCCCTTAATGATGAGGTATAGAAAACTATATTAGGGGGTAAGGACCGGCTCAATGTTGTCCCTCTCGCTATTTTTGAAAACTATGCTGCTTTTCTGACTGAGCACAGCAGAGACTTCACTTCCGGGTATCCCATTATTGGTTCCCGACACTGGGTATCAGTAAGGAGATTTGCATTCGCCTCACCCGGCCACCCATGAGGAACTATAACGACTCCCTCAGCAAGCCTTTCTTCGAGGTGGGCCTTCATCCGCACCTTTCCTGTGTTTGTTTCAATATCAATCATGTCCGCTTCATCTATTCCGTATTTCGCCGCAGTAGCCGGAGCAAGTTCTGCCATGGGCTCAGGGTTCATCTTCTTCAATGCCTTCACATTCCTGAACTGCCCGTGGGTAAAGTAGAGGTTCCGGTTGCCCGTTGAGAGTATCAATGGATACTTCTCAAGAAGCTCCGGAGAACCCTGGGGGCTCCTGTGGGGTTCGAGGTACGTCGGGAGAGGGTCAAACCCGATGTCTTCAAGCGCCTGGCTGTAAATCTCTATCTTTCTAGACGGTGTAGAAAACCGGATATGTTCCATACCGTACTCCTTCTCCTGGTAGAAGGCCCCTTCCGGCTTCTCATTCAGGAGCTGGTCAAATGTAAGTCCCGTGGGTTCCAATTCGAACCTCACAAGCTCCTCTTCCGATTTCCATGGAAACTTGTCCCCAATGCCAAGCTTCTTTGCAAGTTCAGTGAAAAACTTCCATTCGGACCAGCATTCATAATAGGGCTCTATACACTTCTTCCTTAGCATAAGATACGGCATGCAGTGGCACACATTATACGTATAGGCAACTCCCCACTTCTCAAGATGCGAACAGGCAGGAAGCACATAATGAGCATGCTCGGCCGTCTCTGTCATAAAAAGATCATGCACAACAAGGAGTTCGAGACGGTCAAAGGCCTTTCTAAAGGCGTTTGAATCCGCCATTGAAAGAAGCGGGTTCCCGCCTATGACTAAAAATGCCTTTATCTTGTCCGGAACACTCTCCGGTACGACTGTTACCACTCCATAGGGACTCTTCCTGCCCCATACCTGATAGAACAACGGATACTGATCAGCACCAAGAGGTTCTCCTTCAACACCCATCCCGACATTGCCGAGAGGGAGCCTCGGGCTTATCACCCAGCCGCCCGGATTGTTTATGTTGCCCGTAATGATCTGGAGGGTCGCAAAGGCACGGCTGTTCTGGGTCCCGTTCGCTGTCTGATCCTGGGTGCATGTACCCTGGTAGATGCCTGCGCCCTTCGTGGTCGCGAACAGGCGGGCTAACTTGCGGATATCTTCCGCCGGTACCCATGTGATCTTTTCCGCCCACTCAGGCGTGTACTGCTGAACATGGGATACCAGATCATCAAATCCCATTGTATACGTCTCTATAAATTCGCGATCATAGAGCTTCTCGTTGATAATGACGTTCATCATTGCCAGGGCCATTGCACCGTCGGTACCAGGCCTGATCCTGAGATACATATCAGCCTGGTCTGCAAGGGGAATGCGTTTGGGGTCGACAACCACGAGTTTAGCACCCTTTTTCCGGTTCTCTTCAATAGCCAGTTTAAGGGGAAAGTCCGACTGCTCCGGATTGTGGCCCCAGAGCAGGTACAGATTTGAGTCGAGTTCTTCTGTGGGATATTTTCCAAAGGTGATCTGCCTTGTACGAATGCGCATCCTGTAGCAAATGCTTTCCACAGAGAAAAAATTAGGGGAACCGAATGCGGCCTTGATCCTTTGCGTCAGGCCTGCCATTTCCAGATTCTCAACACCTATGGAGCCGCTGAAAACACCCAGTACACTTGGACCGAATTCGTTTTTGAGTTTCAAGAGCTTTTCTGCAATCTCATCAAGGGCTACTTCCCAGCTAATCTTCTCCCATCCATCTTTGGTTCTCTTTAGCGGATACTTGAGCCTTTTGGGATCGTAGATATTATCAAGCATCGCCTCACCCTTTTCACAAAGCTGTCCTTTGTTCAGCGGGTGGTTTGGAAGACCTTCGACCTTAACCGCTTTCCCATCCTCTATTGTCATGATTGTACCGCAACTGTGATAACAGAGTGTACAATCCGTTATTACCTTCTTTACATCCTTCGCCATTGGTAAATCCTCCTCTTTGGCTTTTACTGATATAATATCCTCCCTCATTGGCGGACCACTAGAATCTCTTAACCGTTTCCAGTACTCTCCGGATTACGAAGAAATATTTCTTATTATTCCGGGTCAGCCTCCGGGAATATATTTTTTAATCATAAGCCATAAATATCTTCCTTCTGCAGTCTTTGAATCTCCTTCTTAGTACCTATATATCATTCGACTCCCGTACTAAATTTTGCAGAACCAAAAATCTTTTAAAAGGAAAGAGCTTCATCCATTATACTGAAAGAAGTTAATTTATATTTAACTTTAACCTTCCACACCGTCTGAATTATCTTGTAACTGCAAATATTCACTTTGCATTTCCCAATTAAGTTCTTCAATCTGAGCCCTGCTCATATCTCTTGATCGATAAAAAAGCTCTTTACCCATCGTTATGGAAAGCTGGCCATTTCTGCATATTTTTTCGGCAAGTTCAATCGCCGTGTCAATCACCTTCTCCCGGCTCACAACCCGATTTAAAAATCCTATCTCATGCATTCTTTTTGCACTTATACGATCGCCCAAAAAGGAAAGTTCCAAGGCGATTGCTGGCGGCAAATTCTGATAAATAGGTTCAGGGACATTTAATACGGAGAATATATTTGATTTAGCCTCGGGAATGCCAAACTCAGCATCCTCAGATGCAATCCTGAGATCGCACCCGCTGGCTATCCAAAATCCTCCGGCAACGCAGTACCCCTTAATAGCTGCAATTATAGGTTTCCATATATTGTGACAGGTTGGAACAATCATAGGTGATTTCTTAAGTTCATCCAGAGAAAGTTCTCCGCTCTCGAGATCATAACCAACACAGAACGCCTTTTCTTCAGCTCCCGTGATAATGGCAACCAGAGCGTTTTTATCATCCCTAAACTTTTCCCAGGTCTCAGGCATTTCATTAAAAAATGACTTTCCATAAGCATTAAAACGCTCGGGCCTGTTCAGGGTAATAAAAGCAATCCTGTTTTTAACCTCATAATCAATCATACCCATTCCATTTGCTCCTTTTTTTATCAAAGTAAAATAAACCTGCTCAAAAGAAAGCTTTTTATTCACCTTTCTTACCATACTGAGTTGACTTTCGTTTAAGCATATTTTGTCATCACTGGGCTATGGTCCATTTCCATAGTTCGTGATGTTAATGTCAATCAGATTATCGTAAAACTATTATTGTCAACCATGCCTATAAATGAACCGACCATTATCAAAGCACCTAATTATCTCCAAGGATTAAAAACTAATACCCATTTTTACAATCCCTATTTTCGTAGTCTTTCACCTACATTTTGAGCGGCAGGTATAAAAATAAATCCGGAAAAGCTATAAGAAAGCCTATGGTAACCCCCATCATTAACAAAAATGGCAGGATACCCAAATATATCTCCTTAATAGTAACCGTATCTCCGGCTGTTCCTTTTACTGTAAACAGATTCATCCCAACTGGTGGCGTTATAACCCCTACTTCAACCATTGTAATAACAATAATCCCAAACCATATTGGATGCCAGTTAAAGGTCTTTGCTATCGGGAGAACCAGAGGAGTTGTTATTATAAGCATCGATACCGGATCCACTAAGCACCCTAACACCAGATAAATACTAAGAATTAAAAACAAAATGTAGATCGGTGCAATAGATAGATCAGTAATCAGACCAGTCAGCTCCCGAATTAGACCAGACATACTAAGCATTTGAGCGAATAGATTTCCAAAAATTACTATAATAAGAAGGGAACATGACAACATACCTGCATTCACAAGAGCTTGCCAAAACAGTTTCAAACTGAATTTTCTTCGCAAAACAAGTATCAACAGGGCACCTAAGGCTCCCATCGCCCCACCCTGTGTAGCCGTAAACCAACCCAGATAAAGTCCTCCAATTATTAAGGCAAATAAGAAGAGCGTTGGAGCAATACCTTTTAATGAGACAATTTTATCTTTTAGAGACACTTTTTCCTTAAAAGTTGGCGCCATCTCCTTTTTCAAAATGGCAATTAAAAAAATGCCTGAGCCAAAAACTATTGAGGTTATTACTCCGGGTAAAATGCCCGCAATCAATAATTTGCTGATTGAGGTCATGGAAATAATGCCATAAATAATCATTAAAATACTTGGAGGTATCATGCATGCCAAGGCACCAGCACTTCCAATACATCCAGTAGAAATCCTGTTATCGTACCCTGCCTTTTGCATCTCAGGAAGAGCTATCTTTGTAAACATGGAACAACTTGCGATTGTAGAACCTGAGCAGGCACCAAATAAAGCCGCTGCAAAGTTTGTTGATATAGCCAAACCACCTGGCAGCCTTCCAAACCATTTCCGCACTGCAAGATATAAATCTTCTGTTATACCTGATTGAAAAGTGAACTCCCCCATAAGTAAAAACATGGGGACAACTGAAAGAGTATAACTTGATATGCCGCTTACAACTATTGAAGACAATTGGACTACTGCAGCAGTCCAATTAGCGTAATAAACAAAACCTAAAACAGAGGTTATTGCTAATGAAAATGCCACAGGTATTCCTATTAATACCAGAACAATTAATAGAAGTAATAATACAATCCCCATAAAAAAACCTCCCTCGTCTAACTAACTGCGGCCGAAATAATTTCTTTTGATCAAGGATTCTTTCACTATCTGGATTTCTGAAGAAAATCTTCTGTGATTTTAATAGTCGCAGCACTGCTATGCATTCCGGGGTGTTTATTTTTCAAACTCGGGTTTATCAATTATAGACATTGCTAATATAATTATAGATTGCACAGCAACTAGACAGAACGTAAAAGCAGTAAAAAGTTTTGCATAAAATACCGGATAAGGAATTAATCCAGATACATGTTCCCTCATGGCTGCGCTCCGTAGTGCTTGTGGAACAATAAACCATGCAATTGTAAGCATCAGCAACATGCAGACTAAATTAATAAAGATATCAAATACTTTTTTAATCTTAGGATTAGTTATCTTGCTGGTTATAAGATCAACGGTAATATGTTGCTTTTTTCGTTGTGTTTCCAATAAAAACCCGAAGACAACAAAAGGCATAAACACTGCAATTAATTCACTTGCTCCAGGTATAGGGCTTGAGAAAATTTTTAACAGCAATACATCTAATGTTGTTACTATCAACAAAATCAGCACTGCCAGTGAAGCAACAATACCCAGTATCTTGCTTAAAAAGGAAAGCAACTTATTTATTCCCTGCACGGTTCAACCTCCTGGTAGTGTAACCTTCCCCACTCTTTTAGGACGGTTTGTTCGTACTGCCTCCCTCTGAACGTTCAAACCGTCCTTTTCTGTGCCTTTGCATATTTAAAATCTAAGCAAGGCATAATTATTAATTTATTTTCCTAAGGCTTCATTCCACATGCGATACAGCTCTTTTGCCTCTTCCGCAATTTCAGTTTTCTGCATTTCGTTAACCCATTCATCGCGAAAATCAGGTAACATTTTAATCCATTTTTCTCTGTCTTTAAATTCTACAAAAGTAGCACCACTTTTTGTCAGTAATTTATAAGCCTTATCGTAGTGACTATTTGCGATATCACGGCCAGTCTGCCCCATTAATTCCTGGCCGACTTCAATCATTATTTTTTGAACATCAGCAGGCAAACTGTTCCAGACATCCAGATTTATGAGACGAATAATACCAGGATACAAACCAATACCAGTCTTGGATATATACGGAGCTATTTCATGAAGTCCGGCTCCATAGGCGGAGTGTAATCCCCACGGTATTCCATCTACTCTTCCTCTTTGTAAGGACTCAAACATCTCGGAAGGTGATACATCTACTGGAACCGCTCCTGCTACCATTATAGCTCTGGGTAAATACGGACCCCATGTCCTGATTTTTTTTCCTTTCATATCCTCCAATGTTTCAATTGGTTCCTTTGCAAATATGTGGTACTCGCGAAAGCAGCCAACAAAAAGAAGTTTCATATTATTCCGCTTGTAATCAATTTCCGGTAAAGGACCTTCAAAATAAAGCTTCTTAGAAATTGCCTGCACTTCTTCTAATGTATTTTGAATAAAAGGAACTTGATTTAGAACAGATGTTAAACGAAACCATGTAGGTGAATAACTCGGAGTTGTGGATATAATATCAACTGCGCCTCTAGAGCATAACTCAGGAAGATCTGGAATCTTTCCTAATGATTCACTCCAGTGAATCACTATTTTTACTCTTCCATCAGTTCTCCGCTCAACTTCTTTTGCAAAATAGCTGTCCCATGCTGTCCACTCAGTAATAGATTCTGCCAGATAATGA
>Ga0209203_1003077_pt1 | contig 10531 bp, 10 predicted proteins | sample AD_UKC109_MetaG_FD_184423 | JGI IMG/M metagenome (GOLD analysis project Ga0209203, IMG submission 184423) | Active sludge microbial communities of municipal wastewater-treating anaerobic digesters from Hong Kong - AD_UKC109_MetaG (SPAdes)... | ecosystem: Engineered > Bioreactor > Anaerobic >...
ATAAATACGATTTCGGGCGCTTTTTCTTCAACCAGGCGCGCATGTCAGCCGAAGGGATCCCCCAGATTGCGATCGTGATGGGCAGTTGCACCGCCGGTGGCGCCTACGTGCCGGCCATGAGCGATGAAACCATCATTGTGCGCAACCAGGGAACCATATTTATCGGCGGCCCGCCCCTGGTAAAGGCCGCAACCGGCGAAGAAGTCACCGCCGGGGAGCTGGGGGGCGCCGACGTGCATACCTCCATTTCGGGGGTGGCCGATCATATGGCCGAGAACGATCAGCATGCCATCCGCATCTGCCGCGATATTTTCAGAACACTAAAACCTGCCGCCCGTCAGCCGCTGGATATCCAGCCCATTGAAGAACCTTACTACAACCCGGAAGAGCTCTACGGTATTGCTCCCCTTGACCTTCGCAAACCGGTTGACTCGAAAGAAATCATCGCCCGCATGGTTGACGGCAGCCGTTTTCATGAGTTCAAAGCCCGCTATGCCCCTACCCTTACCACGGGGTTTGCGCACATCATGGGATTTCCGGTGGGCATACTGGCCAACAACGGCGTGCTTTTCGGCGAAACCGCCCTGAAAGGCGCCCACTTTATCGAACTCTGTACCTCCCGGAAGGTCCCCGTACTTTTCCTGCAAAACATCACCGGCTTTATTGTGGGACGGGATTATGAACGCCGGGGAATTGCCCGCGACGGAGCCAAACTGGTTCATGCCGTCGCCAATGCCCGTGTTCCCAAGTTCACGGTGGTATTCGGCGGTTCGTTCGGGGCCGGAAATTACGCCATGGCCGGCCGTGCCTATGAACCCCGGCTGCTGTTTATGTGGCCCAACGCCAAAATATCGGTCATGGGCGGCGAACAGGCTGCCGGTGTGCTTACCACCGTAAAGGAAGAGCAACTCAAAGCCCGGGGCAAAGCCCTGCCCGAAGCCGAAAAGGAAGCCCTGCGGCAATCCATCCTGAAAAAGTACGGGGAAGAAGGCTCCGCTTACTACAGCACCGCCCGGCTGTGGGACGACGGGATTATTGACCCGGTGGATACCCGGAAAATTATCGCCATGGGCATTTCTGCTTCGATGAATAAGCTGTGGGAGGAGACGAAGTACGGGGTGTTCCGGATGTAGGGGCGGTGGTCGAGCGGAGCCGAGTCCACCAAACAGAGAAAGGGAAAAAGGAATTTTAAATATCTAATGTCAAACGTCTTAACCCTGCCGGCCAAATTTGAAAATTCTGTGAATTAAAATCCTGATCTGATTGCTTGGGGATGCGAAGTATAAAAGTCAGGTGAAACAGAGAAAGTAAGAAAAGGAGAAAGGATTATCGGGATTTAAGTTCAAAAAACATCGTTGCGTCATAGCGTCTTTGCGTGAGGCATGTCAGAACATCAAAACCAACAACATAAATTAAATATGAAAGCATATACTACCCTGGAAATCCAAATCTCGGATCAGAAAGCAACCGTCTGGCTGAATCGCCCGCAGATACACAATGCCTTTAACGAGGTAATGATTTCGGAAGTGCTCGAGATCTTCACGGAAATCGGTAAGATGGACAACATCCGGGTAGTGCTGCTCCGCGGGCGCGGGAAGTCGTTCTGTGCCGGGGCCGACCTCAACTGGATGCGCGATGTGGCGAAGTACAGCTACGAACAGAATTACAAAGAGAGTCTGCAGCTTTCGGAGTGTTTCTACGCCATCTACAACTGTCCGAAACCCACCATTGCCGTGGTACACGGAGCGGCCATAGGCGGAGCCAACGGACTGCTTGCTGCCTGCGATATGGCCATTTGCGATGACGAAACGGTTTTTTCGCTTTCCGAAGTTAAAATAGGCATCGTACCCGCCTGTATTTCGCCCTATGTGATCAAACGCGTGGGAGAATGCGGGGCACGTGAGCTTATGCTTACCGGAAAGCGCATTAAAGGGAAAGAGGCCGAACACTTCAGGCTGGTCAACAAATCGCTCCCTGCGGATGCGCTGGAAAGCCACCTGAACGAGTTGATCACCCTGCTGATGAGCAGCGGCCCCAAAGCCATGGCGCACTGCAAAAACCTGATCGATGAGGTGTGCAACAAAATAGACCTGGAAGAGGCGCTCAGCTTCACCGCCCGCATCATCGCCGAAATCCGCGCCTCGGAAGAAGGCCAGGAAGGGATGGCGGCGTTTCTGGAGAAAAGAAAAGCTAAATGGAATTTATAATTTCTAATTTTTAATTTCTAATTACTAATCTCATTATTATGGAAACAACCAGATCATATGACCTTTTGGAGAGAACAGCCGTATTTGGTGAAAATATTATAAGATTCTGTATTTCTCTTCCAAAAACTGTTGTAACAACACCGTTGATTTATCAATTGGTAAAAGCAGGCACAAGTGTCGGTGCAAATTATACCGAAGCAGATAATGCTGAGAGTAAACCGGATTTCAGGCACAAAATATCCATCTGCAGAAAAGAATCGGCAGAGTCCGGATTTTTCCTGAGGATGATTAATGTGGCTGTCCCTGACAAAGAGCCTGAATCCTCTGTATTACGGCAGGAAGCAATTGAATTAAACCTGATTTTCAATTCCATTTATCAAAAAACTAAAAACAAGTAAAGTTTTTGATAACAACATGCCTTATTCAGCAGTATCAGTTTTCATTTTCTGCTGTTTAAAAATTAGAAATTAAAAATTAGAAATTTCTACCATGAAACTCCTTATAGCCAACCGCGGCGAAATCGCCCTCCGCATCCAGAAAACCGCCCGCCGTATGAGCATTCCGGTGGTGGCTGTGTATTCACATCACGACAGGGACGCGCAGCATGTGCTGCAGGCCGGTGAGGCGGTTTTGCTTCCGGGAGAAAATCTGTCGGAAACATACCTGAATATTGAAGCCGTCATCGCTGCTGCGAGGAAAACGGGAGCAAACGCCATACATCCCGGATACGGGTTTCTCTCCGAAAATCCCCTGTTCTCAGAAGCCTGCGAACGCGAAGGCATCACCTTTGTCGGGCCCTCGGCCGCTTCGGTCAGGGCGATGGGGAATAAAATTGCCGCACGCGAAGCAGCTGTTAAACTGGGTGTTCCGGTTACCACGGGGGTTACCGGTGACCCGGATTATTTGCTGGCAAATTACAATAAGGTCGGGTTTCCCATGCTTATCAAAGCGGCAGCCGGCGGAGGCGGAAAGGGCATGCGCATCGTCCGTACGCCCAGAGAACTCGGGCAGGCAGTTGAAAATACCTCGCGCGAAGCGCTGAATTACTTCGGCGATGGCACAGTGTATATCGAACAGTTCATCGAAGGTCCGCGGCACATCGAGTTTCAGGTACTCGGCGACAAGCACAGCAATATGGTGCATTTGTTTGAACGTGAATGCTCTGCACAGCGCCGACATCAGAAGATCATAGAGGAAGCCCCCTCCCCGGCCCTCACCCCCGAAGTCAGGAAAAAGATGGGGGAATCGGCCGTGCTGCTCGCTTCATCCATAGGCTATTACAGCGCAGGAACCATTGAATTTCTGGTGGATAAAGACCTCAATTATTACTTCCTGGAGATGAACACCCGCATACAGGTGGAGCATCCGGTAACTGAACTGACTACCGGCGTTGACCTGGTAGAGGAGCAGATCCGCATCGCCAACGGAGAGAAACTCAGGTTTAAACAGTCTGGCCTGGTGCAGAAAGGACATGCCATTGAATGCAGGATTTACGCGGAGGATCCGTTTAACAACTTCATGCCCTCGCCCGGCAAAATTCATCTGTATCGTGAGCCGGCCGGTCAGCATATACGGGTCGACAGCATGGAAATCAAAGGCAAGGGGGTAATTCACAGTGCCTTCGATCCCATGATCGGCAAACTCATAACCCGGGGCGAAACACGGGAAGATGCCCGCGGCCTGATGATCCATGCACTGAGCCAGTTCGTCGTTCAGGGCATACAAACCAATATTCCTTTTCTTAGCGGACTTGTACAGCACGATTCGTTTATCCGCAATGCCATCACCACCCGGTACATCGACGACGAACTCGATCATCTGATCGGACATGTAAAAACGCTTAAAGCTTCGGTCGATCCGCGGATTCCATTGCTGGCGGGATTGCTGGAGAGCCTTAAAATCAAAGATGAAAAGAAGGACAGCGTCTGGCAGACTATAGGCTACTGGCGAAACCTCCCGGAACCAAAACTGCGGCTGGACGGGCAGGAGCACCAGCTGAATTTCATTTCCATAACCCCGGGAAAGATAAAGATCCGTGAGAACAATGCCTTAACGGAGGCGCTGCTGCGCGAAGACGATTCAGCATCCTATCTGATTCTGGATGGATTAAGCTACAGTTTTCATGCCTGCGCGGATGAGAAGGGCGTGATCACGGTGAATATCTGCGGATTTCAGTTTCAGTTTGAAAGGGCTGACATGGCCCGACCCGAACATGTGGATGTCTTCAATGCTGGAGAACTTCAGACCGACCTGAGCAAAATTGTCTCGCCCATGCCAGGCAAAGTGATAAAGGTGAATGTTCCGGAAGGCGAGAAAGTATATAAAGGGCAGGTTTTGCTGGTTGTTGAAGCCATGAAGATGGAAAACAACGTCCTGAGTCCGGCCGACGGCTTGATAAAACGCCTGTACGTAAAGGAAGGCGATACCGTGGACGGCTCCGCGCTTTTGGTGAACCTGGACACAACGTCTTAAAGAATCACGCAAGGACGCTAAGACGCAACGTTGTTTTTCTGTATTGAAAAACTGATGAAGTGCCACATCAACAAATAATGAAATAAAGATCACAGGAGGTACGCTAGCAAAAACAATTAAATCATTTATTATGACCGAAAACGAAATTGCTAAAATTGTCTGGGATATTTGTTTCAGGATTCATAAAGTTTTAGGGCCTGGCCTTTTAGAATCTGTTTACGAAGAAATCCTGACTTATGAATTAAATAAATTGGATTTATCGTTTGAAAGACAAAAATCAATTCCTGTAGTATAGGAGAGTTTGAAACTGGAAACGAGTTTTCGGGCTGATGTTATTATTGAAAATAAAGTTATTGTTGAATTGAAATCTATAGGTGAAATTAATCCGGTTCATCAAAAGCAGGTACTGACTTATCTGAAAATTACCGGATTAAAATTAGGATTACTGGTTAATTTCAACGCAAGTTTGTTAAAGGATGGGTTTCAAAGAATTGCAAATCATCTTTAATAAACAATTACCTTAGTGCATTAAAAGCACGGGAAAATCAATTAATCATTGCTTCAATGTGACCCCATCTGCCGTTGGGCAGATTTGCGTGAGACCCGAAAGAAAATCAAATAACCTTTGCGTCCTTGAGTCGTTGCGTGAGAAAAAACCTAAATTTATTGAACTCAGCGTCTTGGCGCGAGGCACCTCAGAAAATCAAAACAGTGCGATATGGACTACAATCTTAGTGAAGAACACCGGATGATCAGGGAGACGGTCCGGCAGTTTGCAGAGCGGGAAATCAGGCCGCTGGCACGTGAGCTCGACGAAAAGGAGACATTCTCCCCCGAACTTACCCGCAAAATGGGTGAACTTGGCCTTTTCGGCATTTACCTTCCGGAGAAATATGGCGGTCAGGGCATGGACTACCTTGCTTACATTATTGCCGTTGAGGAGATTGCACGCGTCGACGGCTCACAGGCTGCTACGCTGGCAGCCCATAATTCCCTGGGAATCGGTCCCCTTTACTATTATGGCAGCGAGGAGCAGAAAATGAAATACCTGCCCATGCTCTGTACGGGCGAGGCCCTATGGGCCTTCGGACTTACCGAACCGGATGCCGGATCTGACTCCCGCGGTTCAAAAACCCGCGCCACACTCGAAAACGGGGAATGGGTCATCAACGGCTCCAAAATATTCATCACCAACGGCTCAGCCGATAACTCCATGGGCGCGACGGTCCAGGCCGTAACCGGCGAAAAACAGGGGAAGAAAGAGTTTACCACCATACTGGTCGACAAAGACACTCCCGGATTCACCCGGCAAACCATGCACGGCAAAATGATGTGGAGGGCCTCTGATACCTCGCAGCTCTTCTTTGACGACTGCCGCGTTCCGGAATCCAATCTGCTGGGAAAAGTAGGTGAAGGCTCCAAAATCATGCTTTCAACGCTCGATTCGGGCAGACTCTCCATTGCAGCCATGGGACTCGGCTGCGCGCAGGGAGCTTACGAACTTGCCCTGAACTATGCCAAAGAACGGAAACAGTTCGGACAACCCATCTCAAAATTCCAGGCCATCGCCTTTAAACTGGCCGATATGGCGATGAAAATAGAACTTGCCCGAAACCTGCTCTACAAAGCCTGCTGGCTGAAGGATACCAACCAGCCTTTCGCCATGGAATCGGCCATGGCAAAACTTTATTGCTCCGAAATCGCCAGAGAGGTGGCCGACGAAGCCGTGCAGGTTCATGGAGGCTACGGATTGATGAAAGACTACGAAATCGAACGCTTCTACCGCGACCAGCGCCTGCTCCAGATAGGTGAAGGCACCTCGGAGATTCAGCGGCTGGTGATTTCGAGGTATATCGGGTGCTGAAGGAGGGACGAGGGACGGAAAAAGGGACGGGGGACGAGGGAGTATAAATAATTAATTCAATTAAAATTTCCTTTTATGATTGATCGGTTGGATGATATCAGATTCTACAAGCTATCCCTGGAGCTATGGGATGAGATGTGGACTGATACTGAAATCCTGATGCTGGATTTCAGAGGAAAAGAAATCGCAAAGCAAATGGTCAGGTCCGTAGGCTCAATCAGTTCAAATATTGAAGAAGGATATGGAAGAGGTTTTGGAAAGGAATACCCGCAATTTCTCCGGATCAGCCGTGGTTCTGCAAGGGAGTCAAAAGGGTGGTACCGAAAATGTAACAAACTGTTAACCCCGGAAATAATCAATTCCAGAATTCTGAAGCTGGATGAAATTATTTCAATGGAAACTAAAGCGATACAAACACTGGAGGACAAGTCAAAACATTAATCTGATCGGACGTGTTTCTTAAAAAAGCACATCGTCCCTCGGCCCGGACCCTAAGCGTGCACCCTGAGCGGAGTCGAAGGGGAGCCGAAGGGGCGTCCCTCGTCCCAACTCAAAAAACTATGAAACCAGATAAACTCATCAAACTCACCGAGTCCCCCCGCGACGCATGGCAGGGGTTGCCTTACGTGATTGCTCCGGAGAAACGGGCGGCATACATCAATGCCCTGTTAAAAGTGGGATTTGATGTGATTGACTTCGGGAGTTTCGTGTCGCCGAAAGCGGTGCCGCAAATGGCCGGACAGGATGAAGTGCTCAGGCTGGTGGATAAAACCGGAAGCCGGTCGAAATTAATGGCCATTGTCGGGAATATGCGCGGCGGCAGGGATGCCGTTGCTCAGCCAAAGGTTGATCTGCTCGGATTTCCGTATTCCGTCTCGGAAACATTCCTCAGAAAAAACATTAATACCGGCTTTTCCGGGGCAAACGAGACCATCGACGGCCTTTTATCGCTATGTAAGGATCATGGTCGTGAACTGCGCGTCTTTATGAGTATGGCCTATGGTAACCCATACGGGGAAGCGTGGAGTCTTGACCTGCTTAAAAAACATATTGAAACGCTGGCCGGTAAAGGCATCAGCACCATTACCCTGGCCGATACGATTGGCATTGCCACGGCATCGCAGATCGGTGAGGTTTACGCCGGGTTGATTGAATATTTTCCGGGTTTTGAATTCGGATTACATATCCACACCCGCCCCGGAGAGTGGGAAGCCAAACTGCATACCGCCTGGGATGCCGGATGCCGCTGGTTCGAAGGGGTGATCAACGGCATCGGCGGATGCCCTATGACAGGGTATGAACTGGTGGGTAACCTCAATACCCTGAACCTTTTGGATTTCCTTGAAGGGAAACAGGCCAGCCATACCATCGACCGGGAAAAAATCATTCAGGCCATCACCACCGGTTACTGAATTTTGCCTTTCATAGAACCAAAACGGCATACAGATGTTAATCTGTTAATTAACATGTGTCTTTATGAATAAAGTTGTTTCCAATGCCCGGGAAGCCATTGAGGGGATACACGACGGAATGACGCTGATGGTCGGAGGGTTCGGATTAAGCGGAATCCCGGAGAACAGTATTTCTGCCCTGGCTGAAAGCGGGTTAAAGGAACTGACCTGCATTTCAAACAATGCCGGTGTGGACGAATTCGGACTCGGACTTCTGCTTAAAAAGGGGCAGATCCGTAAGATGATCTCTTCCTATGTTGGCGAAAATGAAGAATTTGAACGTCAGTTGCTAAGCGGAGAGCTCGAAGTGGAGCTTATCCCCCAGGGTACGCTTGCCGAACGCTGCCGTGCCGGTGGCGCCGGAATCCCGGCATTCTTTGTCCCGGCCGGTTACGGCACCGAAGTGGCGGAAGGCAAGGAAGTGCGGGTATTCAATGGTAAACCGCATCTGCTTGAACACGCCCTGACTGCCGATTTCGCCATCGTGAAAGCATGGAAAGGCGATACCCACGGGAACCTGATCTACCGGAATACTGCCAACAACTTCAACCAGGCCATGGCAATGGCCGGTAAAATTACCATTGCCGAGGTGGAGGAACTGGTCCCTGCCGGAGAACTCGATCCCAATCAGATACACACCCCGGGAATCTTCGTTCAAAGGATTTTTAAGGGGAAAGACTACGAAAAACGGATTGAAAGGTTGACGGAAAGATAGGGATTGCGGATTGTGGATTTGGGTTTTCGTTCCAAAGGAAATGATCACAGGGGGAAAATAATTCCCAAATTCCGAAAATGAATTTTTTGAATACGCATTCCTTATAGATTAATCAAATCTGCTTGACCTTGACCTTGGTTGCTGAGCGACGGTGGTCGAGCGATTCCGATCGCTATCGGAACGAGACCAGCCGAAGCACAACCTCAACCTGACTTCCGGCCTCCAATATAAAAAAGCTTACAGAAAATGGCACTTTCAAAAGAACAGATTGCACAACGCATTTCACAGGAACTGAAAAACGGGTATTATGTAAATCTCGGAATTGGCATTCCTACCCTGGTAGCCAACTATGTGCCTGAAGGCATTGAGGTGGTGCTGCAGTCAGAAAACGGGATGCTTGGCATGGGCCCTTTCCCCGAAAAAGGGCAGGCGGATCCCGACCTGATCAATGCAGGCAAGCAAACCGTAACGGTGCTCCCGGGCGGATCGTTTTTCGATTCATCCACCAGCTTTGCCATGATAAGGGGCGGGCACGTCGACCTGACCGTTCTGGGTGCGTTTGAAGTCAGCGAAAAAGGAGATATTTCCTCATGGAAAATTCCGGGAAAAATGGTGAAGGGCATGGGCGGCGCCATGGATCTGGTGGCTTCAGCCAGAAACATTGTGGTGGCCATGCAGCACTGCAGCAAAGACGGACAGTCGAAACTGCTCAGGGAGTGTACCCTGCCCCTGACAGGTGTTGCCTGTGTGAAGAAAATCGTAAGCGATCTGGCGGTGATTGAAGTTACCGGCCAGGGCTTTAAACTGCTCGAACGAGCGCCCGGCGTAAGTGTGGATGAAATTATAGCAGCTACAGAAGCCCGGCTGATTGTGGAGGGGGATGTGCCGGAGATGCGGTTTTGAATTCAGCATGTACCAAAAAGTAAGATTAGCTCTCTATTCCGTGGCCGTCGTAACGGTTCAGCCCGTTCCAGGTGCCAAGCCATATATATCCTTCGGCATCCCGCGCGATGGCATTGACCGCCCCGTTGCTCAACCCTTCGCGCCGCGATATGGTATGCACCGGGGTGCCGGTTCCGGCATAGAGATCCGGAATCAGAAAAAGGATAAATACCAGCAGGAAAATCCGGGTGCGCATAAGAAAAGAGGTTACAATTGCCGGGCGGAAGTAAAATTAGCACAAAATAGCAAACAACGCACACATTAATGCAGGCATAACTGTCTGTAAAAGGATTCAGGGCACTGCAATGCACTGGAAAAATTATCACGGCAATAGATTGCCCTTGCGGGATGAACTTCAATTTTTTAAGGATATCCCTGAATAATCAATGACCAATGTCTGATCCGGATTCAAATGTAACTGTAATTATCCGGTGATCGCCGTAATATGCACAAAACTGCATATCCCGGTGAACAAGCCTGTGGTTAAGGTGTTTAACAGTGGAAAAGTAAAAAGCATGAACTACCCCGAAAAAGTAACCATTGGCGATATCACTGTCCGCGACGGATTTCAGCACGAAGAAAAATTTATCCCCACCGAAGCCAAGCTGTGGGTGGCTGAACAGCTTATACTCAGCGGTTTTAAGCACATTGAACTCACCAACCTGGGCAATCCCAAAGGGATGCCGCAGTTCAGGGATGCCGACGCCCTGCTCAAAGGCATCCGCAAAAGCAAAGCGGTCGCCCATCTGATCGGCGGGGTAAGCATTACCGCGGTGACCATCCGCGAAAAGGCCATAGAGCGCGCCATTGAAGCCCGCAAGGAGGGCTGGGGGCCCGACCGCATCCTGCTGATGGTTTCGACCAGTGAATCGCACCACCG
>Ga0209203_1003078_pt1 | contig 10531 bp, 9 predicted proteins | sample AD_UKC109_MetaG_FD_184423 | JGI IMG/M metagenome (GOLD analysis project Ga0209203, IMG submission 184423) | Active sludge microbial communities of municipal wastewater-treating anaerobic digesters from Hong Kong - AD_UKC109_MetaG (SPAdes)... | ecosystem: Engineered > Bioreactor > Anaerobic >...
GCGATAAGTCCTGCTGCAAAAAACTGGAACAACAAGAGAACCACAGTCATAATAAAGATTAACACAATAATTTTCAGAAAAATGCCCAGAACCTGTTCTACCTGTCCTTCAGCCGCCATTTTCAAAAAGATTCCGTATACAAACAAAGGCAACAACGGGATGATCACACCGGAAATGGTTTTGTTGATCACTTCCCTGAAACCCGTCAGAACATTTCTCAGACCCTCCCCGTTACGGATGACGGTAAGTCCCAACCCGAGTACAAATGCAAAAACCAGGGCGGACATTACCCCGAACAGAGGTGGAAATTCGAGCGTAAAATACGGCAAAACTTTTTCTGCATTTTCCGTCAGGCCGGCAGTCGTTTCCGAAGCCAGGCTTAAAGCGCTCCGGCTGCCGGACAACAAAACGGGATAGATGGCCCGGCATGTGAAATAGGCGAAAAAACCGCTCAACAATGTAGACCCGTAAGCAAGCCCCAGTGTTGTTCCCAGCATTTTTCCCGCTCCCTTTCCCAATTCAGCTATGCCGGGAGCTATAAGCCCAAGTATTATCAACGGAACAATAAAATCCAGGAAAGAGCTGAACAGGGTATTGAAAGTCAAAAAAATACGCTGTGCCCAAACGGGGAAAAAGAGACCGGACACGATGCCCAGCACGATGGCAATGGCAACTCTGGCAAGCAATCCGACTTTCCATTTCTTCATGAAAACAAAGATAATACATAATCCCCCGTTTTCTTTATATTTGCAGGATAAAATCTCCGGTCATGAAATCTTTCAGCAATCGTATTATTTATGAAGGACTCACATTTGATGACGTCCTTCTTCTCCCGGCCGCTTCTTCAGTTCTTCCGCGTGATGTGGACCTGACCTCCCGTTTTTCAAGAAACATAGTTCTGAGCGCCCCCATTGTGTCATCTGCAATGGACACGGTTACAGACTCGACACTGGCTATTGCCATTGCCCGGGAAGGCGGAATAGGCGTGATCCATAAGAACATGTCCATAGAACAGCAAATGGAACACGTCCGCAAAGTAAAACGGTCGGAAAGCGGCATGATCTACGATCCTATAGTGATCTCGCCGGATGCCTGCGTGGGGGACGCCCTGAAATTAATGGCAGATAATCACATAGGCGGCATACCCGTGGTAGATGACAAACACCATTTGATTGGGATCATCACCAACCGGGATTTGCGGTTTGTAGAAAATCTGGCTACTCCTATCAGGGACATCATGACCAAAGAAAACCTGATAACCATTCACGACGGAGCCGACCTGGGAAGCGCCACGGAACTACTGAAAATCTATAAAATTGAAAAACTGCCCGTAGTAGACCATAATTTTAAACTTATTGGACTGCTCACCTTCAAAGACATCACCAAAATAAAGGACAACCCCGGAGCAAGCAAAGACTCCAAAGGAAGACTTCGTACCGCAGCCGCTGTTGGTGTAAAAGCCGACACCCTGGAAAAGATAGAGAAATTGCTTTCAGTAGATATTGATGCCGTGGTGATCGATACGGCCCACGGTCATTCCGCAGGAGTGTTGGAAACGGTGCGCAAGGCCAAACAAGCATTTCCGCATCTGGACATTGTGGCGGGGAACGTAGCCACTGCATCCGGAGCATTGGCCCTTGCCGAGGCCGGTGCCGATGCCGTGAAAGTAGGCATCGGCCCGGGATCCATCTGTACCACAAGGGTGGTCGCCGGAGTGGGAGTGCCTCAGCTTTCGGCTATCATGCAAACCTACGAGGCTCTCCGGGAAAAAGGCGTACCGCTGATCGCCGACGGGGGCATAAGGTATTCGGGAGACATGGTAAAAGCCCTTGCAGCCGGAGCAGACACGGTTATGGCAGGATCCCTTTTTGCCGGAGTGGAAGAATCCCCCGGCGAGACCATTATTCTGAATGGCAGAAAATTCAAAAGTTATCGCGGCATGGGATCGCTGGAAGCCATGCAGCAGGGATCCAAAGACCGCTATTTCCAGGATACGGAAGAAGACATTAAAAAATTGGTGCCTGAAGGCATCGTCGCCCAGGTACCTTACAAAGGAACCCTGAGCGAAGTGTTTTACCAAATGACCGGTGGCTTGCGTGCCGGTATGGGTTATTGCGGCACACCCAACCTGGCTGCACTGAAAAAGGCTGAATTTGTCAGAATTACATCAGCGGGAGTCATTGAGAACCACCCTCACGATGTAACCATCACACGTGAAGCTCCCAATTATTCCCGGTAATGAAAGATGTCATGAAAAAATGGGTTTTCATAATGCTCGGTCTTATTGCCCTTTCTTCCTGCCAACACCTGAGACGGTGGTTTGGCAACGAACCTGAACGTATGGCCCAAATAGGCAAAGAGATTCTTTACAGAAAAGACGTGGAGGGATTGCTGCAGGAAGCCGAATCTGCCAGGGATTCTATGAACATGGTAAACCATTATATTGACCTCTGGGCTATTGACAACCTGCTTCTGAAAAAAGCCGAAGAAGAACTGTCCAAAGAAGAAAAAGATGTGGAACAGGAATTGGCCGATTACCGCAAATCACTGTTGGTTTTCCGGTATCAGAAAAAATACGTGGAAGAACGGATAGACACTCTCATAAATACGGAAGAGATCCAATCCTACTATTCCGACAACACAGAACTTTTCTTGCTGGATGAACCTCTTGTCAAGGCCAGGCTTATCCGTATGAGGTTACACTCCCCATACTTGCCCATGGTACGCAACATATATCGCTCCAACACCCTTGAAGATCTTACGCAACTGGAGCGGCTCTGTGAAAGTTCTGCGGAAATCTATACGGATTATGACGGCAAATGGATATCAGCCGTGGAATTGGCACAAGATTTGCCCTTTGGAACAGAAACGGTAATGCAGGCACTAAAACCTGCCGGACACATAGATACCAGGGACAGTCTGTACGCTTACCTGGTATCTGTAACCGATTTTATTCCGGCCGGGAATCCCGCACCTATGGAACATATTCGTGCGAACATACGTCAGATCATTATCAGTAAAAGAAAACAGCAACTCTTAAAAGACCTCGAGACCCGGGTACTGAAAGAGGGTTGGAGCAAACAAATGATAAAAATCTACAAAAAGGATGAAGATTAGAAAATCTGCACTATGTGTTTTGGTTCTTCTGTTGACCGCCGGTTCGGCATTTGGACAAAAATACGGCAACGGCTTGGTGGATAAAGTTATAGCCCTGGTCGGAAATGAAATGATCCAGCTCTCGGCCATAGAAGAAGAAGTACAGATGCAGATCATGCAGGGAGTGATCTCGGATAAGAACATCCGGTGCGAGATACTAGAAAACATGCTGGTTTCCAAATTGATGCTCAATCAGGCCCGGTTGGACAGTCTTACCGTAAATGAAGAATACGTGGAGCTTGAACTGGAAAACAGGCTGCAGGATATAAAAACACGCCTTGGCGGAGAAAAAGCAACCGAAGAATACTTCCATAAACCGATCTTCAGACTCAAACAGGAATGGAGGGAACTATTCCGTGAACAAAGCCTGACACGCGATATGCAATCCACAATTACCGAAGGTGTCCAACCTCTTACACCAAAAGACATCGAAGATTTTTACAGGGATACCCCCAAAGACAGTCTTCCCATCATTCCCACACAATACCAGCTTAGCCAGATAGTGCTTTATCCTCCCAAAGAGGAAGCTGTCCTGATGGTCAAAGAGCGCCTTCTGGAATTCAGGGAAAGGATCCTGAACGGAGAACGTTTCAGCACCCTGGCAACGTTATATTCCCAGGACCCCTACTCGGCCCGGCGCGGCGGAGAACTCGGCATGGCTGCAAAACAGATGTACTGGCCGGCATTCGGGGACGCTGCCATTGTTTTGAAAGAAGGGCAGGTTTCCCAGATAGTGGAAACGCCCGACGGTTATCACCTTATCCAGTTGATTGAACGCGAGGGAGACATGTTCAATGCACGTCATATACTCCTGAAACCCGATGTGTTGAGCTCAGACAGAATTGACTGCCTGAACCGTCTTGACAGTATAGGCAACGCCATAAAAACGGACAGCCTCACTTTTGAAAGAGCCGCTATCCTATATTCGGAAGATCCCCCTTCACGGCTGAACGGAGGTCGTATGGCGGATGAAAACAGCGGTTCCTTGCTTTTTGATAAGGATCAGCTCAAAACAAATGATTACAATGTGCTGAAAGACATGAAAGAAGGGGATATCTCACCGGCATTTGAAAGCAGGGATAATGAAGGACGCGAGGGAAACGTCATTTATAAGATCATCCGGCTTGACAAGATCATTCCTTCCCATACGGCCAATCTTGAAGATGATTATAATGTAATCCAGAATATGGCTGAGAACAAACAGCGTTTGGATGCCATTGAAGCATTTATTAAAGAAAAACAGCAAACCACATATATCCGTATAGATCCTTTGTTCAGGGATTGTGTTTTCAAACGGGATGGTTGGATCAAATAATGAAAAGACACCGGATTCTGCTATTTTTCGCATACCTGTTTACGGGATTGATAACAGTCGGTCCTCCCCTCCTGGCACAAGGGTCAGCTCAGGACCGGTCCGAAAATGACAAGGTACATTTGATCAGTGCACAAGTGGCCGAAATGTATGAATTGTTCGGAGTCAGTTACCGCAAAGTCACCGGTCCGGCCAGTTTTCTTCATAACGATACATATATTCTCTGCGATACGGCCATCTGGAATACCGAACAAAACGTGATCCATGCCGTAGGAAATGTAGAAATCCTACAGGAAGGCACCCGCCTTACCGGTGAAACAATCCATTACCTGGGAGATCTGAATATTGCAGAAGTCCGGGGCAGAGTTGTTGAACTCATTGACAAAGATCAAAACCGTCTTAGAACACAACACCTGAACTTCAATACAAAAGACAGCATCGGCTATTTTTTTAACGGGGGCAGTATCGTGGATAACGAAGGAACCATTCTGGAAAGCCGGCGGGGATACTATTATTCCAAAGAAAAGCTGTTTTGCCTGTATGAGCATGTGGAAATGGGAACAGATACGCTGAAAATAAAAGCAGATTCTCTTTATTACCATACCGATCTGAACCTTGCCGAGTTTTGGGGCAACGTACAAGCATGGCATACGGACGGGTTCCTGACCTGTCGCGAAGGAACGTACGAAAGGGAAAAGGAACTGTTTCATTTTCTGGACGACGTGTTTATTCAAACAGAAGAACAGGAAATCGGAGCCGATGATGTCCATTATGACCGCCTGCAAAATTCCGGCACATTGCTGAAAAACGTCCAGGTTCGCGATACTACTCAGCAAATCCTGGTCCTGGGAGATCGCCTTGATTTCCGGCGTAATCCGGACTGGGTCCAGGTAAGTGATAACCCTGTCTTTATTGCTTATGAAACGGATCCGGAAACAAACCGTACGGATTCGCTGTTCCTGGGTGCCGATACCCTTCGCATCTTTACCACCACCATGGGAGAGATGGATTCCACGGACAGAAGCCGGGCTTTTGAACGCCGTGAAATTCCCGTACGCACAAAACCCTCACTCCCTGCAGACTCCCTGTCTGCCTCTGACACCCTTGCAGCTGTTGATACGCTTGCTGCGGAGGCGGCTGTTAAAACGCAGGAATCCGTTCCCGAAAAAGAGCAAAAGCCAACAGATCCCGAAAACGAACTTACAGAAAGATTGATCCGGGCAGATTCACTGGATATACAACTGAACCTGATCAGAGCAGACAGTTTGTTTCTTGCCGGCGTACGTCAGCAAGGGGATAGTTTGTTCAATACCATGGAGGTTCATCTTTTCTACGGATACCATGACGTGAAAGTTTTTAGAAGCGACCTCCAGTCTGTTTGTGACTCATTGGTTTTCAATAGCATAGACTCTGTATTGAGACAATACGGGAAACCGGTTATATGGAACCAGGAAAGCCAGTTGAGTGCAGACAGTGTGTTTTTCCGTTTTAGCCGGGACTCCTTGTACCGGGTTGACCTTCTGTCGGAATCATTTTTAATTTCGCAGGAAGAAGAAGTGTTTTTTCACCAAATCAAGTCTGACATGATGCAGGCCCACATAAGGGACAACGACATTTACCGTTTTGATGCCCTGAAAAACGTCAAAGCGCTTTTCTACATTCCCGAGGACAGTCTGATTACATCACTCAATATAAAAGAATGTGAAGAAATGAATGTGATGTTGAAAGAAAGAAGGGCCGAACGCATTATTTACAAAACGTCGGTTAAAAGCGATATGATACCGCTTTTTGAACTGAAAAAGGAACAGGAACGTTTGTCCGATTTTAACTGGAGAGCCACGGAAAGACCGGCCGACAGGTACAGTATCTCCCAAAGAACCATCAAGGAATATCCGCTGCAAGCAGCAAACTTTTTCAAATCACCGTTGTTCCCGTATACACTCAAATATTTCCCGAAAGTTCATGCCCTTCCGTCCACGCTGCGCACAGGTGTAACCATAGATGCCGTAAAAGAATTAAACAGAAGGGAAACAGAAAACAGAATGAACCCGTTCATGCCATTGGAGTCTTTCAGGGACAGTACCATCATGGAGGAACCCCGCCGGGAGGTCGATCAAAAAGAAACACCGCAGGCTACCCGCATCAGGCAACGTATCCCCACAAATCGAAGGAAACTTACAACCATTCTTGAACAAAAAAAATCAGAGACTCAGGAAGTTGAAGAGCTGTAGGGCATCCTGCGCTTCGTTAAGATCCAGTTTGTTGTCTTTGATGAATTGATTTACCAAATCTTTTTTATCGGGAAAGAATTTTCTGAAATTTCTTTTTGTGGGCATGTATAGTTTATCGCCATCGTAGAGCAGCACATCATGTGTAACACTATAAGGAACGTTTCTTAAGGTTTTCAGATACACACTGCTGGAAGATCCGTATGCGTTTCCATATGCATCTGTGGCTGTTGACTGATTTTGAATATCACTGATTCTGCCTACGTTGGAAATGGATGAAGTGGCATCGGCCATTCCGTAAGCTCCTATTTTCTGTGCCTGTTCAATATTAACCGATGAACGAATGCCCATAGCCAACGAGCCCTTTACAGATATGATTCTGACCCATGATCTGTCATGACGGATATAAGTATCCTTGCCAATGGATAATAGCCGTGCTTTATCCTGATCTTTCATCATCAAGGTGTCTCCCCCGGGAGTGATAAAATGAACATTAGACCCTATCAGGTATATATTGACTGTTCCTTCAGAAGTGCTTCTGTCTGAAAACAATATGGTTCCTTTCTGGAATTCCGGATACATATAGACTACATCATCAGGCAAAACACTGTTCAGGTCTGAACCGATTACAGCTTCCACAATACCTCGTTGGGTATTTTGTGCAACAATTCCTGACGGCAACAACATGGTTGCTGCAATCATAAATACAGTAAATTTTATTTTCATTTTTTTATGATTACCAGGCGTACAGTGGTAACCCGCCCATTAATTCTTTAACGCGTTTTTTAACCCGCTCAATAACAGTCTGATCATCAACGTGGGACAACACTTCGTCAATAAGGGTTACGATAGTTTCCATGTCATGTTCTTTTAACCCGCGTGTAGTCACTGCGGGTGACCCCACACGTATACCGGAAGTTTTGAACGGTGAACGGGAATCGTACGGAACCATGTTTTTGTTTACGGTAATGTCTGCCTTAACCAAAGTATTTTCGGCTTCTTTTCCCGTCAGATCGGGGAATTTTGAACGCAGATCGATTAACAACAGGTGGTTATCCGTTCCACCGGATACAATGGTATAATTCTTTTTGACAAATGCAGCTCCCAAAGCCTGTGCGTTTTTTTGAACCTGGATCTGATAATCCTTGAATTCAGGTTGCAGTGCTTCAAAAAATGCCACGGCCTTCCCGGCTATCACGTGTTCCAGCGGGCCTCCCTGAACACCGGGAAAAACACTGGAATTTATCATGGCCGACATTTTCTTGACCTCGCCTTTGGGAGTGGTTACTCCCCATGGATTATCAAAATCTTTGCCTATCAGGACGATCCCTCCCCGCGGTCCCCTGAGGGTTTTGTGAGTAGTTGAAGTGACAATGTGCGCGTAGGGTAAAGGATTGTCCAGCAGTCCGGCTGCTATGAGACCGGCCGGATGAGCCATGTCTACCATAAAGATAGCGCCTACCTTGTCGGCAATTTCACGCATGCGTTTGTAATCCCATTCCCGGGAATAAGCAGATCCTCCGCCGATGATCATTTTTGGCTGATGTTCCAGGGCAAGCCGTTCCATATCATCATAATCAATCAAACCGGTCTGAGGGTCCAGTTTGTATGCAACAGGATTATAAAGGATCCCTGAAAAATTCACGGGCGAGCCATGCGTCAGGTGACCGCCGTGGGCAAGATCCAGCCCCATGAAAGTGTCTCCGGGCTTGAGACAGGCCAGGAACACGGCCATGTTTGCCTGGGCGCCGGAATGAGGTTGCACGTTGGCATACTCGGCACCGAACAATTCACAGATCCTGTCTATGCACAGTTGTTCGGATTTGTCCACCACTTCGCATCCTCCGTAATACCTGGCTCCAGGATACCCTTCCGCATATTTGTTTGTCAGCACGGACCCCATGGCTCTCAAAACCTGAGGGCTTACAAAGTTCTCGGAAGCAATCAATTCAATCCCGTTAGACTGACGGTTTTCCTCCTTTCTGATCAGATCAAAAAGAGCTATATCCTGTTTCATATCAAAAATTTTTTAATCTGTAAAGATACAAAAAAACCCGGTCAAACCGGGTTTTTTTCTCAACTCAAAATTCAAATTATTCTTCTCCTGCCACTTCTACTTTTACAGTAGCCGTGATGTCGCGGTAGATCTTAACAAGGGCTTCATGAACCCCCACTTCTTTAAGGGCATCTCCGCCGGGAAATGAAATGTTGCGCCTGTCTACTTCCAGTCCCTGTGCGGCCAAAGCCTCAGCAACCTGAATATTGTTCACAGATCCAAAAACTTTTCCGTTACTGCTCACTTTGGTGGTAATCTTAACCTGGATGTCTGCCAGTTTTGCGGCCAAAGCCTGGGCGTCTTCACGGATAGCGGCTTCTTTATGGGCACGCTGGCGCATATTTTCCTGGTGCATTTTCTTTGCAGAAGAGGTGGCCATTGTGGCCATTCCCTGAGGTATAAGGTAGTTGGTGGCATACCCGTTACGGACATTGACGATATCGTCCTTATGTCCCAGATTGATCACATCTTGCTTTAAAATAATTTCCATGACCTCTTTCCTCCTTATTTTAGTAAATCGGTAACGTAGGGCAGTAAAGCCAGATGACGGGCACGTTTTACGGCCTGGGCTACTTTACGCTGGTATTTCAAAGACGTACCGGTAAGCCTGCGGGGCAGGATCTTGCCTTGTTCATTCAAAAACCGTTTCAGGAATTCGGGATCTTTGTAGTCAATATACTTGATTCCTGCTTTTTTGAAACGGCAGTATTTTTTCTTTTTAACCTCTACTGTAGGAGGGTTCAAGAAACGTATTTCATTATTATTTGCCATATTCTAGTCCTCCTCTTCAATATCAATGTCTTCATCCACGGCCGGCTTTTTTGGTTTTGGAGCAGGTTTTTCTTCCTTTACGGGAACTGCTTCCTTAGCGGGGCCGTGCTTTTTTTCAGCATACGCGATGGCATGTTTGTCCATTGCGAAAGTCAGGTACCGGATCACGCGCTCATCCCTGCGGTACTGGAGTTCCAGTTTTGCAATAAAATCAGGGTCCGCTTTGAATCCTAACAAGTGATAAAACCCGGTGGTTTTTTTCTGGATGGGGTACGCCAGCTTTTTCAGCCCCCAATCCTCTTCGTAAACGACCTCGCCCTGGTTGGCTACTATCAGATCACGAAATTTGGCAACCGCTTCCTTCATCTGAACTTCAGACAAAACGGGAGTTAAAATGAAAACGGTTTCGTACTGTTTTAACATAGTGATTGTTTATTATTTAAATTGTAAAAGGGCTGCAAAGATATGAAATTCCTGCAGCCCGGCAAATTTTTTTTTGAATTGAACGTTCTTTTACTTTTCGGGAGCATTTTTAAGTGTGGCCACTAACAAATCCCAGAATTTCTGTACAGTAGGGATCAGGCAGCGTTCATCGGGAGAATGAGGAGACCGCAAAGTAGGACCGAAAGAAATCATATCCCAATGAGGATAAGTTCCTCCCAGTATGCCGCACTCCAGACCCGCATGGATGGCTTTCACTTTTGCTTCCTGTTTGAACATATCTTTGTAGGTGTCCAGCATCACCTGCAATATGGGAGAATCCATATTAGGTTTCCAGCCCGGATACGAACCGGAAAAAGTAGCGCGGGCTCCTATATTGGTAAAGCAACAAGCCAAGGCCGTTCCCATATCTTCCTTGGCCGTATCTACAAGACTGCGAATCAAACAATGTACGGCTACCTGTCCTTCTTTAGCCTTAACAATAGCCATATTTGAAGATGTTTCCACCAACCCGGGCATAGAAGCACTCATAGCCCACACTCCGTTGGGTGCGGCATAGACGGCACG
>Ga0209203_1003084_pt1 | contig 10518 bp, 10 predicted proteins | sample AD_UKC109_MetaG_FD_184423 | JGI IMG/M metagenome (GOLD analysis project Ga0209203, IMG submission 184423) | Active sludge microbial communities of municipal wastewater-treating anaerobic digesters from Hong Kong - AD_UKC109_MetaG (SPAdes)... | ecosystem: Engineered > Bioreactor > Anaerobic >...
GTTTCATAATACATTTTTTTAATACTACATCCGGCTATATCAACTCAAATTCAAAAGTGCTGACGACACGTATCTTTTTGACAGGCGTGCTTGTCGGACTGTATGGAGCGGACTCATCATTGCCGTCACTGCCGAAAATCTGGATATTCCCCTGATTGGCCGAACGGATTTTACCGACACGCGCTCCCGAATCGGAGGCAAATTGCTGCGCTGTCATACGCGCATTTTTTGTCGCCTCGGCAAGAAGCGGCGGCCTCAATTCATTGAATTTCGTGATTACGTAGCGGGGATTAGCCGCTCCTTCGTCCTGACCATCCAGAACAACGCCGGATTTCAGCAATTCCTCGGTTTCACCCAAAGCTTTAATGACGAGATCGATATTCGAGGTTGTCACAACTAGAGAGCTGGTTACAACGTAACGATATCGTTCGGTTGCCTGACTCTGAGCATACTCCCGCGCCAATTTATCGATGGTGCGGGTCGGTTGACGGCTAATTTCCTCATCCTTAAATCCCTGTTTTTTGAGAAAGGCAATTCCGGCATCCCTGTCGGCGCTGATTTTGGTTTGCGCGTCTTTGATATCCTCGCTCGCCCTTCGGAAACGCAACACCCAGATCGACTGATCGGCCTTGACCACTTTTTCCACAAGTCCTTTCACCGTGACGGTCCGCGTATCCGATTTAAAACGCGTGCCGCCTTTGCCGATGAAGTATCCTCCGATCGAAATGCCTATTAAAAAACATATTCCGACAATCAACGCCGCTATCATTACAATTCGATTTTCATTGCTCGTCATCATACTATACCTCCTGATGCGACATTTATTAAAATGATATAACGTAATGTGTTATGATGTATAGGTGATCAAACCATTATTTCTTAAAACAACGGGACAATAATGGTTTGAATAATTTAAATCACTCAACTTTGAAATTTAATGTCTTTTTCACCTTGTCATTGATGAGGATTTCAACCTTATAATTTCCGACGACAAATCCCTGCGGATTCGTCAGGCTGAAATTCAGCCACATATCCTTATCGGCGATAATATCATTCTCCGATTTAAGACTGGAACCGGATGGGATGTGGTACCAGACGGCTGAAAACTTGGTTTTGCCCGGAATATTCTTGGCATGAGCTGTGGCATAAATCCTGGTTGTTGTTCTTTTGGGAAACACGTCCGTTTTAGTCAGGGGCTCCGAAGTCTGGGAATTTATTTCGGATGCCATATAGGCTTTTGAAATGTTAGCGGTGGAAAAACTGATTTCGCCGCCATTCATGACAGCCAGAATAATCAATATTACAAAAAGAAGGGCAACAACACCAACAGCGATCAGGCATCCTTTACGTTTTTTCAGAAAAGAATATTGGTGCTGATTGGCCTTAAGCGGCTGCTGAGACAATGGAGAAACCGGCTGATTAGCAAGCCCGATCGATGATTTTACCACCGCGGTTCCGCAAGATGAACAGAATTTTGCCCCGGATTCGATTTTTGTTCCGCAATTTGAACAAAACATGACGGTCCCTCCTTGATCTGTACTGAGCGTTATGCCGGTCTGTCAATAGTAAAGTAACGATATTATATTTTCGTTCCGCATCCCGCGCAGAACTTGGCGCCGGGCTTCAGAGGTTTACCGCATTCCGCACAAAATTTCTTTACCGTCTCCTGATATTGGACCGTGACGGATTCGGGAGATACCGCAACGGTTTGCGCCGAATCCCCGACAGATCGCTGCGCCCCGGATTCCTGGCTCGCTTTTAAAGCTTCTGTCAGTTGGGAATGAATATAAAGTTCTATCATCGGCGCGGAGGAGTTCTTTAATGTAACGTTACGGTTATTTTCCTCAAATTCCACGGCACAGTAAATTCCCATTCCCCTCAGGCCGATCATATTTTCTTCGACGATCGCGCCGTTTTTTATCCCGCTGACGGTCAATTTGAGAGCTGCCAACGGCGCGCCCAGTGTTGAACAAATCTCTTCGCAAAGCGGTGAAAGTTTCATACCCTGCGCGTCTGCTTGAACAAATTTCGGAATGATCTGCGGAAAAGCTTGCTTAAATACGGACGGAGAAACATCCAGATTCCCCGAATAAAGTTCCTTGACCAGAGGCGTCAACCAGCGTAAGTCGTTGCTGCCGATGCTTCGGCGAAATGCGGCATACAACTCATCCACCGTCAACAAAAATTTTCCGCCGGGTTTGCGGTCAATCAGAGATAAAAGTGTTTTTTCCCTCCAGCCGTCAATCAGACCAAGCAATGCGCAAAACGATGCCTCGGACATTTCCGTATCAACGTCAAGCCGGGTGGGAGGAATATCCAGCATTAACCGCAGGGCGGCTTCAACAGCGATGTCTTTTTCCTGAACCTGCCTGAAATGATGCAGACCATCCTTGTCGAGCCAGTGCCTGACCAACATCTGACCTTGTTTGTCCGTGTATATACGGGTGACAACCATTCCATCGGGAGAGATAATTCTCGCGCTGACCGACACTGACGGTTCGCACACTACTTTTACCAAAGAAATTGAAGCGGTATCGAGTTTGGAGCCCTTATGAACGACAGGTTCTTCCGCGTAGAATGGAGATAAAACAGACGGCATTATTTTCTCATCTGCAATGAACTGCATGATTTGTTTGATATCAATTTTCAATGCTTCCTGCATATTTTTCCTCCTGTCCGATTCGCAATGCCTCAACTTAATCCTTGATTGCACCCTTAAGCATGCCTACATTCTCCGCAATGATTCTGTCGATTTCTCTTCGGGGCGGAAGCTGGTCACTCGATAAATCGCCGTCTCTGACCAGCGCCAGTTTCTGCATCAAATCGCGGTATTCGGCGGTCGGTTTCACGCCAGCCTTCTCCGTCATCGGCAAAAACGTCCGGTTATTGGTTTTGGTCAGTTCACGCGCCATGTCACGCATATCCGATTCGTTGACCGCGCCCTTGTTTCTGGCAATTTCGTCGAGGTGCTCGGTTTTGGTCTTCATGACATCACCGAGCGACTCGGCGTTGTCTCTGGTCATTGCGGCATCGGCGATTCGATCCTCGGGCGCTTTGAGGGCTGCATCCTTGGCAATCTCCGCCTTGTTGTCACCGGTGGGCCAGTGGTCTCCCGTTTGTTCATGGTCCTTAAAAACGAGTTTGCCGTCTTCAATCTGGCCGTCCCGTGATTTGATGCCCAGATCGTTGGGATCTGTCGAAAATTTTTCGGGGCTGTCGTTCATGATCTTGTGTCCCATTTGGTCGGCATCCGTCCCCAGCGGTTTCAGCACATCATCCGACGCCTTCTTCAGGGCGTCACCGGCCAGTTTTCTGGTCTCGCCATCCGAAAGCACATTGCCGTTTTTATCCTTGATTGTCCAATAACCGTCGGTATCCGCGCCACCGGCCTTGCCGGTGAGACGTACACTGGAATCATAGCCCTGATCCTTCAGAATCTGCGCCTGGCGGGTAACGACCTTGTCGCTGAGATCCGCATTTGTTTTCGTTACCGCCGCTGCCGTATCGGGATGCAGTTGTTTCTGCACAACGTTGAAGGTCGAGGGATCGGAATTCCTGACCTTGACCAGCTCAGCCGCTCTCTGATCGGCGTCGGGAATATCCGCTACCCGGTTGAGTTCCTGCATCATCTTGGTTTCGTTTTCGAAAGAAACGCGCGTCTTTTCAAAGGACTCCCGCCGCATGGTGCCGAGCGATTTCTTACCGGCTTCAGGTGTTGAATCAGGTGTTGCATCGGGCTTCGGAACAGCAGGCTTATCCGGCGTGTCGGTTTTTGCGTCGGTGAGCCAGTCCTTGGTTTTTCCGTAATCCTCTTTCAATGAATCTTTGGCGTCCATTGCATCCATTGTGGAATCGAAAGCCGCACCGTATTTACCATCCATGATGTGGCTGACCGCCTTGCCGGCATGATCAAGAACATTATATTTGTTGTTCGCTGTTTCAAAATTGGCTTTGGCCAGACGTTCGGCAATAGATTCATCGGACAGTCCCTGCTCGGCATAGGCCTCTTTGAGCGCATTGTAATTTCCGGTGGCATACCCCTGCGTATAATTATCGGCAACACTCAGCATCGCCGATTCGGCCGCGCCGGCGATACCGCCCTTTTCGTAGCCGTCTATGGCTCCATAGATATTCTGTTGCAATCCGACGATTTTCGCACCTGTCCCGGTCGGATCGAATTTCGCCAGCACTCTGTTGACCCGCGTCGCGTTGTCACGAATCTGTTTGACAACCTCTGTTTTTTTGCCGATCTCGTCCGCCACGGCGGTTTGGTAATCCGATTCGGCCTCATTTAATATCTGGCCGGATTCGTACATCTGTTTTTTCAGGCCGGAATACATTTGACGAGCCGTTTCCGGGTCAATTTCATAACCGTTGGGGCCGAGTCTGGCGTGCCGTTCAATAAAATCGCGGCACCACGCCTTTTCTTCGGCTGTTCCGAAATTATCAGCCAACTGGTTGCTCAAATCTACGTATTTTCCCGTTTCCCGTAAATCCTCAAGCCTTTGTCTTGCTTCCGTTACGGCAGTACCCAGATCTTCGCGAGTATAGTCAAAAGACCGTTGCTCCAGCTGGGTGTGTTCCAATGGTTTTTGACCCAGCTCGGCCAGGTTCTTATCATAGGAGCTGATCTGGCTGGAGAGTCTGCCAATCGCCGCCTGGGCATCACGGACAACATCATCGGCACCCTGCGCTCTGGCCGCTTCCAGACGCTGTTTCTGATAATCCAGCTCCGTCATATCCTGATCGCGGTACGATTTGATCATATCGATTTGATAGTTAAGTTCGGAAGCAGCTTCTGTTGGCACAGCATCGGATTCACCACTGATAAGTCCGGCAATCTCACTGACAACCTCCCGTGGTCTTACGCCCTGAGACATCCCGGTAAGCAATGCTCCGGCTGCTGCAGTAGCGGCTGCGGCACCGGCCGCCGCTGCACCGGCCGCGTCGGGTACCGTGTCCGCATTATCCTGAGCGGCCTGAGAACCGACGGGAGCCTCCTGAGACGGATCGGTGGAAAGACTTTTTCGCAAATCCATTTTTCTGTCGCCCATCTTGATGGGAAGACCGATCCCGACGCGCTGCGTGTTCACCCCGCTCGGCGGATCGAACGCGCTTCCGTAGGGATCGATGGATAAAGGTTGATTGCTTGTGTTCTCAATTTCCATCATAAAACGGGAATAGCCGCCCGCACTTCTTGACTGGACGATCCTGATTTGCCCGTCGTCAACCGCATCATTGAGTCTGACCGGTTCATTGCCGTCTGCCAAAACATAAACATAAAGTCCTGCAATAGAAATAAAAAGAATCAATAGATGAAGCGCATAGGATGCACAACGTTCACGTACTAAAGCCATGATGTTTTTGTTATGGTATTTCATAACCTTCATTTTACACTTGTTGCCTCAGATGATTCAGACATTTTCCTTTTTGCTGTTTGAGCAACCGTTGTGCCTATCATGCCTCCGCAAAGGATGCCCGCAACCGCAACAAACAAATACAGTATGACCGCCTGATAAGGCACCCCCGACACCAGGAGGGCTTCGCTGAAAATAAGCAGAATCCACCAAAGACCGGAAATCACCGCGATAGCCCGATCCTGTTTGCGATCGATACGGACGATATCTATTCTGAACACCGGCACCATAAAACCAATGAGAACGGCCACCCAGAAAGTTGTTTTCCACCATCCGCCAATCTCGTAAAAAGACGGTGCGCGCACGTAAGAAAATGAAATGTACATGATCGCCAGCGTTAGAAGAATCCGCCTGAAGACCACAGCTCCCTGATTGACGGACACGGAGGTGAAAAGCCAGTAACAGGCGGGAATAATCAGGCCGATGGAAAGCAGGATGCCAATGCCCAGGAAGCCCATTCCAAAATACGAAAGAATATATTTGTAAACTTCAGCAAAACCCATCAGCGTTTCCTTGAAAATATCCGGAAAACCAACTTAGTGAACACAACATCAAGATGAATGCGCACCCGGTTAAGTTCTTTGTTCTCCGCCACGGTGTTAACGGTTTGACCGAGGCGGCTTTGAGCAAGCTTTTGTAGAAGATGCGGACTGACCATCCATGAAATGCCGCGTTCAATGACCGCCCAGGGCGATGACATCGTTAAAACAACCAGACAAAAGGCCAGTAACGCAAGGGTCAGATTGGTTCTTACCACGACACCGAAACCCGAAACCATGCGACCAAGAAAGATGACAGGATGACCGGAGACAGGGTCTTCTTTTCCCGTGGCCGTCTTGATGAACATGCGTTGTTCAGGAGAAAGAGAATCCCATTTTTTACGTCCTTCTGTGTACCATACGGCCTGCTGAACATCGTACTGTTTCCAACGCGACGGGTGCGAGAGGTATTCGTCAAAGATCTCTCTGAGATACGGTCTGAGTTTGATTGCCGGAGTGCTCATCAGGTTGTAGGCATCGGTTGAACGGGGTCCGCCTCTGTGGTTGTCGAGACAGAAAGATTCAAATTCAAAAACCTTTCTTTCTCCCGGGCTCAGACGGATATCGGGTACGACCTTTTGATATTGCATGGGTTTCGCAAGAACCCCCCAGGAAACAACCAGCGATATAACGGCAATGACACCGAAAAAGGTTACTGCGGAAATAGCTGTCCACAATATCGCCTTTCTGGCCTTGGTGATATAAGATATGTCAATCATAGTTCTTGAACCTTGACACCGTTAAAGTTTGTTCCCGCATTTGTTGCAGAAGGCGCTTTCGCTCCCGACGGTTGCTCCGCAATGACTGCATGTCGGCAAAGATTCCCCGGACGCACTTGGATTGGATCGGATTGCGAAATATCTCTGCATAATCCGTCCGTTCATTCCGATAATCGATGCCGTGCTCATAATTAAGAGCGCCATGATAATGGACGGAGGTCGTTGGGTAACAATGGAGATCAGTTGTGTCAGTGCAAAAACGGCTCCCCAAACGACCAGATACCATATCGAATTGCGCGACATGATCGTCCCGCTTTCAACATAGACACGGGTTGACTGAGACCAGAGGATGCCGATACCCAAGCCGGAGGAACCCATTAAAACCAGCACCAGGATGGACGGTTTATAGTGCATGAAAAATGAATATAGTGTAAAAGTTATTGAGCCGATAACCACCGGAAGAATCAATGAAAGCAGAGAGACTTTTTTCGGCTTACGGAACGTAAACACAAGAAATACCACCGATAAAATAAAAACAATCAGAAAGACGACACTGACAATCTTCATGATGATTGGAATTGCAGCAGCCATTTCAGTCTCTTTTAATGTTTATTCCAAACTCAACAGGAGGCACATTATTAACTCTAATATTTTTATCAATACAACATCACTTACTGGCATTCCCTGATCGCTTCTGTAAATCCCCGCATGGAATTGATAATCGTTTTGTCATCAACGCAGTAGGCAATCCGGAAGTAACCGGCAGCGCCAAAACCGCTTCCCGGAACTACCAGGATATTTTTCTGCAAAAGAATTTTTGTGAATGCCACATCATCCGGCAGAGGGCTTTGGACAAAAAGATAAAAGGCGCCTTGCGGTTTGGCAAATTTATAACCGGCTCTGGACAACCCTTTACACAGCAGATCGCGTTTTTTCTGATACACTTTTACGTCAACCGCTGCATTTTGCAGCTTCACAACAATCCGCTGCATCAATGCCGGCGCATGTACAAACCCCAGAATCCGGGTGCATAAAATCAGAGCACTGATTAAATCCCGGCACTCTTCAAGAGCGGGATTAACGGCAATGTATCCGATTCTTTCCCCGGGCAGAGAAAGCGTCTTGGAATAGGAACAGGCAATCATGCTGTTCGCGTATGACTTTAACACACTGGGCACTTTTACCTTATCGTAAACGATTTCATTGTATGGTTCATCGGAAATTAGATAGATCGTTTTACGAAATGCTTTGCTCCTTTTCTTTAATAGTGCAGCGAGCGCCTGAATGTTTTTTGAACTGTAAACTTTTCCCGTCGGGTTATTCGGCGAATTGATTAACACCGCTTTTGTCTTTTGGTTGATGGCCTTTGAGATCGCCTCGATATCCAGAGAAAAATCTTTTTGGGTTCTGACCAATTTTGTTACGCCTCGGTAGTTGTCGATGTAAAATGGATATTCGACAAAGTAAGGCATGGGGACGATGACTTCATCATGAGGATCCAGTAATGATTTGAAAATAACATTCAACGCTCCGGCGGCGCCGCAAGACATGACAATGTGGTCAGCGTTTAACTTCAACCCGCAAGTTTTATTCACCTGCGTTGCGATAGCCTGCCTTGTTTCGGCAAACCCGGCATTCGGTGCGTATCCGTGCTTGAGGGGCAATGGCTTCGCGGCAAGGCGAATCAATTCCCTCTTGAATACCGCCGGCGGCTCCACGTTGGGATTGCCCAGGCTGAAGTCATAAACCTTGTCGGCCCCGTATTTCTGTTTCATTACGGCGCCTTCTTCAAACATCTTCCTAATCATCGACGAATGAGAAATCGATGATTGAATTTTTTTTGCAATAGACAATGAACGTACTATCCTTTCTTGCGTCTGAGGAGCACAAAAATACCCAGCAAAATAATGATACCGGGCAACACATATTTTGAATACTGGGAAACATCGAATCCGTAGAACTCATAAAAGAGAAACCCCGTCCCGGCAAGGGTAATAATCCATCCGCCGAGATCTCTGAACTTCTGCAGCAACGTGCAGATGCCGATGACAATCAATAAAACCGGCCAGGTTTGGCCGAAAGGGAAACTTCCGGACTTGCTCAGATAAATCAAAATTCCCAACGTTATTAAAACCGTTCCGCCCGTAATCACATTCTGTTTCTTATCGCTCATGCAAGAATCTCCTTTTCGCGTATTGGTTATTTAAAGCGTCTCTGCTTTTTTCCGGAAACTATTTATCTTTCAGAAAAGGTTTGAACAAATCAAGCGGTATCGGAAATACCGTTGTCGAATTATTTTCTGAAGCAATTTGATTCAATGTCTGAAGATAACGCAGTTGCAGAGACATCGGCTCTGTTTCCATGACTCTCGCCGCTTCAATCAGCTTCTGCGCCGCTTGAAATTCGCCTTCGGCATTGATCACTTTCGCTCTTCGTTCTCTTTCCGCTTCCGCCTGCTTGGCCATGGACCGCTTCATCTCCTCCGGCAAGTCAATATGTTTGACTTCCACCAGCGATACCTTAATACCCCAGGGCTCGGTGCTGCGGTCGAGAATTTCCTGAAGATGCATATTGATTTTTTCCCGTTCGGAAAGTATTTCATCGAGTTCCATCTGGCCGCATACACTTCTCAAGGTGGTCTGAGCAAGCTGCGATGTGGCGTAAAGATAATTTTCCACATTCGTCACGGCGGAATTGGCATCCATCACCCGGAAATAAACAACTGCACTGACTTTAATGGAAACGTTATCCTTGGTAATAACGTCCTGTGGAGGAACATCCATGGTAATGGTCCGCATATCCACCCGGACCATTCTGTCAATGCCGGGAATAATGATAATCAAGCCCGGCCCCTTGGCATCCCGGATTCGACCGAGGCGGAAGATAACCGCTCTTTCGTATTCGCTCAATATTTTGATTGCGGAGACCAGAAACATCACGACCAGAACGATCACGACCAACGTCGGCATCGATAGAGTTCCCAACATATATATTCCTCCTCTTTTTTATTATTTTCTTTATTTTTTATTTTTTATTTCTTCAACCACCAGTTTCATACCGTTCACTTTGATGATTCTCACCTTGGCGCCTTTTTTGATAGGCTCGTCACTGACGGCTTTCCAGTATTCACCTTTGACAAAGACATCGCCCTCTCTTTCAATGTCGCTGGTTACTTCGGCTTCCAGATCAATCATGGCTTCCGCGCCGGTAAAATGTTTTCTCATCTGCGCCTTCACCGCCAGCATAATGATGACGATAAAGAAAAGAGAGACAACCACGACGGCCGGTATCAATACCTGCAAGGAAAGACGCAAGGCCGGCTCCGGCGTATCGAACAGCAATAACGATCCCATAACCAATGAAACAATCCCTCCTACCGTCAGCATGCCGTGACTCATGACTTTAATTTCCGCGATAAATAAAATGACGCCGAATATTATCAGCAAAATTCCCGTATAACTTACCGGCAGCGTAGACAAGCCGAAAAACGCAAGCAAAAGCGATATGCCGCCGATCACGCCCGGCAGAATCGCGCCGGGTGTGGACAGTTCAAAGTAAAGCCCCGCCAGTCCGATCAGTAATAGAAGATATGAGATATTGGGATCCGAAATGGCAGAAAGAATTCCCTGACGCGTCCCCATTTTTTTATCGCGAATCACCGCGTTTTTTGTCGATAATATTTTTTTGCCGCCGATCAATTGGATCTCTTTCTGGTGGATGGCAGCCAGTAATGTGTTAACATCCGCAGCAACATAATCGATGACATTCAGCTTCAAGGCTTCCTCCGCCGTGATCGATTCGCTTTTACGCACCGCTTTTTCGACCCATTCTTCCGACCGGCCT
>Ga0209203_1003086_pt1 | contig 10512 bp, 13 predicted proteins | sample AD_UKC109_MetaG_FD_184423 | JGI IMG/M metagenome (GOLD analysis project Ga0209203, IMG submission 184423) | Active sludge microbial communities of municipal wastewater-treating anaerobic digesters from Hong Kong - AD_UKC109_MetaG (SPAdes)... | ecosystem: Engineered > Bioreactor > Anaerobic >...
GGCGATGGACTTCGATATTCACCGCAACGGCGATGTGACCTATCGCTTGGGGCGTGCCGATCAGACGATCACCGACACCCAGGCGCATGTGTTGGTCGGGCGCAAGGATTCGGTCAGCGACGACCAGACCCTGGAACTCGCGCTGCGTCTTGCGCAGATGAAGTTCGGCCCGACGCTGAAGATCGATGGCAGCGAGGACTTCCAACAGCGCGTCGCCAAATTGGCCGGCGAACTGCACATGCGGGTGCGCTTCGAGGATACGGCCCTCGAGCAGATCCGACAGGACACGGCACCCAACGTGTCACCCATGAAACCTGATGCTTTGGGCCGCTTCGCGAAGGCTTTGGGTGCGCAGGTTATTGCGTTCGGCCAGGAGGGCCAGGCCGCGTTCCGCGGGCTGCGCCAGCTGCACGACGGGCGCACCGTCGGTGTCTTCGCGGACGCGAAGCAACAGTACGTCATGCCATTGACGAACGAGCAGGCCGAGGCCTTGAAGGCCCGCCCGTTCGGGTCTGGCGGCCCTTCACCCTCAGATAACGGACGGCGCTAGGCGTCAAGACAGGAGGTTCTATGTCCCAGGTGCCGCAGGCGATCGGTGTTGGCGATCAGAGGCGCAAACGCGTCCCGATCTGGGTGCTGCTGGTTGCGCTAGCGTTGAGTATGCCGCTGGCGCTGCAAGGGGCCACGCAGTACGTCGCGCACCAGTACGGCTACCATGCCTCGCTCGGCGAGCCGGTCGTCGGCTCGTTCTACTGGCCCTGGTCGTTCGTCATCTGGTCGCTGAAATGGGGCCATGCCCACACCGAGCTGTTTCGCTGGGCGTATGTCATTGCGATGGTCGGGATCGCGGCGGCATTTGGCGTGTACCTGGTCGCGAACGCGCTGACGGCGCGCAAGGCTTATTCCATGAGCGCGCTGCACGGTACTGCGCATTGGGCGACAGCGCCGGAAATTGCGGACGCGGGTCTGTTCCCCGCGGCTGCGCACGGCGACGAGGCGGTGTTTGTCGGGGGCTTCGTCGATGGTAAACGGCTGCGCTACCTGCGTCATGCCGGCCCGGAGCACGTTTCGGCGATCGCTCCGTCGCGCTCCGGTAAAGGTGTCGCGCTGATTATCCCGACGCTGCTGACCTGGAAGCGCTCAGCGGTGATCTACGACATGAAGGGCGAGCTATGGCACTACACGTCCGGTTGGCGCAAGGCGTCGGGTGCGCGCACGTTACGGTTCGAGCCGACCGACACCACGGGCTTTGCCACCCGCTTCAATCCGCTGACCGAGATCCGCATCGGTGAGCCGCGCGAGGTCTCGGACACGCAGAATCTCGCGACGATCATCTGTGATCCGGACGGCAAAGGGCTCGAATCCGGTGGTACCGAGGGCCACTTCCGGCGCATCGCGCAGGCCTTCCTGGTCGGTGTGATCCTGCATGTGCTCTACAAGGAACGCGCGAAAGGCCGCACGGCCACCTTGTCCGACCTGGCGCGCACGATCAGCAACCCGTCGGGGACCGTCGAAGATTTGCTGATGGAGATGCTGCACTTTGCGCACACACCAGCTGGGCCACACGATGTTGTCGGACAGGCGGCGATGGAAATGATGAACCGCGAGAGCCGGGAGAAGTCCGGTGCGATTTCCACGGCGATTTCGTTCCTGTCGCTTTACCGTGATCCTGTCGTGGCGACCAACGTTCAGGCCAGCGACTTCCGCATCCGCGATCTGATGCAACCGGGTAAACCGGTCTCCCTTTATATTGTCATTCCGCCGTCCGACCGCGACCGCGTGCGTCCTTTGGTGCGTTTGCTGATTACCATCATCGTGCGGCGACTGACCGAGGAAATGGACTATGCGGCGAGCGGCGCCGAGCGGCAGCGTTTGCTGTTGATGCTCGATGAGTTCGCCAACCTGGGCCGGCTGGAGGTCATGGAGGAATCGCTGGCGTACTTGGCCGGCTATGGCATTCGCGCTTATCTGGTGCTGCAGGACATTCAGCAGCTGTACAAGACCTACTCACGCGATGAGACGATCCTGTCGCACTGTCATATCCGCGCCGCGTTCGCGCCGAACAAGCTCGAAACTGCGCAATGGCTGTCGCAGCAGACCGGCGAGAGCACGGTGGTCAAAGAGAAGGTCAGCACGTCGGGCGGTCGGTTCTCGGTCATGCTCGACAAGGTGAGCACGACCTACGACGAGCACAAGCGCAACCTGCTCACCGCGGATGAGTGCATGCGGTTGCCGGCGGCAACCAAAGACGCCAGCGACAAGATCGTCGCGCCCGGAGACATGATCGTGCTGGTGGCTGGCGAACCGCCGATCTATGGCAAGCAGCCGATGTACTTCCTCGATCCGAAGCTGCTCGAACGCGCGCAGATCCCCGCGCCGCGCATCCCCGACAAGATCGTTCACGCGGACAAGGAGGCCCAGGATGGTGACGAGATCGACCTGGCCCTTGCTGCTTGCTAGTGGCCTCCTCATCGTGCCGGTGCTCGTGTGGTGGGCGCTCGGCATGACCTTGAATCACACGCCATCGGTGGCGACCGGGATCTGGTATGCGCGGCAAACTGCGCCCGTCTTGCCGGCTATCGGGGATGTCGTGCGAACGTGCCTCAATCCCGAGGCGCAGGCCGAATACCGCGCGCGCGGGTATCTGCGCTGGGGCGTCGAGTGTGATGGCAGCGAGGCCTTGCTGAAGCCGGTCGGCGCGGTCGCCGGCGACCGCTACGCCGTTACCGAGGCCGGCATCGTCATCAATGGCGAGCTGGTGCCCGACACCCGGCCACTGCGGGTCGACAACGCCGGTCGTCAACTGACCTTGGCCGGTGAAGGGGTTCTTGCACCGAATGAAGTGCTGTTGATCTCGCGCTGGCCGACGTCGCTCGATAGCCGGTACTTCGGGCCGGTCTCGACGGACCGTTTGATCGCCACGATGAAGCCCCTGTGGACCTGGCACTGACCCAGGCGCGGCCGGGGGTTGCCTGGCAGGTCGCCGGCTCCGCTGTTGCCGGTGGGCTTCTCGGCGTCATCGCCTGGTCGGGCGACAGTGCCAGCCTGACGCTCGCCCTGTTGCTGCCGGCCCTATGGGGGCTTGCGCCGAACCGATGGGCGGCCGGCGCTGGTGTTTATGCCTACCACGCTGCCGCTTCGCATGGTGTGCCGATCGGCGCCGAGGTGTTCTTCCAGAACGGCCTTGGCTACGCCGTGGCGCTGTGGCTTGGTGCGTCGGCGTTGACGACGTTGCCTTGGCTGGTGTTGTTCTCACGGCGGCAGCGCGTGTTGCGCGCGGTGCTGGCGATGGTCTTCGTTGCGATCCCACCGATCGGGATCGTCGGGTGGGCGCACCCGATCACGGCGGCTGGCGAGCTGGCGCCGGGTGGCGCATGGTTTGGCCTGGTCGCGACATTTGTGGGTCTGTCATTGTCGGCGCGCTGGCCGCTGCTCGCCGTCGCGATGGTTGTAGTGGCAATGGTCATGCCGAAGTCCCCGATCGAGGCGCCTGACGGCTGGCGTGGGGTGGAAACGCACTGGCTGATGACCTCCGGCCAGCATCGGCTTGTCGAGCAGCACGAACGGCTGGTGGCGCTGGCCGAGGAGGTTGTCGCGAATGACACCGACCGCGTGCTGATCTTCCCGGAAACCATTCTCGGGCAGTGGCAGCGGCCTTCCAGCTGGTTATGGGCAGATGCGGCGCGCCAGGCGTATGCGCGCGGTCAGACGCTGGTGTTCGGTGCGGAATGGCCGACCGGTGGCAGGCACTACGAGAACATCGCCGGCGTCATGGATCGCAATGGCGACCTGTCGCCAGTCTACCGGCAGCTGATGCCGGTGCCGTTCTCGATGTGGCGTCCTGGTAGTGGCGATGGCGCGTTGCCCGCCTGGTTCCAGCCGCAGTCGGCGCTGATTGACGGCCAATCGACCGCCTTCCTGATTTGCTATGAGCAATTGCTGGTCTGGCCGCCGCTGGTCGCGCTCGCGACGGGTCCCCACGTGCTGGTCGGTATGTCGAACGACTGGTGGGCGCGCGATACCAGCATCCCGGCGATCCAGCGTACGGCCATGACTGCGTGGGCGCGCTTGTTCGATGTGCCGTTGGTGCTTTCCGAGAACCTTTGATTCGTAGAAAGGAGTTGTATCAATGAACGATGAAAATCCGGACGTCGGTGAAACCCCTTCTATTGATGGCGCGTCGAAGAATGCGGGTATGAACGTGTACGAAGCGCGCGAGGGTTTGGTTTATCGCGGCCCTTTCATTGGTGGTGATGCGCAGTATCACTATCAGCAAGTTGCACCCAATACCCTTGTCGCTCATCCGCGTGACAATGATGCAGAAGTCGCGGCACTGGAACACGATGCACTGGGTTCATCGCTCACGGCGATGTACGACAGCGAAACGGCCCGCCAGGCTGCGCTGGACGCGGCGCGTGAGTTAGGGACCGATCCACATGCCCCGATGCCGGCGGCTTTTTCGAACCACCTGGAACTGCGTGAAGCGTTCGAGTACGGCCGCGGCGATGCTTACGGCATTGACTACTGATGGACCTCCCCATCGATCAATGCGGCAATGGCGTGCAAGCGCCGATCGTTGAGGCCATCATCCAGGCCGAAAGCAGCGGGAATCCGTGGGCGGTCAATGTGAACGTCAGGGACGGCCAGGCGCAGCCGTTGCTGGTGCCGGCCCGCTCGCTTGATGAGGCGATCGCACAAGCGACCCAGCTGCGCGCAGAAGGGTACTCGTTCGACGTGGGGCTGATGCAGGTGAATTCGGCGAATGTTGCGCGGCTTGGTGTGTCGTTTGAGGAGGCGTTCGATGTGTGCACAAACCTCAACATGGGCACGACGGTTTACAACGAATTCGCGGCGGGCGCTGGTCGCCACGCCGAGGAATTCGATACGCCGCGCAAGCAGATGATGGCGACCCTTTCGGCCTACAATACGGGGTCCTATTGGAAGGGATTTGTGAACGGCTATGTCTACCGCGTACTACGGTACCTGGGCGAACCGGTTCAGCCTCGCAATACCATGATCGCCGCGGTGACGGCCTCAATGGAGGTGAGCTTGGATTTCGGCAGTGATCTGGCCGGGCTTGACGAAGGGTTTACTGCCAACGAAGCGGGAAGCGGTGGGCTCAGTGGAATAGATAGGGGAGGGGAGCTAAGCGAACAAAAACCACCTCTCTCTTCGATCCGGCGCGAGAATGACCTGGGCGCGGGGCCATGATGAACTGGCGAGCCAGCGAAGAACTTCGTTGAACGCGCCGCACATGATCAACCGACCAACGCTGACGGCAGATTGATCAAAGAGCGAGCATTTGAGTTTCAAGGGCGCCCTGGCGGAGGTTCTGCGACGATCGGACACGGCATGCCGAAGGCAGATCGTCGACCATGAGTAAGACCCCGTCACATCCATGGGCGTTTCGCTCTCGTTTCCGCCGCCACGCCTTTGGCTGGAAATCGCAGCCGGCGATCCAGCGCATCCGTGAGGCCGTGACCGAGATCAAGCGGGTCGCCCGTAAAGACAAGGTATTGGCCGCCGAAGGCGCGGTGTTGTTCCTGGAAAGGCTGTCACCGGCTATCGAACAGGTCGACAGCTCGTCGGGCGCCATCGGTATTTTCATGAACAAGGTGATCGCCGACCTGGTGGTTGTCATCGGTGCCGCGCCGGCTGACGAGGCCACGCGGCAGGGTTGGCTGAAGCGCCTGTGGCCAGCCTGTCAGGACGACGATATCCCGTATCTCGAACGGATCGGTGGCCATTGGGGCGACCTTTGCGTATCGCAAGCGTTCGCCTCGCAATGGGCCGATTAGCTGCTCGAGCTCCTCGCGATGGCACCCAACGACCTCTGGCACTACCGCCGAGTTCGGGGTCCAGGCGTCGGCCGCACTCGGGCGGAAGTCCGAGGCGATCCGCTATGCCGAGGCGGAGCAGGGTGTGTATGACAATCCGCGTGCCATGGCGCAGACCCGCGATGCGATCCTACTGTCGTCCGGGCTGGTCGACGAGGCCTGCCGGCGTTACGGCCTGCTCGCCAACCACCCCGGTACCTATGTCGCTTGGTATCGCGTGGTCGCGAGAAAGTCCCCCCAGATCCCGCCGGCCCAGATACTCGACGACCTGGTGGCGTCGACGCCCGGCGAGGAGGGCAAGTGGTTCGCTGCCGCCAAACAGACCGGGTTGTTCGACGAGGCGATCGCGCTGGTGCAGCGCTCGCCGTGCGCTCCGCAGACGCAGGCACACGCCGCCCGTGATTTTGCCAAACAGAATCCCCCGTTTGCGTTCGAAGCTGGTATGGCCGCGGAGCGTCTGGGCTCCGCGGAGACCACGCGGCAGCGTATCCGTGGCCTGGTCGCGACAGAGACTGGCGGCGAGCGCTTCGTCACCCGGGTGCTCAGCCACCACCTGGGCCTCGCCTGATGCTGCGCGCGCTGATCCGCGAGCTTCTCCACCAATCGGAGTTCAGCTCCGTCGACGGCGAGAAGAGGCCGTAGCGGTCTCGAAAGAGTTAGAGGGCGCGAATGGCAGGATACGGATCAGGAACCGGCAGCTCGGCTATGTTGACCGTCGGTCTAGTTATTGGCCAGAGCTGCCGGTGGAGTTTCGATCAGGCAGCGGATGCAATGGGTTGCTTACTGGCCAAAGACCGGGAAAGCTCGCCGAGCGACCACTTTTTGATTTTTTTTTGGCCGACAAGAAACAACACGAAGTGGAAAACGCTCGCACTATGTGCCTACGACGGTCCTTGCTGCCATGATCCTGGTTTCCGCAGTCTACCGGTTCGATAGGGCGGACCTGCGTCTGCTATGTCGTATGAGCTACCGGGAGTTCCTGGTGTTGGTGGCCACCACGCCGGGCGTGCTGCAAAGTGTTCTGCTGGCGGTCGCATTGTCGCTGATCTGGTTGCTGCCATTCGGATCGCGGGCGTCGGGCGAGACCGACGTTGCGAACCCCGAGACCCTTGATCACGAATGGCGGGAAACGGTCCTGCCGCTGCGGATGGAGGAGCGGGACCGGGTGCCGAAACCCCGGGAGGATGAAGGGCCGACGTTGCCGGATCAGCCGCCCATCACCTGAACATCCTGCCCGCAACATCATCGAGCGCACTGAGCAACGTGTTGCTCAGCGGAGCTCGAAGGCCTCCTGGTGGAAACGTAGCCTGCCGTTCCAGGCCTGCTTGAGACCGTCACGCAGGGCTTCGCCAAGACCCCGCGGGCCGCAGAACCATACCTCTGCCGGTTTCGGTGCGCCGGAATTTGCAGCCAGCTTCTCGGCCGTCACCGGCGAACTCTTTTGGTCATGAAAGTGCAGTTGCAGCCCGGGCAGTGCCGCGGCCAGCAGCTGCAGTCGTTGTACGAACGGGTCAGTAGTCCGATCACGCACGTAGTAATGCAGATCGGCGTTGACCTTTGTGGCCGATTCGCCCTGTAGAGATTCCAGCCAGGCGAGGAACGGTGTGATCCCGATGCCGCCGGCGATCCAGATCTGCCGGGCGCTCGGGTCGGCGCGGCTCAACTCGAAACGGCCGTAGGGCCCTTCGACGCGGACCGGCCCGCCGGCGGCCAGGCGCCCGGAGAGCCGCCGGGTGTAGTCACCGAGCGCCTTGATGGCGAACGTGACGGTCCGGTCGCCCCGATCGGCGCTGGCGATGGTGAAGGGGTGTGCGCCCTCGTTGTTGTCGAAGGTCACGAAGGCAAACTGCCCCGGGCGATGGCCCTGCCATTCCTCGTCTAGACGGCAGCGCACCTCGACGATGTCGTGATTCGTATCGTCTACCGAGAGCACGCGGCCATTGACCTGTCTTCCACGTCCGATGCGCCCGGTGAGTGACAACACGGCGGCCACGGTGCCACCGACCAGCAACATGGCCATCAGCAGTCCGACTGGTTTGTCCCAGTAACCCGCTGGTGCGAGCACCACTGCGTGGAATGCGAGCAACAGATAGAGCACAGGCATGGCTCGATGCAACGGCCGCCACGTCCGATAAGGAAATCGCTTCCACAGGGTCAGGACCAGCAGCCCTAGGAGCACGTAGATGGCCCATTCGCCCAGATCCTCGCCAAGATCGCGTACCGGTTCGGCAAACGCCGAGAAGTCGTCCTTTCGGATGCGGCCGGCGCGTCCGACCGTTGCCTTGAGCAGGTCGTCGGACATTTCGACCAGCCAGTGCAGGGCCGCGAAGCCGACGGCCAGGATACCGCTCCATTTGTGCAGCCGGTAAACACGGTCCATGCCGCCCAACGGCCTCTCCAGCCAGCCAGGCCGGGTCGCCAGTATCATGGCGAGCGACATCAGGGAAACGGACCACAGGCCGGTCAGGAAGAGTGCCTCCTGGCGGACTGCCCATGGCAATGATCCGGCGGAGACATGGTCTGGCGAGAGTACCTCCCAGCCCCAGGCGACCGCGATGATGGTGAGAAAGCCGGTGAGTAGCATCTTCATGTCAGGGCTCATCGATTATCAGTGGATGGTCGGATGACATCCGGAGCGCCCCGCCATTCTCCGTCGGGAGAAGAGCGGGGACGGTCCTCTAGTCGTCGGTGCGCGAGTTGATCACCTCGCCCGTGACCGGATGGACACGGAGGTCGATGTGTTCGCCGTTCGGGCTGGTCGCCTCGACGTCGTAGCCATTGTCCTCGCGTTCGATCTCGGTGATGGCGGTGTAACCGGCGGCGGCTACCTTTTCGTAGATCGCGGGGATCGTCAGCCACTGGTCAACCGGCACGGCGCCTTTGAAATCGGCACCCTTCATGGATCCGGCGATCGAAACCCCGCCCAGGGTCGCGGCGGCCAGGGCGATAGCGAATACGGAGTGTGAGGTCTTCATGGTGGTTCTCTCCAGTTGGGTTGTGGTGGTGGTCAATGCGACCACCGTGGACACAGTCTGCCGCGACCCCTCTGAACGAGCCCTGAAGGTGTTGTTAATCTTCCGTTCAGGAATGGGAAGTCATCACGTCGATCGTTGGTGCTATCGGCGTGGCATCGTTGGGAATTACGTGTCGGAGGCTACGCTGATGTGGCTAAGCACGCGATTTACTGTCATGTTGATGGCGGCATCTCTGTTGCTGCCGTTGTCGCCGCGATCGCTGGCCAGCGGCGATCACGATCTTGTCCGCGAGGCGCTGGAATCAGGTGAAATACTGCCGCGGCAAACGATCAACGCGAAGGTAGAACAGATCCCCCACGTCCAGACTCTCGGGGTGGAGCCGGAGCGGGATGATGGTTTGTGGATCCATGAGATCATGGCTGGTGCGGGATAATCGCGTGCTCGTTGCGATGGAGTTCGATGCCGATGGCGGTCGATCACTCTGTGTCAAAGGGAGCAACATTGCGCCTGATCCAGCGCCCGAAGGGTAGTTCGGTTCTGTGCTCGCGAGCCGGACGAGAACCGTCGTTTGCGCAATATTCCGGTCGACACCGACCAGCCGAGATCTCGTTGGCAGCCACCGATCGATGAACAGGTTGTACAGGATCGACACCCCAAGCCGTCAGGCGAGGTTGCCGAGCGCACCGAATAGTACGAAATCGACGGTTGGGCTAGAGGTTGCGGATTTTCCGGTCTACGTACGGATCGGCCCAGGATCGATAGGGAAAAGGCTTTTGGTCGCTGTTGAACGACAGATACAACATGATTTCGTACAGGTATCCCGACAGCTGTTTGCTCAAGCGGCGAATCGGCTCGTTGGCCTCTTTGCTCACCACGCGAAATAAGATCTGTCCAATGATCAACGCGATCAATATGGTTTCTGCGATCGTGTACGCTGCGCCCAAAACCAGCATGTGGAGAATGCGCTCCCAGCTGAGTGGAATTTCGGTTGATTGTTCAGATTTTTCCATCGGTTTGGATCTCCGATTCAAGCAGTCGTCAAACCGGGATGCGGTTGTCGATCCACCGTAACAAGGCGGACCCCCAATTCGGTTTGGTAGGGTTAAGGCGAGGTGGCTATTTCCGAATTACCCGGTATTCGCCCTCGATGACGGTTTTGTCGTGGCGACGCTTCAACCACCAGGCTTTGCCCACGACGAACAGTGCCACCGATCCGCCGAGTGCCAGCGCCAGGAGACTGGCGAAGAAGCCGGCGACGAGGAGCATGATGGTCATCAGCCCGATGTCGAGCTTGTCGACGATACCGATGTTGGCTGTTTGTTGGTACATGATGATTCCATCTCTTTGTTCTGATGATTGGGCCGGGCGGCGCACGGGAAACATCAGCCCGTACGTTACCCGAGCGCAAGCCATCGGTTAACTGTGACGTTCTTGAGCTGCTTCCTGATGCGCGCCTTGGCGGTCTTGGTCGGAGTCTGAGTCCTCATGGTCCTCTTAGTTCCTGTCTCCGTGATCTCCGAACCCAGCTGCCAGCAGATCGCCGTTATCCGCATCCAGCTTCAGCTGCGCTTCTCGGCCCCGGGGCCATCCTGCTGGGCGTCCTCCCCGTTCGACGAGTCGTTCTCATTGCCGAAGACCACGGGCATGGGCCGATGCAGCAGACGCCACGCCCGATACGGAAGGGGATGGTCCTCTAGTCG
>Ga0209203_1003087_pt1 | contig 10511 bp, 17 predicted proteins | sample AD_UKC109_MetaG_FD_184423 | JGI IMG/M metagenome (GOLD analysis project Ga0209203, IMG submission 184423) | Active sludge microbial communities of municipal wastewater-treating anaerobic digesters from Hong Kong - AD_UKC109_MetaG (SPAdes)... | ecosystem: Engineered > Bioreactor > Anaerobic >...
GGAAAAACTGGGGATCGGGATGCAGGTTTTTTAATGTCAATTGTTTGGGTACAGGACTAATTTGGGTTGTGCCATCTCACGCTTTCTGGCTTCACGCTCATAATAACCTGTTGTTTTTCTTTTCTTGTTATCCTTTGCTCCTTTTGGTCTACCTCGAAATACATATCCCTCGGCTTTCTTTCGCTGAAGTGCGGTGACTGTTCTTTCACGAATTAATTCTCTTTCGAACTCTGCAAATGCTGATAGTATGGCAAAGTGAAGTCTTCCTGAAGCAGAAGAAAAATCCAGATTATCAGAAATACTGATAAAACCTATCCCCTTATTAGTCAGTTCTTGGACATCGAGGATGAGTTCGGTTGAACTTCTGGCAAAACGGTCAAGTTTATAGACTACAACAGCATCGTATTCATTTTTGCGTAACCTTGCCATAAGAGATTGTTTCACAGGACGAGTTTTGCGTGTTGATTCCGTTTCTTCATAAATATCAAAAGTATAGCCATTACTCTTTGCGAATTGAACCAATTTAACAGTTTGATTAACTGTTGTTTGCTCTTTTGTAGAGACACGAACATAAATTGCTATGTGTTTCATATTCATTTTTAGTTTTGATTTATTTGATAGTACCTGTACTTCTCCTCCCAAAACTCAAAATTTTTGGGAAGTTCCACTATATATGCTTTTATCGGTGTTGAACCATTCACTTCGATAAGTACCATGTGCCGAGTCGGACTTTCATCATCTGTGTTCACGTATTGCTGAATGATTCTAATCGTTTTATTCATGTTACAAACATACATAATATATTATGTATTACAATAGGATTACATAATTTTTTATGTATTTCATATCTTTGTTGAAATATTAAGAAAATGAAAAAGAAATCAGACCCACGTCTTACTGAGGATATTAACCAGATATTGAAAGAAATAGGTTCAAGGATTAAATCTCATCGAAAACAGATAGCCAACAATTATGAGGATTTTTCTCGTAACCATAATTTTAACAAAGTAACCCTTTTAAGGATCGAAAATGGTGAAAATTCATCACTAAAGTCGATAATAACCTTAGCACGGGCAGTTGGGATAAAAATCGAAGACCTTTTCAAGGACATTCAGTAAAATTATGGCATATAATTCTCTATGGTTTTTAGAATTGGCGGTGTAATAAGTATGTGGGAGGCACTTTTTTCTCATCTTGTCATTAAAATTACGTTTGTTCAGCGTTAAACCCCACATCATTGCAGGGTTTCATTTTTGTTAGAAGAGAATGTATACACGAATAAAATAATAATCAGGTACAAATAAAGTCACATTATTTCCCTTTTAATGTAGTTTAAAGCCATCATGTAAATACTCAAAATTTTTTTACTGATAATTGCTAATAGGAGTATTTATCAGAAAAGTCGTAAGTATGTCTAAAATAAAACTGTCAAATGAGGAACGCAAGCGTTTCGAACTTTTAGGGTTTTATCTCCGTGAATTGCGTTACGGTGCTGGTTTAACTCAAGAAAAAGTTTCCCAACAAACAAATATTGCCCGTTCAACAATAATAGATATAGAGGGTGGGAAAACCAATTATGGCATTCAAAACTTACTGGTTCTTTCTGATTGTTATAACATTCCTGTTTCTCAAATAATGGAAATCATGAATTAGTTTATTTGATTAACAAGAGGTTTACCTTGCTATCGACTTGCAATAGTACTCTTGAATTGCATCTCTTATTATTTGACTTTTACTTCTGTTGTTCATTTCCGAGAGTTCCCTGATGTATGTGAAAATTTTTTTATCTGATAGAAATGTTATTTTTTTCTCTTTAGGGTTTATTTTGTTGTATTTGCCTCGTTTATATAATCGTTTATTCATAATCTTTGGTTTAAATTTTCAATTATTTTTTATAAGCACAGGAATCCATACTTTTTGTAAATGTTATGATGGGCAATTGCTCTTTTGGCGTTATTTAAAAAAATGAAGATGTTTGTTTTATCCTCGTCAAAGTGTTCAAGCATATAGTCGTATTGCTGGTCGCACTCATCAGTATCATATTTTTCATTAATACAACTGATATTGTGAAATATTTCTCTTCCAGATTCTCCTAATGCGCAGAGGCTATATCCATATGAAATCCAGTCTCCGTATCCAGCAGTAATATCTATCTTGTTCTCAAACAAGAATGCCGAGATGTAGTAACACTCTTTATATAAATTATCATTTTGTTCAATAACAGATTCGTGAACAATATTTACGTATTTTCCTGTTTCATTTTTCTCAAATTTCCCAACATACTGCCAGACATCCGAATTATCGTTATTATAAAGGTTATCTATGAAGGGCAGGAAACACATCCTTGAAATATCCTTCCCGCTCGGATCAATACTAAGATGATTCCCTTTCTGGTCGTAAAAGCCATTAAACAACTTTTTATAATAATCTTCAAGTTCATAATAAAGGTATTCCCATTTTAATGGGTCAGATAAGTTATGCTTGATAATAACCTTCAGGCCATCACCACTTGGTGAAACAAACACAAGAAATGTGAAAGGGTCGTTTTCTAATTTTCTTCTTACTTCAATTAAATTATCAATATGATCAAAATCCAAGACGAATAAACCAGATATTTTTTTAATATCCTCAGCCTTCCCTGTTCCAGTGAAAGTTCCTGCAAATATTGCAGCAGGAAAGTTTAATAATTTTTTATCACTCTTCTGTTTTGGCATGGCATCTGGATTAGCCATCAACCACTGTTTGTAAGACAAAGTCCTTTTCTGTAATTCCTTATTTTTTGTTGCCCATTCCAACAACTTGGTTAATGGTTGAACGCTATGAGTTTGTCTTTGATTTACTTTGGGAAAAAATTCTATTTCTATCATATTTAAAAAGGGATATCATAATAGTTATCTGTTATTTTTGATGATTTTTCTGTAATTTTTACTAAATCAAGTTGCAACTCTTCCCATGCCAGTTTTGCTTCCTCTTCTTTCTTCTCTCTTTCGGTTTTAATACCCAATTCTTTACAAATTCGTTCGTTTCTTTCTAAAGTTGATTCTTGATTTATTTTTGTTGCAAAACCATTTGTCGGGATCGCATTAATTATTGGTTTTTCGGATACTTCTTTCTTATTATTATTCATCGTTACTCTTTTTTCTGGCTGCCTTTTATCATTATCTGGTTCAATCAGTCCTTTTGCTTTTGCCCTCTGAATTCTTTTTCTAATTCGCTCCTTATAAGTGTTTAAACTTACGTCTGGTGCATATTTACCGTGTAATTCTTCAGCAATTTGAGCAGGTTTCATAGCGAAGTGAATAATAAGATTGATAATTTCATTGTCTTCTTCGGACTTTCTCGCTCTGTCATATTGTTTGATTAGTTCCTCTTCTGATTCATAACCGAGGAAACGAAAACCTTTTAATCCGTCTACTTTGGTGCAGAACTGGATGGTTACAACATTATCATGGTGAAAAACGATTTCATTGTATCTGCTTTTTAGTTGCTTTATATACCTGATATCATCTGACATAGTAGTTTTGTTTATAGCGATTACGCTATCTGCAAGGTTATATAGGTTTGCAGAACCAGCAAGATTATTTTCGATTATGGGTTCGCCTTCCACAATCTTTGGAGTATGAGCCATTAGTAATACTGTTAGTTTATTTCGTCTCTGCATGTCTTTAATCCTACTCATTAATTTAGCCGCTTGTCCAGATTTTTCGTTGTCCATGCTAATTGCAGAGATATTATCAACAATCAAAACCTTGACTTTAGACCGAAGTACTTCCTGTTCAATGGCATCTATAAATTGAAGATTATTTGTGACAGTTAACTTTTCAGGAAATGCAGTTAAAAAGTTCTTGCTAAATTGATATGGCTTAACGGTATCGTCAGTTTTTCGAAGGTCTTGGTTGCAATATCTTATATAATCTTTCTCGATAGTTGATTCAAAATCCACATATAATACCTTTTGTGGCTGAGTTTCATTATTAAGGTTGTAATATTGGGTTTCACCATGATTTTTCAGTACGATATCGTCCAACAAATTAAGAACATTTTTCCCCGTGGCTATTGCTTCTCCTATCTGATAGGAGAGGAAAGACTTCCCGATATTTGATCGTCCAAATAAAATTACAAAGTCCCCTTCGGTAAGTAAATCGCCAAAAAAGTTCTTCTGATTATTTATACTCTCTTGAATTTCACTAAAGGCATCTACAATAGGCATTGTTTTAAATGCGGGTAATTCTTCTTCTTTCTTTGTGTTTCTTATCTTAGGCACACCTGACCTGTTATAACTGAAGACTTTTGTGTTTCCAGTGCTGTTTGTGGTTTCACCACTAAAGTTAAAATCATTCATTTCTGACCATCTTTAAATAAAATTATTTTTTTCTGACCTTTAACCACCTTGAATGCTGGCAGGGATGGTCAGCACCTGCCAGCGGGGGAAAACCTGATATTTTACTACCTCGATTTTAAATAAATACTCAGATTTTAAAATTTTACTCATTATATCCTGATTTTTTTGGAATTACTATTAAAAAAGACAACCAATTATGGCAAATCCTTCAGTACTAATCTTTTCAGTGAATAAAATTTTCAGTGGGGATTCTCCAGTACGAGATTGTACGGAAGACTTATTTCAGTGAGTGAATTTCAGTAAGACAAAATTATTTAGAATTATTCTAAGTTGCAAGACTTTTTCAAAAACTACAGTTATTTTTTTCAGGAAGTCACCTTCACAATGTTTAATTGAGACATTTAAACAAATTTAGATCCTTTATTTATCAAAATGTGAATTCAACTCCATTGCTATTGGAACGCTTTTAGTTGAATTCGTCCCTGTATTCATCTAATTTATTGATATAAAATGATATAAAGACTGGACACCAACAGGGACATGTAAGGGACAAACGGGACAATCGGCATTTGGATAATTCACCAATGAAAAGGGACAGATTTAAATTGTCCCGTTGATGTCACATTGATTGTCTCATTACTATTGTATTGTAAATCTGTTATATATAATAATATTCTGTCAAAATGGGACAATCTGCCCTATTACTCTGCATAAAAATTATAATGATAAAAACACTCTACTTTTTATTGGAAGTGAATTTGTACTATGATTAATATTGGATGTTATCTGATTCTCAAAATCTAAAATTTTTCTTCTGCCTCAGTACAAGTGTAAGAATCCCAAGTTAAATACAAGACTTAAGCAATGATAGCCATAATTTGACCTCTATAGAGCGTGGCGCAATAAAGGCTATTTCCATATCATTGTCTTAAATAATCAACGAATGGAATTATCAAAAAAAATAGGGATTGCGATATCTCAAATACGAAAATCAAAAAATATTTCCCAAGAGGATTTAGCATATACATGCGGTATAGCACGCAGTTATTTTGGATCAATAGAAAGAGGTGAGAAGAGAATCTCTGTTATTTACTTAAAAAAAATAACCGATAAACTGGAAATTACATTAAGTGACTTTTTTAAAATAATAGAAAAATGGCAAGACTAATAAAGAGAATTTCAGACGGTAGTGTTGTGGAATTTGATTCTGGAAAATTTGATAACTGGTGTGTTTATCTCACAAGACCTAACAAAAACAGATATGCACCAACCGATATAGAATATTTTACATTCTTAAATAACCTCGGTAACTCTCATAATCATGAATCGATCTATAATCATTTTGTGGAATACTACAATAATACAAATCGACATATAGACCAAAACGTTCTAAATCAAATCACTGAAATAAGTAGTAATTATGGTGAAAAAAGTGTTGAGGTCGATGTCTGGTTGACAGTTATATATGGCGGTATGGTGGCAGAGGAAAATAAAGAATTTGCTATTTTAAAAAAGAGGATAAAAAGGTTAGGTATGCATCAAGTCCTAATTGAAAGGCAATCTCCACATTATGCGGCAAATTTTAGTAGAGGGAAAAAATGGCGTGAACTTGATGCCTTAATGAGAGAGCGGGGATTTTAAAGATGAAATTAATAGACGCCCGTCCTATACTAAGACAAGTTGAACACATCAAGTTTAAGGATTTATATACTGATGACGACTTATTAAACATTATTGTGGCGAAAGGCAATACAGGCAAATTGCTCGAAAGAATTATTGGTCTTCCTGCTGGAAATTCTTTACAAGATTTTGAAGATGGGGAGTTAAAAACAAACAAGGCACGAGCAGATGGAAGTCCAATGGAGACAATGTTTATTAGCCAAATTTCTTCAAGAGTAGATGAATTACTAAATCAAGTGGAATTCATAGACAGTTGGATTTATAAAAAAATTAAGAAATTAATTTATGTTCCTGTTGTCAAAGAATCATCCAATCCATATGATTGGTATTTTTTACCACATTATTACATCGATATTTCTGAAAATACATTTTTGTTTAACCAGTTAAGAGTAGATTTTAAAAACATCTGCAACAAGATGATTAATGATATTGAAAATATAGACGGTCAAATACACACATCCAGTGGAACATATATTCAAATCAGAACAAAAGACGCAAAACCTTATAATCCAATTTTTTCGAACAAATACAAGAAATTCATTTCAAATAAAAATTTTGCGTTCTATTTCAAAAAAGAGTTTATGGGATTTATAAAATCAATCAATTAAGATGTACAATCCAACATATTATAAGAATAATCAAATTTACGATACGAGGAATGCAAAATATTCCTTCAAGCATTTTACGTTGCGAGATGGGTATAAGGTTGGCATGTTTCAAGGGAATAGGGGTGATAGACCCGACTTAGATTTTATCATTAAGTTCCTACCACCAGGACCGACTGGTAGAACCAGAACTCCAAAGCATATACATTGGGTTGTAGATTTACTATTAAAGATGGAACACTATAGGAATGAGGTATTTGAAGTAATTACTTATTATCGCAGATTTTATGAATTTGCTCAACCGTTTAAAACAATTGAAGAGCGCAATAATTACAAGCCTGAAATTTATATTCAAATAAGTGATAAATATCCACAATTAGAGCATAAAGGCACTTATTCCTTGGAGTATGTATGTATTTTAATTGAGTTATTTACTATCTGTGAAAAACAATCACCACGAGAAAACAAAATGTTTAAATCATTGCTTGAGGTTTTAATAGACTATTGTAATGGAAAAAAGGATTTCTATCAAGTAATTAATGCTACTGCATCTGGATATTAAAATATTAATTAATGTCAATTAAGTTTAAAACAATTTCTGTTTCAAATGAAGGGTCGAGGAATGACTTGCGGAAGAGAGTAGTAAATATTTTTTTTGAAGAAGAACATGGTGAGGGTGGTGGAGATTTGGCTTCAAAATATATATATTATGTCGAAGAACTCATTGATGGCAATAGAATATATTTATCACGTCCAGCGCACCTAAAGAAAGGATTTGATTTTCTTATTCATGTCGAAAACATAGATTTTTCAAAAGGTAGAAAGTATAGAGATTATCCTAAACATTCTGATTTATTAGACGATTTAAATTTAAAATTACGTTTGGACAATAACCTTTATCTGATACTATTGGAAGAAATAAATTACACATTTAATTGCCATGAAATTAATGAAGATAGAATTCGTAAATTAATATTTCAGAAAGGATATTCTTCAGAGTTGGTAGTTAAGGTTTTAAAATGGTTTTTTATTGAACAAGATATTCGAGACTGGAATTATTCTGGGAGAAAGATGTTATTCAACGCACTACCAAAAATCGTTATTTAATGCTTTTAAATCTTTTAATTTAAGTTTCGCAAGTGATTTTAAGTCATCATTAAGAATTTGTTTTTTGCGTAGGATACTATATTCTAAATACTCTTCGGATAGTTCTATCCCGCAATATTTTCTGTTTAATAGGTTGGACGCTATTCCAGTTGTACCTGATCCAGAAAAGGGGTCAAGAATTATATCACCTGCTTTTGAGGCACTGAGTATTATTCTTGTTATCAAATGCAATGGTTTTTGTGTCGGATGATTGCCACACTCTTTTTCCCATCTTTGAACAGCAGGTAAGTTCCAAACATCTGACATTCTCCTTTGGTTATTAATCTTATATAATATATCATAATTGAATAAATGCGTTATATTTTTTTCTCTGCGTGCGAATATTATATACTCAGTAGATTGAAGAAAAATCTTTTTATAGAAATTTGGTGGTGGATTTGTTTTTTGCCAAGTGATTACATTTAGAACTTTATATTTTGTTTCCTTTAATGCCTGTAATATTGCAAAAATGTTGTGAACTGTACCGCTTATCCAGATAGTACCCTCTGGTTTTAACGCTTTGCGACAATTGGAAATCCATTTTAGATTAAACTTGTATAATTCAGATTTTTCAGGTATTTCATCCCACTTCGCTTTATTAACAGAAACAATCTTGCCACTCTTAATAGTATTTCCACCGTTACTTAAAAAATACGGTGGGTCTGCAAAAATTAAATCAATAGACTCCTTAAAGCATGGTAGAATGTCATTACAATCATTATTAAATAGCGTGAATATGTTGTCAGGTGATTTATAAAACGTCTTCATGCTACCATACTTTGAAATGGTTTTCATTAGTAATTAACAGTTCAGATATTTGACCTCTTTGCTTCGAGTCTGAATTAATTGAACGAGTTGCGTTAACTCGATTAATTCTATATGCAGAATATAGATCATCAAAGAAGTTATCATTTTCATTCACATTTTTCACATCTGAATTGCTCAATATGAAATACATATTTTCTTTTGTTAATCTATCACAGAAGTTTTTTAGTCTTTTTTGTTCTTCATCATTAAAGTCATTTGTAGAGTATGATTTAAACGAGGATGTTTTGCTAATAGGTTTATATGGTGGATCAAAATAAAATAATGTATTATTTTTCCCATATTTTAATGTCTCCTCAAAATCAGTTTCCAAGATGGTTACCTTTTTTAATAAGTAACTATCAGCAAGCAATACGCTCTCATCAAAAATAGATGGATTTTTATACTGGCCAAAAGGTACGTTGAACTCGTTTCGGCTGTTCACTCTATATAAACCATTAAAACAAGTCTTATTAAGAAAAACCATTAATGCTGCTTTTTTTATCGAAATTTCTTTTAATGAATTGTAAATATTTCTTTGCTCTAAATAGAACAATTTTCTATCATTTTCAGAATCATATTTATAATAATTCTTCTTTAATTTCCAGAGTTCATTAATTAAATTAATTGGTTCGTCTCTTAGATATATATATATTGAAATCAATACTGAATTAATATCATTTATTATTACGTTATCAATTTTGTGATAGTATCTTCGTAATAGATGAAAAAGAATCGCTCCACTGCCGACAAATGGTTCTATATAAGTAAATTTTCCTTCAATTCTTAATTTTGTTGGTAGTACATTTTCTATTTCTGTAATTAATTGCGATTTGCCTCCCGCCCATTTAAGAAATGGCTTTGCCGCAGAATAGTCCTCTCTTGAATACAAATCGAATAACTCAAGTTGATTATTCGGTTTAGATTTATTCTTCATAGTTTACTAATTCAATATTATGATCCAAAGCATATTTTTCAGCCTCTTCTTTTGTTGAAAAAAACATATCTATCATATTATATGTGTTTACTTGTATCAGATTATATATAGGAGATTCATTTTTTCCTGTTTTTCTAATGAAATATTTCTTTTCATTTGACATGTCCGTAAGTTTTGTTTCTGCATTATTTAATAACTCTTTATAGTTTTTTTTTCTTTTTAATAAGGATACAATTTTATCTACAATTAATTCATCTTGAAAGTATTCTTCAGGAATTTCGAAAAAGGATGCAATTTCCTTAATTTGTTTCAAGGTTGGGATTCGCTTATCACTTTCAATCCTACTAAGTTGAGACTGGCTTATTTTTGTAGCAACAGACAAATCCTGCAACCTAAAATTTTTTGATAATCTGAGTGTCTTAATATATTTGCCAATAGTTGGCATATTTTGTCATTATTTGGCAAATATAATTATTATTTTTAATATCAAATTTATTTCCATATTAAAAACAGCCGAATAATTAAAAGTTGACAGTAAGAAAAGAAAAACAACAGGTTATTATGAGCGTGAAGCCAGAAAGCGTGAGATGGCACAACCCAAATTAGTCCTGTACCCAAACAATTGACATTAAAAAACCTGCATCCCGATCCCCAGTTTTTCCGTCTTCAACCTCCCCTGTAAAAGATCAGCAAAAAAAGGGGTGGGTTATTTTGGTAGCACCAACATAAACACCATTTATTCGCTTGAATCACCAACACCACATTTAATTCATAAAAAAATCAACAATTTTTTATCAAAATTTCTTCGAATTTTGCAACAATTAACACCATTGTTGATTATAGCAGAAGTTAATGTATTAATTATCAGCGATATCATTAATCAGAAACACCAACAACAATAATTCATAAAAAAACATCAAATTTTTATTAAAATTTCTTCGAATTTTACAACAATTAACACCATTGTTGACTGCAACAGAAGTTAACATATTAATTA
>Ga0209203_1003095_pt1 | contig 10498 bp, 10 predicted proteins | sample AD_UKC109_MetaG_FD_184423 | JGI IMG/M metagenome (GOLD analysis project Ga0209203, IMG submission 184423) | Active sludge microbial communities of municipal wastewater-treating anaerobic digesters from Hong Kong - AD_UKC109_MetaG (SPAdes)... | ecosystem: Engineered > Bioreactor > Anaerobic >...
TCACCCTCACCGACGCTTCGGCGATCATCACCCTCTCGACCCTCTGGAACTTCATATTCGCATCCTTCAGGGTCCTCCTCTACCTCCTGATCGGCGTTCTTCTCGGCGTGAGCCTCGCGGGCGCCAACGTCCTGGGAGCTCTGATCATCCTGGTTCTCACGATAATATGCTTCAGTAGCATCGGGATTCTCTCGGCGAGCTTCATCATGATCTTCAAGAGGGGCGATCCGATAAACATGCTCTTCATGAGCACCTCGGAGCTATTCGGGGGGGTCTTCTTCCCGATCGCTCTCCTCCCCAGCTGGCTTCAGACGGTCTCGCACCTGTTGCCGATGACTTACTCGCTGAACGGGATGAGGCACGCCCTCCTCCAGGGCTACACTCTGCGGGAGCTGGCGCCGGACGTGGGGACCCTCGTCCTCTTCTCGGTGATCCTTCTGCCGGTGAGCCTCCTCGCCTTCAGGTATGCGGTCCGGAAGGCGAAGATGGAGGGAACGCTGGTGCACTACTGAGAGAAAATATCAGGTTTGGATTTTGTAGGTTCCGCCGTTCGGCGGCCTACCTTTTGCCTTTCGCCCGGCCCACCAGCCGGTCCCAGGCGTCGCCCCTCGGCGCCATTCGGAAATATATTTATATCCTGAGGCGCCCCTGAAGCTACTTGAAGAGATCAAGACCTAGATGAAGAAGGTGTTGGGAGGTAAAGAATATTGATGGATTTTGATTTCATCTTCGTAAAACAGCACACCCAGCTACAAGCTTTGGGACGCGAAGTTTAAAATAACCCCTTTAATAATGAATATGCCTCCGCTGAGTATAATATCAACTAATCCTTTTTATTTAAATTCGAATCACGATTATCAGCTTCACTTTTCCTTATCCTTAATATCTCGTCGGATTCTCTTTCTTTAATTAGGGAATCAGATCTTTTACGTAGACTTAAAAATTCTCTCAAATAAATTGAGATTAATGATATTAATATTGCAAAAATTGGCATAATAATATCCGTAATTTGCGAGGGAGATATATTTTTAGATAATTTTAATGATAACCCCTCTGATTTTGTATATAGATTTAAGTCAGATAATCTGTTTGATATTATAGTTACAGTATCTGCATCACCTGGATTCAACAAGGCGAATACAAGTCGTATAGAATAATTGCCCCGAGTTTCGTTTATATAGCCAAACTCGTATTTCGGTATTGTATCATGCATTGTCGTTATTATTTTAAAGTCTTCAACATCGTCGAATATAAGTGAGATTGGAAGATCTTTTATTGGCAAGTCACCAGAATTCCAAATTTTGATTTTATATACATATAATGATTTAACGGGTTCGCCATTAATTATAACCTCAACCTCAACATCGTTAATTTCCTGAGAATCAATGTATTTAATAGGACTATCAATAGTATAACTGAGTTCTTTATCTTCGGCAAATATTTTTGGCAATCCAAATTGGATTATTGCTATAACTAGTCCGATTAAGAGCGGTATGATCAATATATCGATCAATCTTCGTTCTTGTACCATCCAAATTCTGGTTATACTTTGCAATATAAAAGATTATCTTTGTCAAATAACAGATTTTGCTATTTTCATATCTCGCGCCGTTCATTCTCATCCTGCCAGTGCCGTCATCGGCCATGGCCCCGACGCTGACAAAGAGAGTCTCGAAAAATGTCAAAAGATCTCAACCAGGTTCTCGCCTATCACCAGGCGACAAAGCACAGCTTCACCAAGATGGCCCCAAAGCCGAGAGCGATGGACTGGCCGAACGAGCCCCGGTCCTTCCCCAACTAAGAAGCTTTTTCCTTCAGCTTTCGTCCAACCCACCCTCTTCAGACCCCTTCCCCCACCAGATCTTGACCCTGATCGACGACGCTGGACAGACCGAGCCCCCGTTCTCCTCCTTAAGAACCCGGCCCAGATGATCCCGGACGATCGCCTCCTGCTCCACTGTCGATATGCGGCGCTGGTGGCGGAAGTGCTCCATCGCCTCCTCCACCGAGCCGGACCGCTGGCTGCGCCGCAGGCGGAAGGTCCGGACGTGGAGGCGGGCACGACTTCCAATCTCCGGGACTCTCTACTTGGGATGCTATCACCTCCTGCGATCGTCTCTTCGACGTCAGCTAGGCACGAGGAGAATGCGGTGGCGCCGCATCCGAAAATATATTTATTTCATTGGCGACCACTATAAGATGCAAGTCTGCTGAGTTTCAAATGTGACTGCAAACGAACACGCCGCTTTGGAGGGATGAAAGATTGGACCGCGAGGCAGTCTTGAAGCTCCTCGAAGAGCTAAAGGCCGAGATGAAAGAGACGCTGGGAGACAAGCTCGTCCAGCTCCTCCTCTTCGGCTCCTATTCGAGAGGGGATTATTCGGCGTCCTCAGACGTGGACCTCGTAATACTCGCGGATGGGGAGCTGAGCCGGGCGGAGAGGGATGAGATAGACGATCTGATCGCGGAATACTCCCTGCGGCACGACCTGGTGATCTCGGCCATCGTCTATCCTTCGAAGACATTTCAAGAGTACAGCACACCGTTCCTCCTAAACGTAAAGGAGGATGGAATAGCGATATGAGGTACCTGCGCGAAATCGAATACTCTATGTAGCCCTCCGACCACGCGGTCTATTTTTGTCTTCAGAGCTTTCAGATCTTCGGCCCGTACCGTATCAGCCTCATGGAGTTTGCGATGACGGGTATCGATGACAGCTCGTGGCGCATCGCTCCGGTGACTGGGATCAGAATCCCCGGCACGGTGAGGATCACCGGCACCGCCAGGACGCTGAGGGAGAAGGCCAGGTTGTGCTTTATGGTCGTTATCGCCTTTCGAGAGACCAAGACCAGATGAAGAAGCTTGGAGGGGTCGTCGGAGTGCAGCCTCACATCCGCGGTCTCGATGGCCACATCGGTGCCCGTGAGCCCATGGCGATTTCTACGTTCGCCGTCGCCAGGGCAGGGCCGTCGTTGACCCCTTTGCTGACGAAGTGCTGACGAAGGCCACCTTTCGGCCCCACCCACTGTAACCGTGCCGCTTTTCGTCCATCTCCGACCTCAATGACGACCAGGACCCAGCGGCCGTCTAGCGAGGGGGCCGCCCAGCCAGGTTTCAGGGACAGGGTTTTCGAGGGACATACATATATTCAGAAAAACTTGTATGACCAATCAGACTTAAATTGAATCAAGTTTATGACCGAAGCTGAGACGATGACAACGGAATTCTCACCTGAAAACTCGGAGCTTAAAGAAGAGTACGCCCAGTTTGTGGGCCGAAAGGTCCTCTTCATCCTCCTCTCCCTCGTCGGCATCGCGGTGCTGGCGGGGATCGCTGCGACCCTTGGGTCTGCAAACATCACCCCCGTTGAGGTCTACACTGCGATCCTGGCTCGGTTCTTTCCCGGCACCTTTCATACCACCGACTTCATAGACACCATCGTCTGGCAGCTCCGACTCCACCGTGTCCTGATGGGGATCTTTGCTGGGATGGGACTGGCGGTCGCAGGGTCTGCGATGCAGGGTATCCTGAAAAACCCGCTGGCCAGCCCCTTCACCCTGGGGATCGCCTCCGCCGCCACCTTCGGGGCGTCTTTGGCTATCATCATGGGGGCGGGCTTCGTCACTGGCCAGTACCTGATCGTCGGAAACGCTTTTGTCTTCACGATGCTGGCGTCCCTCATCGTCTACGGCCTCGCCAAGTACAAGGGGATCACCCCCGAGACGATGATCCTCGCGGGGATCGCCATCATGTACCTCTTCAGTGCCATGACATCCTTTCTCCAGTACGTCGGCGAGTCGGAGGAGGTCCAGGAGGTGGTATTCTGGATGATGGGAAGCCTCGGCCGATCCTCCTGGGACAAGGTTGGAATCATAGCCCTCGTGACCGTCGCATGCACCCTGGTCCTCATGGCCTTCTCCTGGGACATCAACGCCCTCGGAGCCGGTGACGAGACGGCGAAGAGCCTCGGCGTGAACGTCGAGTTCGTAAGGATCCTCTGCATGATGATGGCGTCGCTGATCACAGCGAGCATCATCTGCTTCACCGGCACCATCGGGTTCATAGGCCTTGTGGCGCCTCACATCACGAGGATGGTGGTGGGGGGCGACCATCGGTTCCTCCTGCCGGCCTCGGGGCTCGTCGGAGCCCTCATACTCCTCGGGGCCGACACCGTCGCCCGGACGATTCTGGCACCCGTCATCCTGCCGGTGGGGATCATGACGTCGTTTCTCGGGGTTCCGTTCTTCATATATCTGTTCTTGAGAAGGAGGAAAGATTATTGGTAAAGATAACGATCAAAGGTCTATCTTTCAGCTACGGGAGCCGCAGCATCCTTGAAGAGCTGAACCTGGTGGTCGGCGACTCGGAGGTCCTGAGCCTCGTGGGCCCCAACGGCTCGGGCAAAACGACCCTCATCAAGTGCATCGATCGGATCCTCAAGCCCAAGGGTACGATCCTCCTAGACGGTGGCAGGGACCTTCAGAGCCTCAGTCGTCAGGAGGTGGCAAAGTACATCGGGTACGTCCCCCAGTCCACCACCAGCGTCCTCACCTCCACCGTCTTTGACACGATCCTGATGGGACGAAAGCCTCACATGGGCTGGCGGGTCGCCGACGAGGATATCGACAAGGTCGTCGATATAATGAAGCTCCTCCACGTCGAGGAGTTCGCTCTAAAAGATTTCTCAGAATTATCCGGCGGCCAGAAGCAGAGGGTTCTCATCGCAAGGGCCCTCGCCCAGGAGCCAGAGGTCCTCCTCCTGGACGAGCCGACGTCGAACCTGGACGTGAAGCATCAGCTCGAAGCCCTGGATACGGTGAGGTCGATTGTGAAGGCCACCGGGATCTCGGCGGTGATGGCGATCCACGACCTGAACCTGGCGGCACGGTACTCCGACACCCTGGTGATGCTGAAGAATGGGACGGTCCATGCCATCGGCGATCCGTCGTCGTTATTGACGAAGGAGAACATAAGGTCGATATTCGGCGTCGAGGCGGTGGTGATGAGGGATCTGGACAGACCCTACGTTGTGCCCATAAGGTCTCTCAACGGCGAGGCGGAAGGATAGTCGTCGGCATTTTTTGGGCCCCCATTTGGACTTTCATCTTCTGTCACTCACATGAAGTCTGCAAGCCCCATCTGCTTCGACTTCTCGTTCTGGAATAGTGAGTCGATGTCCATCTTGATGATCTCAAGCCTCTGCTTTGTGTAGTCGTCGACCCCGAACTCCTCGGCCACCTTCATTGAGACCTCCAGGTACTTCCGAACGGACCCCTCGTGGACTGTGAGAATCACCCTCCCGCCGCACTTCGGGCAGACGTCGGAGAGGGGCGGCCTTCGGAACTTCGCCCCGCACTTGACGCATCGGACTTTCTGGCGGGAGAAGGCCCGGAGGTTTCCGATGAGGTCTGGGAGGAAGTGGGAGTTTATCACCCTCGTCGCCACATCTCTCTCGTCGACGGCCCTGATCGAACGTGCGAGGTAGAGCTGGGCGTCCATCTTGTCGATCATCGTCTCCAGGGTCTTGTAGGCGCTATTTCTCGGACCGGCGGCGATGTCGTCGGTATCGTGGGTGAATTTGAACCCACAATACTGGGCCTCGGTCCCCAGCCTCTTCGATACGACGTCGATCAGCCCCTCCACCTCCTTCGGCGACGCCCCGCTCAAAGTCGCCCGGTAGAACTCCAGGGGGTACCTCTCCGGCAGGTCCAGGTTGTGAGCCTCCCCATCCACCTCCTTCGGGTCCAGCCTTGTGGTCATGACGAGGGGAGCGTCCATCTTGCCACCCCTCTTCTCCGGCAGGTAAGACATAGAAAAGTTCAATAAAGAATCCAAAAGGAGCATCACGCAGTCCTCGTCGCCGTCGCAGTTCCTCCTCTTGGCGGCGTGGAAGAAGGGGTGGCCGTACCCCGCCGAGGCTGTGGTGTAGCCGATCAGCCGGCACAAGACCCCTGCGGAGGTGTGGGGGGCAAGGCCGACGAGGAGCGCGCCGATCAGGTCCTGGGGGGTCGCGGCATTGTAGAAGCTTTCAAGGCCGTAGAACTTCTCCAGCTCCTCATCGACGAACTTCGCCACCTTCAGGAGGTAATCGCCGCCGTCGAAGGATAGGATCACGTCCTGGACCATGAGCTCCAGGATCTGGTCTGAGCTCGTCAGGGGCTCGCCATAGATGTCCTCGGTGTAGCCGAGGTCCCGGAGCATGTTCACGTCGGTGTGGATCTCTCGCGGCCGGAAGTGGGTGAGGGGCAGGTCGGTCAGGTCGTACCTCACCGTCCCGTCCTTGAATATGTAGACGCCGTGCTTCGCCCGAAGAATCCCCTTCTCCAGGCTCTCGGGCGTCTTGTCTCTGGAGGTGAGGCCGAGAACGCCCCGGACCAGATCCGGCTCCCTCTCGTTCAGATGACTGAGGGCCCTGGAGTAGATCTCCTTCACGTCGAGCTTCATGGACGCGGCGGCGGTGGTGGCCTTTCCGCATTTGGGGCACTTCTCCTTTCCCGGCTGGTGGCAGGTGGGACAGAACCTTTTGGGGAGGGTGTGGCTGCCGCACTCGCACAAGAACTCGTGGGTCTCGGCACCGCACCTTGGGCAGACCCTCTTTCCGATTGAGGTCACGATGATGCCGGGCCTTCCGTTTCCGACGTGGTTTTTGGCGCACTCCCCCACCGACCGGCTCTTTCCTCCGGCTTCGCCCGTCGGGAAGAGGACGTGGGGTGGTGGTCTCATTTCCCGTTTATCGGACTTCTCGGGCCGCCCCATCCTGGACCCGACCCGGGTGGGTGCCCTCGCCATCACCTTGATTCCAGCGACGCGGTTGACGAGGTCGAGGGCAGTCTTCGGCCTCTCTGCCGCCTCATCATCACCGGCCTTCTTTTCGGTTCCATCAGCCTCGTCTTTCGCATCGTCCAGATCTTCCAGCTCCTTCAGCTTCAGACCCTCGGGCTCGACCCCCAGGCAGAGGAGGAAGGGGAGGGGATCGTCGATCTCTATCCTCTGGTCACGCACCCTGTGCAAGACGAGGAGGGTCTCCAGAGACTCCATCACCGAGATCGGCAAGAAAAGGGTGCCGTCTTCGAGCTTTCCCTCCGACGATACCGTCTCCCTCAACTCATGAAACTTTTCGACAGATAAGTCGTGCCAGAGGTGGGTGAATCCCGGGTGGAGGGGGACGTTCCACCGCCGCGACATCTCGATAGCCTCCTCGGCACCGATCTTTTCAAGGCCCGAGGGGTCGCCTCCGGCCTCCGCAAGCTCTGCCGCCCACCATTCAAAAGAGTAAGATGCGGGGGCGAGGGTTCGATTGTTCTCAAGAAAGTCGCCGAAGCTGATCAGAATCTCACCGACGTCCACGATCTTGACGACGTCGTTTTTGCGAAGTTCGGCCTCCTCCTGAGAGTCGATCCGGACGAGGTCGCCGTTTTTGAGCCTGACCGTCGGACCCTCGATGCTGCTCACCGGCGAGACCGCCGCTGCCTTTCCCGGCTGCTCCACCTTCACCTGGGTCCCGGCGGCGAGAAACTCCTTCAAAAGGACCATCGTAGCGGGGCTGAACCCGGCAGCTGCAAGGCCAGTGTTCCGGGACCTTCCGTACCGAAGCCGAAATCCCCCTGGTCGGTGGGGGTGGCTGAATACCGGCCTTCCGGCGATGATGTCTCGGAGAAACTTCTCGCTGGAGGCTCCGCCATCCTTTTTTCCGCCGCTAGCCAGCTCGTCGAGCCAGTCCCACCCCTCGATCGCAAGCTTCGAGACGTGCTTTTTCAGCTTCGGCCTCTTGAGGGCTATCCCCTCCGCCGAGACGAGGGCGACGCCGCCCCTAACCCTGTTCGTCTCGATCCTCTCGAGATCTCGAAAACCCGAGACCTCTTCCTCTTCGGTCGGCTCCCCCTCGATGCAGATGGGGCAGTTTCGGACGAGGGTTCTTATCTCCTCGTCGGACGGCGCGTACTGGAGACCAGCCACCCGTCGGTAGAGGCCGATCTCCTCGACGTACCTCTCCACCTCCTCGGGCCTCGGCTTGTACCGGTCGATCCCCACCCCGCGCCGGACGTAGTCGGCGACGAGGACGCTGAGGGCCTGGGCCGTACCCCCCGCGCTCCGAATGGGACCGGCGTAGTAGACCTTGAGGTACTCGGACCCGTCATCGTTTTTGCCCAGGTCCACCTTGGCGATCCCTTCGATGGGAGCCGCCACGACCCCTTCTGTCAGGAGGGCGACGGAGGTACGGATGGCGCTGTCGATCGCCTCGATCTTGGACGAAAAGGTTCCAATCCTCCCCTCGGCGAAGTCGAGGCCGATGGCGAGGGCCGCCTCCTCCCGGCTCATCCCCTCGGCCTCAAGCTCTCGGACCCGCTTTGCGATCGCCTCGATCCCGATCAGCTTCTCGACCCTCTCGGCGAGGTCGACGGCCGTTGGGACCTCCACCGAGAGGCTCGGGTCTTTCCCCTCACTTCGAGCCTTGCCAGCGATCTCCATCGCGCGGGCAAGCCCCGACTCCAGAAGCTCGAAGTAATCGGCGGTCTTCAATCGGTTTCACTCCAGAGAAATAAATCCGTCGTCGGATCGTGTCTTCTCACTGGCGACTGCCCAACAAGCTCCTGGAGGTAGACCTCGGCGGCGAAGACCGTCCCGCTCGACAGGTGGCCGCCCCTGACGTCCCCCTCGGAGTCGGCCAGGGTTGCGTGGGCGTGGAGGAAGGGCTTTCCGTCTCTCGTGGAGATGTTTCCGATGAGGCTTGTTATCTCCATCGGGCGGTCGATCTCGATTGCTCTGTACTCGTGAGAGTTCTGGTCGTAGTAGCCGATCTCGGCCCTCTTCAGCGCCCCGATGGCGGCGACGGTGCCGGCCTCGACCCCCAGCCTCTCGGCGAGATTCGTGATGGAGGCCACGATCTCAGAATCGTGATCAAGGCCGAAGAGAAATAGCCTTCCGGACCCAAATTCCCTAACCAAAGACAACGCCTACCCCACCCACTGTTTTATCTGAAATACGTCCTCTCCGTTGAAAAAGGATGCGATGAATCATCCTTCATCATCTTCGTCCTATCTCCTCAAGAAAATCGCTGACCTTCCCAAAGCCCCTTCTTCTCGCAAGCCTCTTCATCTCCCGCATCATCCCCGAACCGTACTGCATCGCCTTCTTCTCGCGATAGGCGAGATCTTTCGGCATGTGCATCGTCGCCACTTCTCGAAGCGGCCTCTTTCGGATGCCGTCTTTGACCTTCTCTTCGGGAGGAATCGCCATGGCCTTCCTCACCACCCGAACGTCCAGGTAGGGAAGAGAGAAGTAAGCTCCGAAAAGTCCGGCCACCGCCTGGTCCCGAGCCGCCTGGAGGGCAAGGCCCCGGAAGTCCCGCTCCAGGTCGTTGCCGAGGGCGTCGGCGTCGAGGTAGCGGGCGTAGCCGCCGAAGAGTTCGTCCGCCCCCTGGCCTGCGAGGATCCTCTCGTATCCGTGATCGCCCGCCCACTCCGCCACGAAGTAGAGGGTGGCGGCGATGGAGGCGTCGACGGGGTTTTGCCTCGGGATGACGGCAAGAACGGCTTCCAGGGCCTCCTCGATCCTTCCAGGGTCGATTATTGCAGTCTTGAGGGAGAGATTGAGAACGTCGGCGACCGCCTTTGCCTTCTCAATGTCGTGGGAACCCTCGACCCCCACCACGACGCACTCCCTTCTGGCTAGGGCCGCCACCAGGGCCGAGTCGACGCCGCCGGAGAGGGCGACGACCCCTTCGTCACTCCGGAGACTGACGGCAATCTCGATCGCCTGGGCGAGGCTCAACTCTGGTGGCCGAGGATCGACGGCTCCGACGGCCTCACCATCGCAGACGATCGATCCCGCAGGACAGTCGCCGGGAACGATCCCGAAATGGTCCCGGGCAGAGCATCCGTCCCAGGAGAGGAAGAACTCGCCCCCGAAACTGGAGACGACGCCAGGCCTCTCTTCCAGCATTTTCTCAACTTCGCCGTCAGAGAGGCGGCGGCCGTCAACTTCAATCCAGCCCTTCAACCTCATGCCGGAGACCATGGACACCGCCTTTCTCAGGCCTGCTAGTTATAAGATGCGCTTTCAGAACGGCACGCTTTCGGGAGATGCCGTTAAAAGAAATAGAGTTAGCGGGCGGCAAAAGATATGCCGCCCCGCTTATATTGAGAGCCTGTACGTGTAGCCTGAGAGGAAAGTCCCCTTCTCGGTGTAGGTCTGGCCGCCGGAGGAGATCTGCAGGGTGTGATACTGGTTTCCTGCAACGTTCAGGCTGTAGGCGCCGTCCAGGGGGTCACCGCCCTGGCCGTCTCCTCCGATGTAGGAGCCGTCGACGAAGACGCTGTAGCCCGTAATCCAGTCTGAGCTGAAGATCACCTTCGCAGATCCGGCCGAGGGCCAGCCAGAAGAGCCACTGCCAGACGTCGGCGGCCAGATGCTGCTTGACACGTCTATGATGACGGCGTTGCTCGGCTGGTTGTTCAAAACGAAGAACAAGATGTGCCGCCCGACCTCATCGGCCTCG
>Ga0209203_1003098_pt1 | contig 10490 bp, 9 predicted proteins | sample AD_UKC109_MetaG_FD_184423 | JGI IMG/M metagenome (GOLD analysis project Ga0209203, IMG submission 184423) | Active sludge microbial communities of municipal wastewater-treating anaerobic digesters from Hong Kong - AD_UKC109_MetaG (SPAdes)... | ecosystem: Engineered > Bioreactor > Anaerobic >...
TTGCTGTTCCTCCTTATGGACACAGATGCCGCCGGCTGAATCAATGAGTTCCGCAAGTTCATCAAGAAGTGCACTCTGCCCGGGACGGCTTACTCCCGCCGCAATTACAATTTCCCTTTCCCTGTCCTTTTCTATTTCCTTGTTTGACCCGTACTTCAGCATTTCAAGGATCAGGTCATCTGTCTCCATTACATTGACATATGGCCCTGAAATCACCGGTTCGCCTTCAATGTCAACGTATGCACATGAAATTCCATTGGGTCGTCCTTCGTATGTACCAACGGCAGCCATGACAGCCATATCCGTATTCTTCAGTGTATCAAGGTCAATGGCAGAAAGTGTGCTGTCAGGACCCGGATGGGTATGTATGCAGCGTGTCTGTCTGTCAATGTCGACCCTTCTCATGGTGACAGTCTTGAAATCACCTATGGATATTTCCTCAGTTTTGCCACGCGGTGAAACAAACACGGATATTTCCCTGTTCACATGCCCCGTAATTTCACAGATTTCATCTATTATCTGCTGGTCACAGAGGAAAGATGGATCGCTCTTGATATCATACAATTTCTCAAGACGTTCAAGTATGCTCCTCTTCAGACCATTTGTGTTTCCCGTTATTTCCTTCGCCATTTGGTTTATTCTCCGGCAACGGAGAGTTTTTTGATTCTTACGGGAGGTGACCCTATTCCTCCTCCCATCCCGAATCTAAGCTCCGATGCAAATTCTTCTATGTCCATGAGCAATTCATAATAATTGCCCGATATTGTTATCTGGTTTACTGAGCGTGTAATCTTACCGCCTTCAATCAGATATCCCTTTGCCCCAAGTGAAAAATCCCCTGAAATTGGATTGAATCCCGAATGGATACCGTCAAGGTCAACAAGGTACAGGCCTCTTTCCACACCTGAGACAACCTCTTCAAGACTCTTCTCACCGGGTTTGAAATACATGTTCGTTGGTGAGATGCCTATGGTTGATTTATATGATCCCCTTGAGGCATTTCCCGTTGATTCAACTCCATCCCTGGCTGCGCTTTTGAGATTATGCAGGAAGGTTTTCAGCACTCCTCCGTCTATGACCTTTTTATACCTCGTTGCAACACCTTCTCCGTCAAAGGATGAAGTGGATGTGCCCCCTTTGTAGAACGGGTCATCTATCAGGTCAACGCAGTCAGCAGCGACTTTCTCTTCCAGCTTTCCTTTAAGGAGGGAGAGATTCTTGTGGACTGACCTTGCTGAAAAAATGGATGATACAGCACCGAGTAATCCGGCAGAAGCCATCCCGTCAAGGATTACTTCATATTCACCGCCGGTGACGGGCTTCGCATCAAGCAGGTCAATGGCACCTTTTACGGCCTTCCCTGCTATCCGCTCAGTATCAAACTTTGAAAAATCGTTGTCGATTATAAAGTCAAACCCTGAGCTGTAGACGCCGTTTTCCTCAGCAAGAACCATCAGTATTGCATATGCAAAGTTACCTTCATCTGAAAGTGCCAGTCCCTTTGTATTGAAAAGTTCCGAGGCATATGTTCCGGTTCCCAGCATACAGTACTGGCTGGCCTTGATCCTTGGGTCAAGTCCAAGTGCCTTTCGTTCCATTTCAATGGCGAAGTCTATCTTCTGCTTCTCGGTTACAGCATCAAGTTCCTTGTTGAGATTGTTTACAGGTGTGTATTCCTTGGAACCTTCAAAAATATAGTCCTGGTCCTTTGAGTCGTTTATTTCAGCATTCTCCACCGCTCCTTTGACAAGATACGGAATCGAGTCCACGGAAATCTTTTCTGTGTACGAGTAGCCGATCTTTCCATTGTAGAACCCCCTGAAACCAAGTCCGGAAGTGTCAGCAAGCTTGTATCCATCAATTTCTGACTTTGAAATCTTGACTTCAAACTCTTCTCCGGATGACACATACACTTCCATATCCGCCATTCCGGCTTCCGTGCCGGCCTTGAATATTTTATCTGCCAAATCCCTGTATTTCATATTATCTGCCTCCCACTGTGATGGAACTCACCCTTACTGCAGGCTGACCTACATTTGCCGGTATGCTTCCGCTTGAAGACCCGCACATACCCTGGTCCATGTCCAGATTGTCTGCAACCATGTCGATTTTCTGAAGGACCTCAGGTCCTTTCCCTATCAAGGTAGCTCCTCTGACCGGTTCGGCAATCCTGCCGTTTCTTATCATGTATCCTTCCCTGACGGAGAAGTTGAATTCCCCGGTTCCGGGATTGACGCTCCCGCCTCCCATGACCTTGGCATAGAGTCCGAAATCAACCGATGAAATCAGTTCCGCCTTCTTGCTGCTTCCATTGTCAATGAAAGTGTTTGACATCCTTGATGTGGGCGCGAACTTATAGCTCTGTCTCCTTGATGAGCCGGTTGACTCCATGCCCATCTTCATTCCGTTGAATCTGTCAACAAGATATCCCTTCAGGATTCCTTTTTCAATCAGTACATTCCTTCTGGTATCGGAACCTTCATCATCCATGTTGGTTGAACCCCACTCATTGGGCATTGTTCCGTCATCAATGGCCGTTACCACCTCAGGTGCAACCTTTTCACCTATCCTGCCTGCAAAGACCGAAGTCCCTTTTGCAACACTGGTTGCTTCCAGACCGTGGCCGCAGGCTTCATGAAATATTACACCGCCGAATGCATTGTCTATTACAACCGGCATTGTTCCGGCCTTGCAGTATTCCGCCTTTGCCATCACAACAGCCGTTGCCGCTGCTCTTTTTGCTATATCAGGTATATCCAGACCCTGGATGAACTCATATCCTCCATGGGTACCGGGGTTCATTGAACCTGTCTGCATCTGTCCGTCCTTTTCAGCAACGGCATTTACCATAAGTCTTGTGTAGACCCTTGTATCCTCACGGTAAAGACCTTCGGTATTCGCTATTGCCACATTCTGGACTGTATCTGAATATCTTGATGAAACCTGTTTTATCAATGAATCATATCCCAGCGCTGAATCGTATGCCAGACGGACAATTTCAAGCTTATCCCTCTTGCTTACTGAATCAGGCATGATGTTTACAACATGGATTCTTTCAGTCTTTACATTGTTCAGCACCCTTACTTCACCCGGCGCCGTGCCCTTGACGGCCTGTGCAGCCTTCAGTGCTGTTTCGACCAGACTGTCTATGTCAAAGCTGTTTGTATATGCATATATGCACTTCAATCCGCTGAATATCCTGATGCCTACACCAAAATCCCTTCCTGTCTGGGAGGACTCAAGCTGTCCGTCAAGATAGTTCAGGCTTGAAACGCTGGAGTCCTCGATGAAAAGTTCAGCAAAGTCACCGCCTGTCGATACTGCTGCCTCCAGAACAGAGGCTATTACACTCTTTGATATCATATAGACCACCTTCCAAGTTATTCCATTTAATATTATACCATCATGCCCGTCCCATTGCAGGCATACTATGATTATAGCGAGCCTTTCCAATAACCCTTCCCCGAAATCGCAAATGATCCCAGGGGTAATTTGCGATTTCAGGCAAAAAACAACCGGTCATTTGTATAACCGGCTGTTTCAATGCTGTGTTCTGATGTCAGTTCAGGATTTCCTGAAGCATCGCATTGAGCTTTGCTATTTCATCCTTTGTGAAGGATATTCCCTTTGACATCTTGGATCTGTCAGGCGACCACTCCCTGATATCATATTTCGGTTCCCGTTCGTTCCAGCTTATATGGTTGAGTTCCTTGCTCCAACCTGATCCGGATATACTGAGAACCCCCAGTCTTTCAACAATTTCATACTTGAAATCACTCATTTTCTTCCTCCTCTTATTTTACAATATATGTTAATTCTACAAGGAGGAGTAATTTCCTTTATTATTTACAATATTTATCAATATTTATTGAATGATCGCATCTCCTCAAGGGGTTTCCTGCTTTTGTTCCTCAGTTTGTAATCCTTTTCATAGCCAATTGCAATCAGTACCCCAACCCGTTTGTTCCTTGGTATATCAAGGAGCTTCTTTATTTCCTTCTGCCTGCTCCATCCGAGTATGCAGGTTCCAATACCGAGTTCCGTGGCCTGGAGGCAGAAGTTCTCCACTGAAATACCCATGTCAATGAATGCGTAGTCAAGGTTTGTGAAGAATGAACCTGCATGTGATGCAAAGGTTCCCGGTTCCAGGACAACCACCGCAAAAGCCGCAGCATTGTCAGTGAATTTATTGAACTTTACAATGTTGTTGTAAGTCAGTGATGCTAGCTCCTTTACAAGTTCAGGGTCATCAACAATGATATATTTCCAGGGCTGGGCATTGCATGCAGATGGAGCCAGCCTTGCGGCTTCAATGCATTTTTCAAGAAGCTCCCTTTCCACGGGTCTGTCCTCAAACTTCCTCGTGCTCTGCCTCATTGCAGCCAGTTTTGCAAATTCCATCGTTATCCTCCTTTGCTTTCCTTATATAAGTTATATCCTATTATGAATGCAATTATCAATGAATTTTTATATAATACCCATAGAATACGCAACGGGAGATGAATCATGATCAGCTATCAGGGAAACAGGATGATAATTGAAAAACCAACGTGCAGCTGCACCCACCACAGAATGCCCGATACCAACCTATATATCGGTTCAGGTATAATAGAGCACGCAGTTGAGTATATTAAAACCCATTTGAACAAAACCCATTGCATGCTTGTAACCGATGGCAATCTTAATGGTCTTTTCGGAGAGAAAGTCAGGGAGATTCTTTCAAAAGGGTATGATGTCACTTTGTGCATTCCGCCTTCAGAAGGTGAACTAAAGCCTGACAATGAAGCCCTTGGCTACATAATGATGGAGTACACTCCTGGAATTGATTTCATGGTTGCACTGGGATCAGGTACAGTCAATGACCTGACCAGATATGCCGCCCATCTCCTCAGGATACCTTTTGTCAGCATCGGGACAGCACCATCAATGGATGGCTATGTCTCTGTCATTTCTCCTATGTTGAAGGGAAATCTGAAAATAAACAAACCAGCGGATTATCCTGCAGTAGGAATCTATGACCTTGATATTCTTTCAACAGCCCCCAAAGACATGTTATTTGCCGGGTTCGGTGATGTAATCGGCAAATATGTCGCCAAGGCAGACTGGATACTTTCCTCCTATGTCACAGGTGAACACCTCTGTCCATACTGTATCGGATTGTCAGATGAAGCCATCGGGCTTGTAATCTCCAGCCTTGACGAAATAGCGGCTGGATCAAAAAAAGGTTCGCAGGCACTTCTTGAGGCACTGCTTCTTACGGGACTTGCCATGCTTATCAATACCGACAGCCGGCCCGCAGCCTCAAATGAACACAACATGGGTCACTTCTGGGAAATGCAGAAACTCCGGGAAAACAAGCCTCATCCTTCCCATGGCGAGGCAGTCGGAATAGCGACCCTTTACTGTCTTGCATTCTATGAAAAAATTCTCTCTGTTGATATAAATGCAGTTGATACCCATTCTCTGCCCCTGGGAAATTATGATCCGCTTACGAGGGAGTCAAGGCTTCTGTCAGTCTACGGTCCTGTCGTCGGAAGGTCAGTCATCGATGATAACACCGATGAACCGATTGCAGCAGAGGAACGACTCCGGAGGGTTGGCAACTTCATCAGCGGTTTTGGAAAAATAAAGGAAGCTCTGTCTTTTCTTCCGGATTACAGGGAAATTCTTGATATGTACAGGAAACTCGAAGGTCCCATGAGTGCGGACAGCATCGGAATTGACCGGAATCTTCTAAGGGATTCACTTCTTTATGCAAAGGATTACCGAAGCCGGTATAACGTTTTCAAGACTGCAGAGGAACTTGGAATACTAGACGGAACCGTCGATGGTATCCTTGACATCCTTTAACCGCTGGTTTTCATCATTGGGTTCAATGTGGATTGATACAAGTGAATCGATTCCAATATATGCCTTCAGCTGTAGTTCCAGTTCAGTTGATATATCATGGGCTGTCCTTATATCCAGTTTGCTGTCAACGAGTACATGCACGTCAACAGCATTGATGTTTCCTATTCTTCTTGTCCTGAGATGATGATAGTCCTTCACCCTTGGATGCTCTTCCAGGACATTTCTGATAACAGTCATCTTTTCCTCATCAAGTGATGCATCCACCAATTGACCCAGGTTGGGGACCAGTATCTTATATGCAGCCCTGAATATGAATATGCTTACAATGACCTGGGCCACTGAGTCAAGGAAGGCAAACCTTGTACCCAGGAGCAAGGCACCTCCGACCCCGATCAGAACTCCAAGGGACGACATAGCATCAGAGCGCTGATGCCATGCATTTGCAATCAATGCATCACTGCCCTCTTTTCTGCCGACATTGATAGTAAAGTGAAAAAGAGTCTCCTTTACAACGAGGGATATTCCCGCAACAATGACCACGAGCAGTGAAGGCAATGTTATCTCTCCGCCGCCGGATGCCTCAATTATTTTTGTTATACCGTCTTTGCCTATTGAAAATCCGGCAATGAAAAGTGCCATGCTGACAAGGACGGTAGCTACGGTCTCAACCTTGCCATGGCCGTAATTATGTTTTTCATCCGCAGGCTTCTTTGTTATCTGCAGGGATATATATACAATTACATCCGTTGCCAGGTCCGAAAGTGAATGTACCCCGTCTGCCACCAATGCTCCGCTGTTACCCATGAAGCCTACTGCAAGCTTAAGTGTGCTAAGAATTGTGTTGATTATGAAGCTGAATATTGTAATTCGGCCTGCCTGTGACTTTTTCATGATTCTCCTCAATTGTCTGATTGAATTGTTTATTGGTCAGAAAAGACCCACCTGACCTGATTCCTCCGTGACTTCACCGGTCCTGTTCCTGGCTTCTTCCATTATTCTCTCTCCAATTACCCATAATCCCTTGTCAATCTCCCTCAGTGACAGTCCTGTCCTTCTTTTCAGATAAGAGCAATAACTTACATATTCCAGGTAATTGTCCCAGGTACTGGGTTTTGTGTTTGTAAAGATGCTTTTCCCCAGTTCCTCCCTGTAAGCAGCCCAGACCTTGTTGTTCAGTATGGGATATTCCATGGGACTGAATATATGTATGAAGAACGCAGGTATCACTATGGAATTCTTCGTTATTGTCCTTGCCCTGTTTATCATGTTGTCCACAGGCAGATTTCCATTGCCAAAAGCCAGTCCGGCCCAGAGATTTTCTTTTTTGACGGCTTCCTGTATAGCTGCAATGTTGCTTGGTGCCGCCTTCGAGATAAAATACTTCTTCCCGTTTACATCAATGGACTCCACTGCTGTGTTTTCAATCCTGCTTACCTTGCCTAAAAACCAGTAAAAAAGATGCCTTACGTCAATCTCAAGTTCTTCGCTTGGTTCGACAGCCATTCCGATTCTCCTGATGTAGTAATCATAGAATTCCTCGGCATGCCGTTCTGAATCATAAGCATTCACAGATTCGCGAATTTCGGAAAGGGCTGGCATCATTTTTCTCCTTTTCCGCTCTTTTCTTTATTCTACCAAACCCATCTTAATTACTCAAGAAATTGTAATATTTACCAACTTTACCTTATGATTTCTACATTGAAGGCTGCAATTTCATCTGCATAATCAATGTTCTCATTTTCAGTGACTGAACCGGGTTCCAGAAAAACTGTCTTGAGGGTAAGGAAGAAAATCTTTATATCCATCATGAATGAATAGTTCCTTATATATATCAGATCATACCTCAGCTTGTCCTCGGCACTTGTTGAATATTTGCCCATTATCTGGGCAAGTCCTGATATCCCTGCCTTTACAGAGTGCCTCTTGTCATAATCGGGAAGTTCCTTGCAGAATTCCTTTACGAACTCAGGCCGTTCGGGCCTTGGACCTATCAGACTCATGTCCCCTTTCAGTACATTTATTATCTGCGGCAGCTCATCCAATCTGGTCTTTCTAAGAAACCTGCCGAACCGCGTTATCCTGTCATCACCCGCATAGCTAAGGACTGCCCCCGTGTTTTTTTCTGCGCCATCCACCATAGTCCTTAGCTTATATATCATGAAGGTTCCCTTTTCAGTTACCCTCTCCTGACGGAAGAAGACAGGTCCCCTTGAATCAATCTTCTGACCGACGGCACACAGGGCAAGTACCGGAAGTGAGAAAAGCAGCAGTATTGACGAGAATACAATGTCAAACATTCTTTTGAAGAATTTTTCTTCTGAGGTAAGACCCCTGCTGTCAAAATAAAGATATGGTGTATCATCTATCTGGGTCAGTTTCGGTCTCATTGTATTTATTTCATATATCTTGGGAGTCAGATAGACTGTTGTTTCATGGCGCGCACAGACCTCGACTATCCAATCCTGCTTTTCCTTTTCTATGCCTGAACACACAATTACTATGTCAATCCTGTCAAGATAGCCTGTGAACTTGTCAAGATTGCCTTCAATGTCAAAGATATAATTTATTTCGTGGGTCTTTTTCTTGTTCTTGATGAAATCATAACCGGTTTTCATGCATTGTTCCAGAGGACCTACCACAGCTATTGACCTCTTTTCCATTGTAAGCCTGTATATGAATTCAACAAGAATCCTTTCTGCACTAAGAAACCCAATGAGAAGAAGAAGTACGAAGATGTATGAAATCTTGACGGTTTGGTTATGCCAGGCCCTGACATTGACGAATATTGCAAACAGGATGGTTCCCGAAATTCCCGCAAGAATGCAATTGAATACAATTTCTGCATATTTTTTGAAAATATGCCTGTACATATCCGTGAAAATGAAAATCAGGACTGCAGCCCCGCAGGGGAGATAGACAATCTTCCTCAGGTTGACCAATTTGTCGAATGGGTCCTCATTTCCAAAGATCAGCACAATATAAAAACACAAAAATACCACGAACACATCGAGGATGATTACAAGATAATTCCTGAGTCTTGCTTCACCTGTCATTTTTTTCTCCCATGCCAAGAAATTCAGCGTATCTGCGGGAAGCTTTCTCCAAACCGTATATTTCCATCAGCCGCTCAGCCCTCTTCTTGAGATAATCCCGGTCGATTTCCTTATATAATACTATCAGCATCTTGTTGGCTATTTCAGAATAATTATGCGGATTGTTGATGTACTCATCACAATCTATTCCCTCAGGATCCGTTATTGCAGGCATTCTTACTGAAAGAACACGCCCTCCGCATGCCATGGCTTCCAAAGGAGTATATCCAAATCCCCTGTATCTTGAAGCATTCACGAACAGGTCTGAATTCCTGTAATATCCGAAAAGGATATCCCTGCTTATCCTGCCCGTCACTATGACCCTGTCATTCAAGCCTGCCCTTCTGATATATCTGTATGCCCGGCCTTTTTCGTCAATGTCCCCGATAACAACAAGGTCATGGGGGATTTCATTCTTTATCTTCCTGAATGACTTGAGTATCGCTATCAGATTCTTCTGGGCACTGTCACTGTTCACAGAAAGTATGAACTTCTTTTTGAGGACGATTTCCACACCTGCCCTAATATCAACCAGAGGATTGCAGATTACCTGCAAACGCTCTTCAGTCAGATGCCTGTGTTTGCTGATTATTTCATCCCTTACCATGCTCCCTGCGGCAGCAATCCTGTCGATTTTCCTAAGCCGTGAAAGGGTTTTTCTCCTGTCCCTGGCTGATACTTCCTTTGATTCCATGCCGTGGGCTGTTGCAGCCGTAGGACAGGGTAGATTGACAGTCATATATCTGTGGATATGGGGGTAATACATAATATCCACAGGGTTCTTCCTTATATATTTCCTGAGTTTGGTTTTATAGAAACTTTTGCCTGTTCTTTTCACTTCCACAACATGAAGTCCGGGATATGCCTTTTGCAGCTGCTTTTTCATTGCATCAGTGGAAAACACAACAATGTATGGGGCCATACCGATTCCATAGAGGCCCTGCAGCAATCCCAGGGCAAAGACCTCTTCACCGGTTTTTCCCTCCATGGATGATACAAATGTCAGGTCATATCCGATTGTGGCCATAAAGTTCCGCCCCCCTCTGATACATTTTATCATATATATCACCGGGGACAAACAATCCCCCTGTTGTCCATGCAATATGGTATGCATCACGTTCCAGGTTGCCTGTTGCCGCAGGACCCGCCAGTCCGGCAGCAGCCGACGGCTCAATCCTGATATGCTCTGTTTCATCGAGGATATAGAGATATCTGAACATATCCTCATCCTGGATTGTATAGAAACCGTTGCACAGTTTTTCAGCCAGTGGAGCAACAAAATCGGAGGGGCTTGCAACGGCCAGCCCATCGAGTTCCGTCACATTGTCAAGGCCGTAATCATTTACATTTGTCCTGCCATAATCACCGCTGAGAACTCCCAGCAGCATTGAAGGGGATGAAACGGGTTCCGCAAAGTAGCATTCAACGGCATCCTTGAATATATGCTTGAAACCGAAGGTAATGCCACCCGGAGCTCCTCCTACTCCGCATGGCAGATAAAGGATCAATGGTTTCTCCTTTGTTGGAGTGATTGAAAGTTTTTCAAGG
>Ga0209203_1003099_pt1 | contig 10489 bp, 9 predicted proteins | sample AD_UKC109_MetaG_FD_184423 | JGI IMG/M metagenome (GOLD analysis project Ga0209203, IMG submission 184423) | Active sludge microbial communities of municipal wastewater-treating anaerobic digesters from Hong Kong - AD_UKC109_MetaG (SPAdes)... | ecosystem: Engineered > Bioreactor > Anaerobic >...
CTTATTAGAATCCAGATGTAAAATCGCCTCTATTTGCAAGCTGGCAGGGCATTACGGTTACTAAACTAACGCCTTTATCGGTTCGCTTTACTCTACCGGGTACTCTCGCTTCATTTCCGCACAGTCTAACAACCGGCATCCTACCAAAGCATCGCATAAGTAAAATTCCGCCTAAGGAACTGCGTTCAAACACGTTTAATACAACCAACCCTATCGGATCTGGCCCGTATATGTGGCAGGCTCTACAGTTGAGTAACGCAACCGAAGCGGGAAGCTCTACGGGCATTTTGTCGCTAGAGGCTTTTCCGGCATTTCACGCTGGACGGGCGAACATTGACCACTTCTACATTCATACCTACGAAAATGAGCAACAGCTGTTGACTGCGTATGCAGACCGAACAATCAACGCCATAGCGGGACTAAAAAACATCCCAAGTGCTATTTCAGAAGATACTGGTTCAGTGGTCCTTAGCTACCGCACGACTGCAGCCACGATGGTATTTTTAAAGAACGATGGTGTGCTCGCTGATAATACAGTTCGCAAGGCGCTTTCTTTGGCTACTAATCGTGACAGTATTATCAAACTGCTTGATTCTCGGTTTGTAGCACTTAAAACACCATTGTTGCCCGGCCAAGTAGGGTTTGACCGTGCCTATGCGCAGCCGGCTCCGTCTTTAGAACAAGCAAAACAACTATTGCAGACAGATGGCTGGGAAGTTGGCAAGAACGGCATTCGTGTAAAGGACAAAAAACCTCTGAGCATTAGGCTGTACGCCGAAGATACCCTGGACAACCAAGTGGTGGCGCGGGAGCTAGCAAAGCAGTGGAAAGCCGCTGGCGTGTATCTAATACCTGTTTTACAACAAAACACAGATTTTCAAGTTACCGTGCAGGTACATTCGTACGAGGCGCTTCTGCAGGGGATTTCGATAGGTGCTGACCCTGACGTATTTGCTTATTGGCATAGCTCTCAGGCCGACGTTAGATTGCAATCACGCCTTAATTTTTCTGAATACAAGTCGTCAGTAACTGACGCAGCACTCGAAGCCGGGCGCACTCGCACCGACCCCGTCTCTCGAGCACTCAAATACAAACCTTTTCTAAAAGCCTGGCAGGAAGATACTCCGGCCATACCACTCTATGAGCCAACGATTAATTACGTTACTAGAGGTCAAGTGATTGGCCAAAAGGCCCATCGTATCAATATTGAAACCGACCGGTATAATGATGTCTATAAATGGGCAGTTACCCTTAAGCAATCAACGAAGTAACGATTTACCATGTGGCTAGTAATATTGCGTTCTCTGAGGTAAAATACCATTCGATAGTACCTTATTTAGTACAGTCGCGGGGGATGTCGGGTGAATGTAGTGGCCGCTGCGCAGCAGTGACATGAGGAGCAGTAAGACCTTTGTCTACCACTCCGACAGACTGGGGTTAGACGTCCGAAATGACGATAAACTAGTATTTATAACTATGTGTCACATGCGGATGTGGCGGAATGGTAGACGCGCTAGTTTCAGGTACTAGTGAGGCAACTCGTGGAGGTTCAAGTCCTCTCATCCGCACCAAAGTTGATTTTTTTGCTTTCAAGCAAAGTTGCGAATGGTTCTTTCCAGTGGTAGGAAGGGACCATTTCGTCATTTATGGTTAAGTTCAAAAGCATTTTGCGGGCGAGCATGTCTTTCTCGACAGGAATCCCGGCTCTCATCTTGTCGGCTGCAGAATTCGCCAGGTTCAAAAACTCCTCTTTAGTCATCCTTACTTTAGCGGGATCTGCTATTTTTGCCTTGACCCTGCCCATTTGTTCCTCGAGGTTCACCAATTCATCCTGCATGCGCTCAAGGTCACGCTCTAGTACACCATAGGCGGGAGATTTTTTGCTGATTGTGGGTAACTGTCGTGCTGTTTCGTCTAACTTATGCTGTTTAGCATCGCGCGTTCCCTGGAGGCTCTTATATTCAGTTCTCAGGGCAGACATTCTGTCATCCGTATATGTGTCTATCTGCTTGCTATAGCGTAAGTATTCCTTTTCGGTGAATTTGAGTTTCTCCAGGCTTTCATATAGGTTGTCAAATATGTAATGCGCTCGGACCGACTTTATCTTACGAGTACAGTTGCTATTATCGCATCTGTACGTCAGGAAATGCTTGCCACTTCCACTTTTGTTTTTCCCGACTCGCATTGGTTTGTCATCATTACATACTCCACAATATACGAGTCCCCTCAGCGGATAAAATACTTTCTGCTTGTTTTCTAGGGGTTTGAGCTTCGATCTACTGTAGCTAAGCTCCTGTACGATTCCATACGTTTTTTCATCAATCATTGGCTCAAAACCGTATAGTTCTCGCAGGTCAACTTCCTGACCGGCCTGTACCAATATCCCGTAGTAAAATGGATCACGAAAGAGTTTCGTGGCTGAGTTCTGAGAAGGCTGCACTTTCTTAGCGCGTTTATTTTTGCGATTAACCTTCGTCATCCGATGTACATTGTTTGATTTCCAATAAGAAATTACTTCGCTAATACGTGCGCCCTCTGAGCGCATTTCCCAGCCTCTTCTTATATGCTCATAGTTCCCATCACGCTCGTAATATCCCGTTATATCGTCGCGTACGTAGCCCCACTTGGGCGTACCGGATGATTTACCCTCCTCAAAGTTACCCTGTGTACCTCGGAGTACTTTTTCACTAAGGTCTTCTGAGTATTGTTTTGAGAACACGAATAGCATTCCTAGTAACATTTTTCCATTAGCATCGTTACTAAACTGATGGCTAACAAACCTCAAATCCTTGATGACATGGTTATCGAGCATGTCTATGATACGGCCACTTTCGAGCATGTTTCGGCTTAGTCTGTCCGGGTGCCAGCACAAAATCGCGTCATATTTCTTTCCTATATTTTCCAGGAGTTTCGTGAAGGTTGGTCTATTTCCGGGACGTTTTGCGGACCGTGCCTCCACCTCAACATCGACAACATTTAGGCCTTCACGTTCAGCAAGCCTCTGGCAATCTGCTATCTGGTCGTCAATTGAACGCATTTGACTGCCTTCGTCTTCAGTAGATTTCCTTGCATAAAGAACATATCGCAGCTTGGTTAAATCGATTGGTTCCAGTTGACGAGGCATCGTATAGCTATTTTATAACAATAGGCTGCTAGAAGTAGATTATGCTGCCGTCATCGTCCAGCATCTTATTACAGTTCTCTTGGAGAGCCTCAGGGTCGACGTGAATTACATTCAGAGCTTCAACAAAATCAAGGATCGCTTGATCCTCAGTGATTGTGGCTAATGAATGCGCGCTCATACGAGCATAGTGTCATGACCGGATTGCTCATGCGCGCTTTTATCATGGTTTATCGAACTTTATCAGTCTTTTTCTGACTTATAGAACGCATCTCGTTTCTCGGTAATAAAACCGTCAACAACCGTTAGCTTAACCCTAAACTGCTTGAGTCTTGCTCGTGTGATTTTTGTTGTTACCTGCAGCTTTTTACCATTTTCAGATGTCCGAAATACCGCTTTACGAAACGATAAAGGCATTTTTATGTTATTGATGATTGCGTTGGCATCGGCACTATCCAGCTCAATCTGCTTTACAGAGCCGCTCTGTTTGAACAATTCAGAGAATACCTTGTCTACTGTGTTCTCCCACTGAAAACGCATAATACGAAACCCGTTTAGTTTCAGGTAACCTGTTTCATGATCATAATCAATTGAATACAGCACATCATCAGGGGAGGGTATGTCTCTCACTATACCGTAGTCATCCGAAGTAGCCTTTCTGAGGGGCGCATTTTCTTCTATCATCACAATTTATTGTACATCTAAGTTCAGTAGGTGTCCTCGACGAGAGTGATAATTGGTGAACTCGAGATTATAGTGATACTTTTCCTTGCTCGTGTCAGGGCAACGTAAAAGTTCTTGGGATCACGCATTTTACTCGCGTCCGCTATAATTACATGGTCATATTCAAGCCCCTTAACGAGTACGGTTCTGGAAGCTACCCGGGCATGCTGACGTCTTCCGGAATGTCGTAACTTATCTCTAATTGCTGCAAGTTCATTTATTGGGCTGTTGCCTGTGTCTAACGATGCTCGTATTGATGACATCGTGTCCCTCCAGCCCTCCCAGCGGTACAGTCTAGTTGCAGCGTGTCGATAGAATTTATCAGAGGTATCAAGCAGCATTTCATAGCTAGGGTTTTGCCTAAGCTCGTCGAGCAAAGCAAGCAAATCCTGAATTCCATCCCGATGATAGTGCGATACGGACTGATTGCTGCTAAGCCTTGCTTGAATCGTCGCATCGATTCCGGCAAGCCCCGTCATGCATTTCTTTGCGAACTGAGCCAACCAGATCGCCAACTCATAAGAATCGGCAAGGGGCAGCCGTTCAAGCTCCTCGGCCATGAACCGGCCACGCACATCCTCCATTACGAGGTAGCTGCCACCAAGTCGGCTAGCGTGTCGCGCAACATCTGCGTCCCATTTATCCAGAAGGAGTACTGTCTCATCTGAGTTTTGAAATGAGAACGCCCTGTCGCCAAGCACATCGGGGGTGATTTGTACCCATTCAAAACCTGGGATACGGATTGCAGACAAATCTATCACGCTGCCGTCATAAATCAGCGTGCGAATATCCTGAAGCCATTGGCCCATCTCTGGATTAGAATCCTTCCACCGATGCGGTGTGTGCTCAACTGCTAGTAGCGGAAAGGATGTCAGTACATCTCTCCAATCAACCAACGCTTGGCCTCGGAATCCAAATATACCCTGCAGTCGATCGCCAAGCACAATAGCTTTAGGTATGCTTTGAGCTATAGTTAGTATCAGCTGATGATGCTGCGTACTGCAGTCTTGGTATTCATCAATGAATAAGTAGTCATACGAACACCCTAGCACTTCTTTGGCTGCAACCGAGTTAGCTACTCTGGCTGCTCCGTGGATGTAGTCGTTTGACTGTGTCCAATCGGGGATTTCTGGTACTGTGACTTCGCCAATTGTGCTATAGGAGCGAGCTAGTGAAAAAGCAAATCCCGTGATTGTATCTACCTTGTAGAGAGAAGATGGCACCTTCATTTTGGACAGTCGTTTTTTGAGCACCTCAACGCCTGCATTCGTATGCGTGAGTATCAAAGATCGTTTGGCGTCAGTTGCCGCCAATGCGACCGCTTTAGCTAAAAGGTGAGTCTTACCTGTTCCAGCGGGCATTTCAATTGCACATGGTGTCTCATCAAGTATTGCCGCGGCCAAAGCCTCTAGGTCTTCTTGTGTGCTATTCTGTCGTGCCGGCATCTTTATCGGCCTCAGTTAGTGTCGGGTACAAAAAATCTCTTGCGATATTGATTGTGTCGGGTACCACAGAATCGATGAAACTATGCGCATTTTCGTCAATCCAGGCGCCAAGTTCGCGCCCACTGTCTACTAGCTTGAACCATGCTTTTTCTGATGCTGCAGTTGCGATTATGCTCTTTACGGACTCAAGTTCGACTCCCGAATCTATCCAATCCTGGACCATCAGTGTCGTACAGCTTTCAGGAAGACCCGCGGAGCTAAGGTCAAGAAGCACGACTTGCTCCCCACCACGGATTTCTTTTGCCAATGTTAGTAGAGAGCTGAGCTCGACTACTTCACATGATTTTACGATCTGAGACTCAAGGTTATTGTTTAACTCCCACCTAATGACTGGGACGTGTTCTGTACTTGCGGCCGTGGCATGCTTATCAACCGACCGGTCGTCGTTATCGATAAGAACAGCCGTCTCATAGCCAAGTCCATGCATAAACAGCGCGCGTACTACCGCCTCAGCGCCTCCCTGGCCGTCTTGGACGATTGAGCCCTCACCTGCCGCAACGGGCTGTCCCGCTACAATCCTTTCCTTGTCCCACTTTTCAATGAAGTGCAGCAACATTCCTTCTTCTGTTTTTCCTTCAACAACAAGAACTCGATTAGCAAGAAAGGAAGATGGGCGCTGGCGGCGTAGACCAAGAGCTTTTTTGCTGTTGGGTAGGAATGATACTGATGCCGATCCGTTGTTCGCCCTAACTATCGCTAGGTTGTCGGTAGATGATTGCTCAACGGCGACCGGAGAGTGTGTCGTCATAAAAATCTGCGAATATGCATCGTCATCCTTTAGATAGTGGATCAGTCTAACCAATCTATGGGGTTCAAGTCCGGTTTCCACTTCATCTATCAGTAGCAATGCTTTATTTGCAGCTGCAATCTGTTGGACTGCAAGTCCTGATATTCTTCGGGTACCTAGACCGTAATTGGTGAGTGGAACGTCAGACTCGTATAGGGCCAGGTTACCACTGGTGGATGAAAGGGATGTATCTAAGCCAGGGTGAATCGATGAAAAGCTGCCACCTCCCGCCTCATTTATCTTTGCTTGTACGTTGCTTGTTAGCTCTGATAGCGCTGAATCCTCATATTCGGCGATTGCCTTGCTTGCGGCTCGAGCTGCACTTGCCATTGCCTTTGCTGCGCTATTTCTATCGCTCGACAATCTGCCGAGTGCGGACGTGGAAGTCCATCTCAGATGCACGTCTGCGCGTTCATCGACCTTAAAAGTAGATAGGTAATGTCTGTGACTCGACCTAATCTCTGACGAGATAGAGCCGTCAAGTCGCTCGACAGTCCACACCGGTTCGTGTGAGGAGTCGATTAGAAGCTGTACTATGATACATGATTCAAGACTATCTTCAGGGTCTTGATAGAGCGTGCCATCTGCATCAATGCCAGAAAGTGCGAGCCCAAAGGCTGAATCCTTTAGAATCTCTTTTGGTAGATTTGCCACAACAACCCTTATGCAAATCGATTGAGCCGTATCGCAGTTGTAAAAGTCGGTATCCGCTATACTCAAACGCCAACGGTCGCTCAGCGCAAGGTGTATCGCATCGATGATTGTGCTCTTCCCGCTATCGCCTGGGCCGACTAAGCAAACAAACCGTCGGTCATCGGGGATTGACCAACTGCAATACTTTATACCCCTGAAGTTGTTGATTTCAACTTTCCGTATGTTCATAGGTTAATTATACGCAAGAATGCGGCTTTTAGCCCACCTTCTCTCATGCGTGCTACAATAGACCTTGTCTAGCTTGTTTAAATCGCAATAACTACCTCACGGTATTTTCCGTTAGGTTTTCACCTTAGAAAGGGGCATCGCCCGAAACAGTAGGTGAATACTTATTGCGGAAAAAACAGGCTAGACACCGTTGGCGGTGTCCCTTTTTATTTAAGACACTTCTGGCGGCTAAACATTAACCGCAAAGGAGTGTGTCGTGGCTAATAAGCAATCACTAAATAAGCAAATTTTCAAGAAGTGGTGGTTTTGGGTTGCGGCAGTCGTGATACTGGGAGCTATCGGTCTAGCTACAGGCAATAGCGAGAAGCAGACCGACACATCTACCAAAAATTCATCGCAAACGGCCACCACACTTGCGACTGTTAATAAAGCCGACTACACCGGCAAAGAAGCGCTTGTGGCCTTCAAGGACCTGAAGGCTAAGGGCTATACTGTTACGGCCAAGTATGTAAATGAAAACCTGCCAGACTATAAACGTGACTTAACGCATAGTTTTGACGGTGCTGATCTGACCAGCTGTAGCGATAGGCTTGGCTTTGATGCCTATATCGTGGGTGATGTCGCCCAAACCGGTGATAACATAGCAATTGCCCTGAAAGATGTACCGACAAATAACCAGACATGCCCAGCTGGAACGACGGACGACAGGAGCTAATGTGAAAGACCGAAAGACATATAAAATACTAACCGCATGTAGTTTTGTGCTGCCGATCAATCGTTGGTACTTGGGTAATGCAGAGGGCTGGTTCTGGCGAAGTGTTAGCTGTAACTACTTCTTCTTCGGCTGGATTACGGACTTAATGTATATGGACAAGACCTTTGATGAAGCTATGGCAAAACGAGGCTTTGTAAATACTAGCTTTCGGGACCAACAGGGCCGCTAGGTCACGTATTTTTGAATTTACAGAATGGCACTCTGACCATTTCTACATGGTCTATATTCCCATTAACAATTTTTGGATTCTTGCTCACAAAATATGTAAGTGTCGATATGGTAGTCATGTCATCTTTCGTTTCATTACGAACAAAAACCAGAGCACAAGTAACTTTGCCGGCGCCTTTATTGATATCGTCAGTAGCCTGCTTAAGGTCGAAGCTAATTTTTGTATCAGCCTTGCGCGAGTATGGCGGCACTAACACTACGGCAATACTCCCCTCAATTTGGAAGTGTTTACTAAACTGAGACATCCTTTCACCTAGCAGTTCGTTAAGATCGGTGAATTCTGCTTTTGGGTTGATCATGAGTGATTTAACTTCTACGCCGGTCATAACGACTTCCATGGCAGGATCTTCTTTACCAAGGGGTACATGCTTATAAATAAACCCATCCCAGCTTCCTTTACCTGTAAAATTTTCTATACTCACATTTTGGCCCGGCTTTTGCCATGCAGGCATAAAATCGGTATCCCCATTTTTGTGCTGCTCGTTGATTTTATTTACCGCAGCAGCAAATGAAGCGAGTGCAATCAACTCGCCAATTCTCTGGTTTGGCTCAAAGCTCAGAGCCTTAAGTTCCTCTATGTCGCAGGCTCTTTTGTTGATAACATCCTGGAAATACTCAATTGTAATTGGTTCACGCCCTTGTAGCGAGTGCGCTAAGTAATCGCCAAGGCTCAAAATAAATGGATTTAGAGAGTGGATACTCTGCAGCTGATGGCTATCTTCTATTCCGGGGATTATGCCGGTGATATTGATGACGATTGGACGTTTGCTCATTATCTAAATTATATGTCTCAATTTCACATTTTTGATCACTTGCATCATTTTTAATGATTTATTTAATCTCATGCAACAGGGGTACTTTCCAAAAAAACTCACGTATTTTTATACGCACAGAAATTGAGGGATGCGTGTGGTCGCTGTTCTTTCGTAGTTACGGCCTCTTCTGTGGCGGGGGGGTAGGTTCAAGTATGCAATGGCTGTGTTTGTTTAGTAGCTGTATGCTTGTTGAAACATTGATGGTTGATGAGCAGAGACGGTAACTTTGGGTAGCCGGAACACCCCTTCATCCTGATTGCCGAATAACCACTCAGCTATGCTGTTTAGCAGTTCAAACGCATGAGCGTTTGGTGCACCAGAAGAAGATTGGGTGTTAACAAACACCGTGGCAAAGGGCTCTTTCCAGATAAAGGAAGGGGTTTTTTGTTATCTAAGGTTAGGTTCAAAAGCATTTTTCTGGCTAGTATATCCTTTTCAACTGGAGAGCCAGCCCTCATCTTGTCAGACGCTGTATTTGCGAGGTTCAAAAACTCTTCTTTCGCCATCTTTATTTTGGTAGGGTCTTTTACCTTTGGCTCAAGTTTTGCAAGCTCAGTTTCATGGTATAATAGCCTTGTTCTAAGCCTACAAGTCACAACAAGAAACCGTAGCGGTAATATCCGTGCGGTGTCCGACTATGAAAAGGGCACCGTGTAGACAGCAGGCGGACGCTTGTTGTGACAAAGGCTTAGAACACCTCACGGTGTCCTTTATTATTTGGCACTCCTGAGGACAAACCAACCAAGCAAGGAGTGTCTATCGTGAAAGACCGCAAAACATATAAAATACTAACAGCTTGTAGCTTTATCTTGCCGATTAACCGTTGGTATCTTGGCAATGCAAAGGGTGCTTTCTGGCGAAGCGTATCAGCCAACTACTTCTTCCTCGGCTAGATTGGCGATATGTTGTATATGGACAAGACGTTTGATGAGGCGATGGCAAAGCGGGGCTTTGCGAATACAAGTGTTCGTAACGAGCAGGGTCGATAGTTAGCTAACAATTATTATTGCGAACAACAACACCCCTGTTAGTGGTTGTTGTTTGTTGGGGGAAAACAATTTTGTTGACCCCTGTTCTATATCAACCCTACTTTGTTGGGCATAAGGGAAACAAACCAATTTTGCTCGTCCACGATAATTTAGGTTAGTAGTGCGTTTGCATTGTCCTCTAAAATTCACCTGCCAATAGGTAGGGGGGTAGGTCGAAACGTTGTATAATAATCTTGATGCGATGACCGAGAACAGGTAGTAGCTTGCAAAGCTATTTACGGTAGTGTCGTGCCTACCTCGCATCTCCAATTTGATTATGACAGCACAAGACTACATACAATCGAAGCTAGACGAGCTCAGTACGTCCGAGCCACTGCAAGAAGTTGCCCCAAATAATCTAGAAGAGGTAATCCTATCAAAGGTACTTTCTAAGAAGTTTCGTAAGAACAAGGCGGATGACACAGCAATAGAGCTCTGCAAAAAGGCTATCCACTTTGCAGTGGCAAATAATAAACCTGTAAAAGTAGGTCTCCTGTTTGGTGGTAACAAGCTTTGGCGATTCGACGAAGCCCCTGAGGTGGATTGGGCTGAACTATTCAATCTCATCTACTTTGCACGCTGGATGAAAACGATAGCCTCTGTTTATGAGCACGGTGCAGAGTTT
>Ga0209203_1003102_pt1 | contig 10477 bp, 4 predicted proteins | sample AD_UKC109_MetaG_FD_184423 | JGI IMG/M metagenome (GOLD analysis project Ga0209203, IMG submission 184423) | Active sludge microbial communities of municipal wastewater-treating anaerobic digesters from Hong Kong - AD_UKC109_MetaG (SPAdes)... | ecosystem: Engineered > Bioreactor > Anaerobic >...
TAACAAACACTAAACAGGAAGAAAAAGCAATAACTAAGCCTGTTGTAGAAGAGGTGGTTAAAGAACCCGTTAAAAAGGAAGAACCTGTTGCTAAATCAGAGGAAAAAGAAGAAATAATAAGAGAAGAAGTTGAGATAAAAGAAGAAAAAGCTCCGGTAAAAGAATCTCCAAAAACAGTGAAATCCAAACAAGAAATCGTTGAGGAGAAACCTATTGTAACACAGGAAAAGACAAATGGTAGTAACCCTGAAATACTGGCTGATAAATTCCAATCTAAAAAATTTGTACACGACAATATCTCCAAAAAGAGCCAGAAGAAAGATGTTTCGGCAAAAATGCAATCGAAACCCATAACAGATATTTCCACGGCTATTGGATTAAATGATAAATTTATTTTTATACGCGAATTGTTTGGCGGAGATAAAGACCAGTACCAGGAAACCATACAATTGCTAAATAATTTTGATACCTACGAAAATGCCATAAACTTTCTGGAAGAGAATTTTGATTGGAGTGCAGAAGACCCCAATTTTGAGCGATTGAAAGAATTGGTGCAAAGGAAATATCCGAATTGATCATAAAAATAACTTACGCTACCTAAATAACAAAAACCCAAAGCTAACACTCCGATGAAAAGAAATTTATTTGTATTTATTTCAGCAATTATTTTAATGCTTGCTTGTAATAAAAGCCCTGTTGAAACAGAAATAAAAACCGGATTTGTGCAAATAACGGGAAAAATAGACGATTACAAAGGCATTTTTAGAACAGGAAAATTAACTTACTTTGATGGCATTACTCGTACGGTAAATGAAAAAATATTTAAAATTGATGATTCAGGCACTTTTATCCTTTCTTTTGATTTAACCCATCCTATTACAGGAAGTATTTTTTTTGATATTGAAAATGAATATTACTCCGGGTTTTATATTGAACCTAATGAAGATTACCATATTCTGCTAAAAGATGGTAAACTATTTTTTACAGGAGATAATGCCGGAATAAATACCGAAATAAAAAAATATAGAGACACCTTGTATAGTATTTTAAGCAATGAAATAAAAGCAGCTGAATTCCTTCATGAGAAAGGGCTTCCAATGGATGAATATGTAAATGCGCAGAAAACACTGGAAGAAACAAAACTCAGAATATTAGAAGATTTCATCACACAAAAGTACATATCAAAAGAAGCTTTCGAAGTAATTGAAAAAGAAATTAAATTTAAAACTGCACATTCATGGATTTGCTATAGGTACGATTATTCGCAGGGATGGCCAAAAATAAGAGAAGGGCTGCCTTCCAATTTCCTGGAACAAATTATAAATCAATATCCTATTAAAAACATAAAAGATATTGAATCAAGAAATTGTATAGATTATATTTCGAATATCATTATACTAATAGAAGAAAAAAATTTTAATGCAAACAAAAAAATAGGCTTTATAAAAAAAACAAAAGAATTCTCTGAAAATGAAATGAAAATCGTTGAACAAATCATCAAACGAAACAGAGAGATTTATACTTCGAACGAGTATGACATTTTTAATACGGAAGAAAATCAAAAAAAGCTTACTTATTTAGGAGCCCAATATAATTTACAGGCGTTACTTTCGCAGCTGGAAAATATTAAACCCGATTTCGGCAGGGATATTCTTATATCACAATCTATTTCAAAAAACTTTTTTGAAAATAATATTTCGCCCAAACAATCTGATTGGGATAAGATTGAGAAATCCATAGGAAACAAATCTTTATATAACTACTTAAAGAACTTCAATTATAAGAAAACTCCTTACGAAGATGAAATTACAGAAGAATTAAAAACAAACATAGAAGAAATTATAAAGAAATATATAAACCCTTATACGGGGAAAATTATTTATATCGATTTTTATTCAACCTGGTGCGGGCCATGTAGAACTGAGATCCCCTTTGCTAAAAAACTATATGAAAAATATAGCGGGAAAAATATTGTCTTTCTTAACTTATGTGCACAATCAAATAAAGAAAATTGGGAAAATCATATAAAACAAAAAGAGATTAAAGGCGAAAACTTTCTGCTTACAAACGAGGAGTATAATCTTTTTGCGAAATTATACCACATCAAAGGATTTCCAACATATGTGATTATCGGTAAACAGGGAGAAGTAATAAATAACAATGCACCAAGGCCAAGCAATACCATTGCAATTACACAGACTATTGAGGAACTGATAAAAGTGCAATAATAAATCATTACATGAAAAGAAATATTACCCTTTTAGTATTTGGCATTGTAATCCTTTTAGGATGCACAAAAAAGGGCCCCGAATCCAATATAAAAACTACGTATATACAAGGAAATATTAAAACCACAGAATACCGTGAAAATATAATATTAACTAAAGAAACCCTTTTGTCGGACGAAAGCGAGTGTTACCTTGTTGAATTAGATAAACTTGGGTCATTCAACTATTCTTTATCACTGGATTACCCTCAAACCATTCATCTCGGATTATCGTCAACAGAGTATTATTCTTTTTTGGCTTACCCTGGAGATTCTGTTTATATCGAAATAAATGATAGTATTAATCAAATCAGTTATTCTAATACAGAACATCAAAAATTGAATGCTTCACTAAGATTCATACAATCTGAAATACAAAACACAATAAACAGGAAGGGCAATTGCGAAAAAGATTTATCAGAAAAGGAGTATAAATATAAACTGGATTCCTTACGCATGGATTTATTAGAAAAAGCCGATTCATTTTCAGCCCAAGATGAAAATAAACCCTATTATAAATATTTGCGGAATGAGATAGATTTCTTTTATATTACAACACTTTATGATTATGAATTCCTTAATAAATTTATTTTTAAACAGGAAAGACAAATACCAAAAGGATATTATAATTTAATTGACACGATATTAAACAATTATAACGATTTGACAATTACACAATGGACTTTTAACTTTTTCAATAGGATTCAGATTCTATATTCTAATGAAGATGGGACAATTAATTTTAAAGAAATTACGAAATTAGACTCGTCCTTAATTCGAGATATTGTTTTAAGCAGAGCTATTTATACCGGGATATTCAGAAAGGAATTTAAAAAAGCTAAAACATGGCTTGACTCATACAATTCGCTTATTTTTAATGATTTATTAAAAGAACAACTGATTAGGGAATACGAAACATCATTATCCATATTTAACAACCCCGATTTAAAATATGCTAAAATAAAGTCCATTAAAAGTAATGGCAAAGAGGATGTTTTAGGAGAAATCATTAAATCAAATCCTGGTAAGGTACTTTATATAAAGTTTTGGGCACCTTTTTGCTCACCATGCATAGAGCAAAATCATTTTATCCCACAAATTGAAGAGAAGTTTCATCCTAATGATTTTTGTGTGATTAATATATGTTTGCCCTTTTCAACAGAAAAATGGAAAGCAACTATTAAACAATACAATATTGGCGGGTTACATTACATTTTAACCGATGCACAATACAACCAGTTAAAGGCTATGTTTAACCTATCAGGAATACCCCGCTATTTTTTAATCGATAAAAAAGGAAATATTATTGATGATAATGCACCAATACCCGGCGATTACATAATGAATGGGGTAAATTATGATTTAGTAAATAAAATTCAATTACTGATTAAGGAGAAATAGACATTTTTTTATATATAATATAAAAGTACCAACATGAGCAAACTTTATTTAGTACCAACTCCGATAGGAAACCTCGAAGACATGACTCTAAGGGCAATACGGATTTTGAAAGAGGTAGATATCATTTTAGCTGAAGATACGCGAACAACAGGAGTATTGCTTAAACACTACGGGATTGAAAAAACAGTGTTTGCCCATCATAAATTTAACGAGCATAAAGCATTGCCTGCACTTATCGACAGAATTAAATCGGGTGAAACACTTGCCCTTGTTTCCGATGCAGGTACTCCCGGAATATCAGACCCCGGTTTTTTAATTGCCCGCGCCTGTATAGAAAACAATATCGATATTGAATGTTTGCCCGGAGCTACAGCATTTATTCCAGCCATAGTAAACTCTGGACTCCCTAATGACAGATTTGTATTTGAAGGTTTTATCCCACAAAAAAAAGGCAGGCAAAAACGACTTGCTGAATTAGCAGTAGAACCAAAAACAATGGTGTTTTATGAATCGCCTTACCGCCTGGTAAAAACTTTAAGCCAATTAGCCGAAGTATTAGGCGAAGAACGCAGGGCAAGCGTTTCTAGAGAATTAACTAAAATACATGAAGAAAATGCCAGGGGAACCTTAAAAGAACTTATTACTCATTTCAGTAAATCGACTGTTAAAGGCGAGATTGTAATTGTAGTTGAAGGAGCTGCCAGTTTCAATAAATTACAAAATGCATCTACTGAAGATGAGAGTGATGATGAAGAATAAAAAAGCCACCGTAAAATGGGTGGCTTTATATCTTAATATTTTTTTCGTGACCGTCTTTTTCCAGAATCTGAACTTTTTTTAGCATATTCACCGCCACCTCTTCTTTTATCAGATCTTTCCCTGTCGCGGTCTCTGCTTCTGCCAGATGACCTTCGTTCTCCTCTTCCAGAATCGCGGTCGGAACCACCACCTGAAGGTTTTTCTTTTGCTATTTCAGAACTCACATGCGCTCCTTCAAATACGGCATTATTTAATCCCTTTAAAACTTTATCGGCAAACTGCGGATCGATCTCGAAAAACGAGAATGATTTCATAATGTCGATTTTACCGATTGGAATATTTCTTTCGCGAGTAGCTTCATTAACCAAACCCATTAAACGGGCAGCATTTAAACCGTGATTTTTACCTAAATTAATAAATAATCGCTTATAGTCTTTATCGCTACCTCTGCTCCTTCTTCCTCTTTCTTTATCGTTCTGCTTAAAATCCTTTTCATCAGGTATGTTCAAATCCGGAGCATTTTTATAATAATCTAAAAACCTGTTAAACTCCAAAGAAACAAAACGTTTGATTAAATCTTCCTTTTCAAGCCATTCCAGTTTCTTGTATATTTCAGGTAAAAACTCTTCAATTTGTTCATGATCTACCTCAACCTTTTCCATTTTATCGATTAAATGGAAAAGCTGCTTTTTACAAATTTCCTTTCCTGTTGGAATTGGAGCTTTTTCGAAGTTTTTATTTATTTTCTTTTCAATCTCTTTAATTCTCGATTTTTCGCGTAGATGCACAATAGCTATCGAGATCCCTTTTTTCCCTGCCCTACCGGTCCTACCGCTTCGATGTGTGTAGACTTCAATGTCGTCAGGTAAATTGTAGTTGATAACATGTGTCAGGTCATTTACATCCAGTCCTCGTGCAGCTACATCAGTAGCAACCAACATCTGAAGGCTTTTTAGCCTAAAGCGGTTCATTACATGGTCGCGCTGTGCCTGCGATAAATCACCATGTAAAGCATCAGCATTGTATCCATCTTTTATCAGCCATTCGGCCACTTCTTTTGTTTCTTGGCGGGTACGGCAAAAAACGATACTATAAATATCGGGATTTAAATCGGCAATACGTTTTAAAGCCAGATACCTATCACGTGCTTGTACAAGATAGTACATATGTTTTATGCTCTCGGCACCAGAATTCTTCTTTCCAATAGTTATTTCTTCGGGATTTTTCATGTAATTTTTTGAAATAGCAGCTACTTCCTTTGGCATGGTTGCCGAAAAAAGCAAAGTACGCCTTTCATCAGGAACAGATTCCAAAATTTCGTTCAGATCATCACGAAATCCCATATTTAACATTTCGTCAGCCTCATCTAAAACTACAGTTCCAACTCTGGTTATATCAGCCCTACCTCTTTTAATTAAATCCAGTATACGGCCGGGTGTGGCAACTATAATATGAGTCCCCATTCGAAGGCCACGAATCTGGGCATCAATATTTGCACCACCATAAATTGGCAATACTTTTAATCCATCCACATATTTTGAATATGCCATAAGGTCTTTAGCAATCTGCACACACAACTCGCGTGTAGGCGAAAGAATTAAAGCCTGTGGATATTTTTCGGATATATTTATCTGTTGTACTATTGGGAGCCCAAAGGCAGCAGTTTTTCCTGTTCCGGTTTGTGCTAATGCTACAATATCGCGGTTTGTTTCAAGTAAAACAGGGATTACTTCTTCTTGCACGGGCATTGCTTCTTCAAAGCCCAATTCATTGATTCCTTTTAGGATATTATTAGCAATACCCAAATCGGTAAATTTTGTCATTTTTTATTTCCTCCTGTGCTGTCGGGCGCATCAGCTCGGCCAACAGCCAGAAAGCACCCCATACACTTTTAATTATATAAGGGCGCAAAGGTAGAATAATATTTTGATTTCGAACTATTTATTTAAATAATTTTGTAAATAGTTAAAAAAAGGGTTGGCAAATTGCCAACCCTTTTTAGTCTGTAAGATGATTTATTATTGTTTAATAAATTTCTTCACTTTGGATTCTCTTTTATCTTCAACAGAGATGATATATGAACCGGCTGGTAGTTCAGAAATATTAATCTCTTGTTCGTTACCTTCCAAGTTTATTTCTTTTACTAATGAACCTGTCATGTTGTAAATGGAAATTTTTCCATATTTAGTACCATTATTTATGCTAACTGTTACATAATCTTTAGCAGGAACAGGATAAAGAACCACATCAGTTGATACTTCATTTCCAAGCTCTTCTGCATCCTGATATGCACGAGCAAAACTTGCAGCATTGGTTACATTAACAGTATAATCTTCCACTTCGCCATAGCTGAAAGTTTCACAAGCTGTAGCTGCTGCATTGTATTTCATGGTTACACGCATACGTGTTGCACCTAGCAATGCATCCGAAGGAACTGTGAAAGTAGCTGATAAAGTAGCGGAGCTGCTTGATGAACCACTTACCATTTGTTCGTCAGAATCGAATGTACCACTGTGGTCCCAATCAATCCATACATGCCAGTATTCGGTATATGTGCTGCTTGCAAATCCACAACTCATATAAATGGTCTGGCTTGAACCTGGAGCTACATTGGCAACCATACTGGTAAAGTCTGCATATCCACCATTTTTGCTGGTAACATTGTTAATTTCGTTTAACTGAACCAGGTCAATCCATTCGTAATTTACATTGTTACCTTTTGATGCACAATAATTTGGAATGTCAGGTAATGTTGTTACGTTTATTGTATTACTAGCAGCAGAAATATTACCTGCTGCATCTTTAGCTTTAACATAGAATGAATAAGTAGTAGCTGCGCTTAAACCTGTAACATTTGCTGATGTAGATGTTACTGAACTTAATAAGCTTCCATTTCTATATACATCATAACCCGTAACACCAACATTATCTGTTGAAGCATTCCAGCTTAAAGTTAATGAAGTTTGTGCTACGTTCGATGAAGCTAATCCTGTTGGAGCTGTTGGAGCCTCAGTATCAGGACCTATTTGCCCGAAAGTTACAGTGTAATCTTCAACCTCGCCATAACTGAATGTTTCACAAGCTGTTTGTGCAGCATTGTATTTCATCGATACGCGCATACGTGTTGTTCCTGTTGCTGATGAAGGAATAGTGATAGTTCCGCTTACAGCAGTTTTACTTAACGCACCGGCATCAAATACTAACTCGTCGGTTCCGAATTCATAATCGTTGTTGTAATCAATCCAGATTTTCCAGTACTCATTGTAAGTAGAGCTTGCAAATCCCGGAGTTAAAGTTACAGCTACTGAACTTCCTGCTTGTAATGCGATATTTTCAGATGTGAAATCGCTATAACCAGCTGCTCCTGATGATTTAGAATAAGTTCCTAACTGAACTTTTGCAATCCATTCGTAAGATGAATTGTTTCCTTTAGAAGTACAATATTCTTCTATTGGACCAGGAGTTACAACAGAAATTGTATTACTTGCAGCAGAAACATTACCTGCAGCATCCTTAGCTTTTACATAGAAAGAATAAGTTGTAGATGCAGTAAGTCCTGAAACGTTATATGAAGTGCTGGTTGCAGTAGCTAAATAACTACCATTGCGATATACATCATAACCAGTAACACCCACATTATCAGTAGAAGCTGTCCAGTTTAGAGTTAAAGTAGTTTGAGTAATATTTGAAGCAGCTAAGTTACTTGGAGCTGTTGGTGCTTGTGTGTCGTCTGCAGACTGAGTTGTAACACTAATTGTATTACTTGCAGCAGAAACATTACCTGCAGCATCTTTTGCTTTAACATAGAATGAATATGTTGTAGCAGCAGTTAAACCTGTTACATTAGCCGAATTACTTGTAACTGAACCCAGTAAGCTTCCGTTTCTGTAAACATCATATCCTGTAACACCAACATTATCAGTTGAAGCTGTCCAGTTTAGAGTTAAAGTAGTTTGTGTAACACTTGAAGCAGCTAAGTTACTTGGAGCAGTTGGTGCCTGAGTATCGCCACCTGAGGTAATAACAACCGTGTAATCTTCAACCTCTCCATAACTGAATGTTTCACAAGCTGTTTGTGCAGCATTGTATTTCATGGAAACACGCATACGTGTTGTAATAGCTGCTGTTCCTGATGGGATAGTAACTGTTCCGGTAACTGCACTTTGACTTAATGCACCAGCATCAAATACCAATTCGTTGGCATCATCAAAATCAGCATCACCGTTCAGGTCAACCCATATTTTCCAGTATTCGTTATATGCTGAACTTGCAAATCCTGGTGTAAGGGTAACATTATAAGCTGTTCCGGCTGCCATGGTAATGGTTTTGCTTGTAAAGTCGGTATAACCGGCAGCTGCTGAGGTATTGTTGAATGTACCTACGGCAACACCAGCAATCCATTCGTAGCTATAATTACTACCTGCACTTGTACAATACTCAGGTACATACTCAGTTACTGTTATATAGTTTGCTTTTGTTTCAGAATCACTACCAGCAGAATTCGTTACGGTTAATGAAACATCATAATTACCAATTGTATTATAAGTAACTGTTGGGCTTGATGATGTACTTGTAGATGGGGTTCCTCCTTCGAAAGTCCATGAGTAGCTTGTTGGAGAACCTGTTGAAGTACTGGTAAATGTAACTGTATTTCCTTCAGAAACAGATGTTGCTGAAGCTGTGAAATTAGCCGTTGGAGGAGTAACTACACCACCATCAGGTCCGTCTGGGTGTCCTGGGGTACGCATCTGCAATGATGGATCTCCAAAAACAGTCCAGGTATCAGCCATATTTGCTCCATCGGTACCATATTCGTCAATCATTTGGAACATACCATTTACAAACATTCCACCGTAAGTAATATAACTGTTTGCAACCAAAAGATCGTTCATTTTATCCTGGGCACACATTGGAGAAGCCCATGACTGGTTAATAGTTGAACCACAAAAAACAACAGCACCTGTTGGGTTTCCATTATTTGTAGCACGTAACCATGTTTCAGCAAAACAGGTTATTCCGGTAAAGTTACCAACCACACAGGCTACAGAAATAACAAAAGGCAATTTATTTTCGTTGGTTAAGGCATTTACATTTGTTTGAGTGTAAACCATTGAAGCCCATGAAGTATTACTACCATGTCCAACATAGTTTATAATTCCACGCCCACTATTTAAATACGATGATAACATAGAGGCACTTCCGCCATCCTGGTATACTTTATCAATAGAATATCCATATCCTTCCAGATCATATTCGATATTATCCATATGTTGCTCATCGCTTTCTCCATCGTCACCACCACTGCCACCTTCGTTCGATGCAATGCCAACACCTTTCTTGAACCAGGTATCGGTTGAGCTTAAATCTCTTTCATAATAAATAGTACGGTCAATTTGGGTTTGTAGTTGAGTTGCATTCTCAGCTGAAAAACGTCCAACGAAAATATCCAGGTAATGGTCGCTACCTGAAGTATAACCATAGTTATTATCAGAATAACCAGCCGATGTACTTGAAGCAGGAACCTGAGCATGGTCGCCAACTAATAACAAATAACTTATACCGTTTTGTGTATATTGATTCTGAACATATGTTTTAAGAGCCGATGCACTTCCTATAGTTGAATAATTTACCAAGCTAACTGTGTATCCAATGGATTCTTTCCAGCTTTTAAATGCTTCCATTTCATCCATAAAATCTGAATAACATACAATCAGCATTTTTTTACCACTTTCGCCAATAGGAGTATATTTTGCAGACACATCCTTGTAGTTTATAAAGTGATTTGAAAGTACATTATGAAATACTGCATCATTTTCGATTGCAGGATTAGGAGTATTAACATTAGCACCACTTTTACCAGCTTCTGTAACATCGATTACAAGGTCGGTATAAATCCTTACTTTTTTGGTTACCGGATTATACTGTACAGGATAAACAGTAACACTTTGCCCACGTACATTCCTGATAAGGTAAGGCTCGTTGCTAACCACTATATTTGAAGGATAAAATTCATTTTTAGAATAAACTTCTCCATACTCATAAGGAATCTTA
>Ga0209203_1003107_pt1 | contig 10467 bp, 6 predicted proteins | sample AD_UKC109_MetaG_FD_184423 | JGI IMG/M metagenome (GOLD analysis project Ga0209203, IMG submission 184423) | Active sludge microbial communities of municipal wastewater-treating anaerobic digesters from Hong Kong - AD_UKC109_MetaG (SPAdes)... | ecosystem: Engineered > Bioreactor > Anaerobic >...
GAGGGTCCATCTCGGGGAGGTCCTGGGCCCAGGAGGCCATGCAGTTCTCCCTGGTAGCACCCACCCCTCCGGGACGAAATACCATCTGGTGGAGGACGGCCCCCAGGAGATGGCGGAGATCTCCCTGGACCAGCTGAAGGAGATCACAAGGGGGATGGAGTTCTCACCTGATCCTGATAAGCACGTCTCCTTCGAGGCGGCGGCTGGGATCAAGACGACCCGGGAGATGCTGGAAGAAGGCGTCCGGGAGGCGAAGAGGGCGAGAAGGGGAGACGGCAACACCTCCCTCTCTGACCAGCTGGACGTCCATAGGGTCCTGGCAGCTTACGGCTGGACTCCGAAGAGGACGGAGGGAGATGAGGCAAAGGGGGCTCCTCCTGGTCATCGGTCCGAGAGCGGCGACTGCTTCCAAGTCAATTTGAGGACGGGGCAATACCACTGTAAGCAATGCGAGGCCGGAGGCGATCTGGCCAGCCTGGTGGGGGTCCTGGCGGGGATCATCCCATGTACTGGCCACGACGACCTCCGAGACAAAGAGATCTTCTCCAGGGTACTGGAGGAATGTGAGACGAAGGGGCTCACGGAGAGAAGGGAGGGGCCCTCTCCCGAGGCAGCGGCGGAGTTTCTGGACCTGATGAAAGAGGGGATCAAAGCCGACCCCAGGAAGGTCCGGGAGCCCGAGGTCATCAAGGAGCTGGGGATCCTCCTGGGCTCCTCCCCCGTGGCTTTCGAGCTATACCTGGACGACATCGGGATCAAGGCCGACATGAAGAAGGCCCTCAAAAAGGAGATCCGGGAGAAGGAGAGGGCGGCTCGCACTACATGCAGTGATGAAGGCCGCAGTTCCGCCCTGGCCACGGCGGTGATGATAGTCAGGGTGGAGCTGGAGGGAGACCCGGCGGCTAGGTTCTGCTATGACCAGGTAGGCCAGCCCTTCCTCTACCTGGACGCCAAGGGGCGACACGTTCCTATGGCCCTGGACTCCCGGGAGTTTGGGATCTGGGCGACGAAGACGGCTATGGAGCAGTACGGTATCCCCCTGGCCAGGAAGACGATAAAAGAGGCAGACCTCTCGATTATGGCGGTGGGGGAGGAGGCCATGGCCCGGAAGGGGCTGGACCTGAGGGTCCACATGGCCCCTAGGGTGAACGTGATAAACGGCTCCCTGTGGTATGACCTCGGGGGCGAGGACATGATGGGGGTGGAGGTGAACGCCCAGGAGGTGGCCATCCGGCCCCTCCCCCTCGGGCTGGTGAGGCACCCCACCGACCTGCCCCAGGCGGTGCCCGACCTTGACGCCAGCCCCCTGGAGGTCTGGAGACTGATGGACTTCATGCCAGGGGTCCAGATGGAGGACTTCCTCTTCCTCATGACTTGGACGGTGGCCAGCTTCCTCCCCTACTGGGAGGCAGATGGAGGTACTCGCATCAACCTCCCCCACCCCCTGGCGGGATTCATCGGGCCCAAAGGCTCCACCAAGACGATTACGGCCAGGTTCCTCCAGAAGCTCCTGGACCCCGACGCCCAGGAGGGCCAGAACATGCCCGATACCCCCAGGGACATGGGGATAGTCCTTCACAACAACCGAGCCGTCCTCTTCGATAACATCACCCGGGTCCAGGAGTGGCAGTCCAACGCCCTTTGTGGAGGGGCCACAGGTGGCTCCAACACCAACAGGAAGCTGAGGACCGACTCGGAGGTGGTGGTCCATGACTACAACGCCAGAACCATGTTCACGTCGGTCATCAAGCCCGAGTTTGAGAGCGATGCCGCCGACAGGATACTCTACTTCTACACCCGGGCACTGCCTCCCCACCTGAAGAAGCCCGAGGCCCTCCTATTCCAGGAGTTCGAGGAGGTGAAGCCCAGGATCTTGGGGGCGATCTTCAAGACCCTGCAGAAGGTGATGGCGACCTACCCCGAGGTCCTCCAGGAGTCGAAGTCCTGGGCGAACCAGGTAAGGATGGCCGACTTTTGCGTGATCGGTGAGTGTTGTGCCCGGATATGGGGATTCAAGTCTGGGCTCCTAAGGGACGCATACGCTCAGGCCCTGATAGGAGACTCGGGCCAGATCGTTCTCGATGACAACGTAGTCCTGGCCCTGAGGAACTGGGTCTGGACATCGCTGGTCCTGAAAGAGGGGGGCCACTGGGAGGGGTTAGTCTCCGAGTTGAAGGAGGCACTTGAGCGGGATCTCCGATCAATACCCCAGGATTGGCCAGCGAAGCCCAACAGATTCAGCAACCGCTTACGGAAGGCCCAGGAGGATCTGGCCAGAGCTGGCATATCAATAGACTTCAAGCTGTCGAAACATGGGACGGTGGTGGTAATCGACGCCGTAGGCTCCAGCCCCCTGGAGGCCGGTGGTGACACGGATTTAATCACCACCTCTATCACCACCCGTATAAACGCTATCCGTAAGGCTATTGGTGGTGATGGTGGTGATAGTTGTGATAAATATAGAGATAATAACCGCAAGGACATAGATAACAGTACCACCCCCCTAGAAGGGGGAGAAGGGTCTCCCCGAGGATCTGGCCAAAACTCCGACCATAAGGGAGAACATACCCCCGAAAGTATCACCACCACCACCACCATCACCACCACCGGGGCGACCGATGGCGATTTAGAGGGTGGTGATAAGGCGGTGGCCCCGCCCCCAGGGGGTGGTGATCATCACCACCCCGACGACGACCTCTCCTCCCTCCTGGAGAGGGAGAAGAAGAGGGACGCCGAGGACGCCGAGCGGAAGAAGACCCCCGAGCCGAAGGACCGGGCCCCCACCCCCCGGGAGGCGGATCTCCTGCAGGAGACGGCGATGGGGCTGATGAAGAACTACCCCGAGATCTCCGCTCCCCAGTTATCCAAGATCGTCTTCGACCGGGAGAAGACCACCATCCCCTTCAGGGCGGTGGAGAGGTGGTTTGAGGCAGAGGGCTGGAAGAAGACGGGGGCCAGGTTGAACGGAGGAGAGGGGTGGGTCCCTCCCGTCCAGGAGGTCAGAGGATGACCACCGCCACCACCGCCATCCCCAGATGGCCCCCGAGGCCGTGGCCCTGGCCGATACCTGAGGAGGTGGTTACGTGATCCACCGGCCCCCTCCTGATCCCTTCCTGAGGAAGGAGAAGCCCCAGGTGAACCCCGGGGCCAGGAAGAGCGAAGCCCTCCCCGAGCTTCTGAATCGAGGCCATCAGCTTCTCCTGGAGCTGGACCGCCTCCATGTTCGCATCCATGACGAGGTGGAGGACGCCCTAAGGCCAGAGCCCCAAGCCTGGAAGGGGGCCAGGCTGGCTAAAGGGGACTACGATAAGGCGTACTCTGAGCTGCTTGCTTTGTCCAAGAGGATCAACGTGATCCTCCAGGAGGAGCATCCAGAGCTTCTGAGATGTAACCCTGAGGTAGCGGGAAGCTTCGGCTTTGCAGTGGGACCGAGGAAGCGGTAATGGAGCGGTTGTTTGCACAATTTCGCTCAAAAATCGATGGTATACCTTAAATATACGGTAATACTACAGTAGTTCATGGTCAGATTTGTGAGGACGCTACAGCACAGGATAACAAAGCAGGGGCGCGATTTTTATCAGCTAAGCATACCGCCACAGGTCGCAGAAGCTTTAGGACTCAAGGACGGTGGGCCTGTCTCAATACGTGTGCAACCTGTCAAGCGTGGTGAAGTCCAAATCGTGCTTGCTGCTGCCAATTCCGAGGTATGAAACGGTGATCAGATTTACGCGCCAGTTGACAAAGAAGATCACGAATACCGGTCATGATAGCTATGTACTCTCGATACCAAGAGAGATTGCAGACGAACTCAAGCTTCCTTATGGCGGCCTGGTCTCTCTCAGAATTTGGGCGCATCGAAATGAAGTCCTGATCGAGAACTACGAAGAGAGTTGGCATCCTTATCAAGAGGTATTCAGTCCTGCGAAGCTTGGATTCGTCGATGTAGAAATCGAGCCGAAGACCAGAGGCAGATCAAGAGGCTTTGCCGAAGGCAGGGTTCTCGATCCGAGACAGTTCTTGCGAGAAGCCAAGGCGCTGTGCAGGTACCTAGAGGCTACAAGGTTGCCGTCGGGCCTTCGGCGGCGTCGCCGGCGCAGGCACTGAACTGAACAAATTATACACCATAAAAAGAGGCCGAATATTCGCCACCTTAAAAGGGGATGTTTAACGGGTGTTTAACATGGGATTCTTAGGCGTGAGACTCGATCAGGATCTTGAAGAGAAGATCCAGGCGAGAGGCCGATCAGGAGTTAAAGGCAGGTACTTCACCTTCGATCTGCGCGATAAACTTGAGGACGTGGTTGAGGGGACCGGGGGGGTTTATAACCAAAATCAGACAAAACAGTATCGGACTAAGTGATATACACATTTTTATAAATAGCTAAACACTACAGATAAGGCACCTTATTCGTCCAAAAAACAGTGTTACCAAGCTGGTTTTATAAAACTGTCTCGATGCACTCGCCATTGACGGCCTGGAAAAATCGCCATAAATCCGGCCTCCTTCAGAAACGCCACGCCTCGCCCTCGCCAGTGGAGGAGGAGAAGTCGAAAGCATATCCTCAAAAGCAGTTATGTGACCATCCGGCCCATGAAGATGTGAGATAGTCACATAACTTACGGAGGAGGAGTGGAGACGGGGAGAAGATCTCCGAGACCACCGTCGCGGCCAGAAAAAGACGCGCCCTCGAAGATAAGATGTAAGTACACTGCAAGAGGTAGAAGTTGGCGGTGATTCCATGGAAAATATGAGGGCGTATTTGAAAGCGATAAGAGCGAAGTTTGAAACCGGGGATGCTAGTGAACATACGCATCGCCCCGCCCTCGAAGATCTGGTGGAGTCATTCTCAAAAAATGTCATTGTCATAAACGAGCCCAAACGCATCGCCTGCGGGGCCCCCGATCTCGTCATCAAAAAAGAGGATTTCCCTATCGGATACATCGAGGCGAAGGACGTCGGGAGGTCCCTGGACGAGGCCGAGAGGTCCGAGCAGCTGGACCGCTACCTGAAATCCCTGGAGAACCTCGTCCTCACCGACTATCTGGAGTTCCGATGGTACCATAAGGGTGAGTTTCGAGAGGCTGCGAGGCTGGCGAGGCTTACAAGAGACGGAAAGATCGTCCGGGAGAAGATGGGAGAAGCCGAGGTAGCGCGCCTTTTAGAGAGCTTCCTCGACCAGACCCCGATTCCTATTACTTCCGCAAAGGAGCTGTCCGAGAGGCTAGCAAGGCTCGCTCTCCTTATCCGAGAAGCTATTATCGAGGCCTTCCAGCGCGAGGAAGCCTCTCGCCACCTAGTGAACCTCCGGAAAGCCTTTGCTGAGGTTCTGATTCCAGATCTGGACCTGCCCTATAAGACCTCTGAGTTTGCGGATATGTACTCCCAGACGATAGTTTACGGCCTCTTTGCGGCCCGGTGTAACCATGCTGGTCCCGAGCCTTTCAGGCGGCGAGGTGCAGCAGAAGACATACCCAAGACGAATCCCTTCCTCCGCCAGCTATTCGAGACTATCACAGGAACGGTTCTCGACGAGGAGCCCTACGCCGACTACGTCGAGGACGTAGTAAAGATCCTCAGCAACACAGACCTCGAATCCGTCCTCGCCGATTTCGGGAAGAGGACGAAGCAAGAAGACCCCGTCGTCCACTTTTACGAGACTTTCCTCGCAGCTTACGACCCAGACCTCAAGGAGAAGCGGGGCGTCTATTACACCCCAGAGCCAGTCGTCTCTTACATCGTCCGGTCCATCGACTCGGTCCTCAAGACCCACTTCGGTCTCGGTGGAGGACTGATGGACTCCTCGATCGTCGATTACGAGGAGGAGGCTCCGGTTCTGGATCGTTATGGGAGACCGGACCCGTCGAAGCTCCCTACGAGGGTGACAAAGACCTCCCCCAAGGTCCTGATCCTTGACCCCGCCTGCGGGACGGGGACCTTCCTCTACGCCGTCATCGACCACATCCGCCAGGACTTCATGGAACACGGGAACGCAGGGTACTGGTCGGCCTACGTGAGAGACCACCTCTTCCCCCGGATCTTCGGCTTTGAGCTTCTGATGGCCCCTTACTCCGTCGCCCACTTCAAGCTCGGGATGATGTTGGCGGGCCAGGACCTCCCCGTAGACATCCGAAAGGATTGGGTATACGACTTCAAGAGCGATGAGCGACTTGGAGTCTACCTCACCAACACCCTGGAGGAGGCTAAGAGCATCTCCAAGGAACTTTGGGGTTTAGAGGTAATAGGAAAGGAGGCGCGGTCGGCTTCGGTAGTGAAGCAAGAAAAACCTATAATGGTGGTGCTGGGAAACCCTCCTTATTCAGGACATTCAGCAAATAGAGGCGAATGGATTAGGAAAAAACTATCGAGCTATCAGATGGTAGATGGTAAAAGTCTGCAAGAAATTCAACAGAAATGGTTGCATGATGATTATGTTAAGTTCATTCGTTGGGCTCAATGGCGTATTCAGGAAACGGGGACGGGTGTGGTAGGATTCATTACGAATCATGGTTACTTGGATAATCCTACCTTCAGAGGGATGCGCCAACAACTGCTGGAAGATTTCAGCGAGATTTATGTTTTGAATCTTCATGGCAACGCCAAGAAGAAAGAGCGCGCGCCTGATGGCTCCAAAGATGAGAATGTCTTCGACATACAGCAAGGTGTAGCCATAGGAATTTTTGTCAGACAATTAGAAAACTCCGGTTTAGCTAAAGTTTTTTACTCTGATCTGTGGGGTCCAAGAGAAAAGAAATACGGAGCCCTATTTGAAAACGATATCGAAAGCATAACATGGAAGCCGGTGGCTCCAAAAACACCATTTTATCTATTTATACCACGAGATTCCAGCTTAGATATTGAATACCAAAATATTCCCAAAATCACTGACATCTTCCTAGAAAAATCAGTTGGCATTGTAACTGCCAGAGATCGTTTGACCATAAAATGGTCACAAAAAGAAATTTGGGAGACTATACAAGACTTTGTATCACTATCCACCGAAGAGGCGAGGGAAAAATATGATTTGCGTCGAGACGCAAGAGATTGGAAAGTACATCTAGCTCAAGACGATATTCATATGAGTGGGCCCGATCATAATAAGATTGTGCCAATTTCATATCGCCCCTTTGATCAGCGATTTACTTACTACACTGGCAAGTCTCGCGGTTTTATAGGCCAGCCGCAACAGCGTATCATGCAGCAATTAATGACATTGCATAATATAGGGCTTTTATGGACTCGCCCGATGAGTCCAAACTACGAATTTTCAGTTTTGCCTTCTCGAAATGCCGCAGATCAATGTGCTGTAGGAAATAAATCAGCCGGGGCTGGGATATCTTACATTGGTCCGCTCTACCTATACCCTCCACCCCCCGAAAATTCCTCCCGCCAGAAAAAACTCTTCGGCGCCTACTGGCCACCAGGAAAGAACGGGCGAGTCCCGAACCTCTCCCCCGAGTTCGTCGCCGACTTCGCGAAGAAGCTCGACCTCGAATTCGTCCCTGACGGGAGGGGAGACCTGGATGCGACCTTCGGCCCAGAGGACGTCTTCAACTACATCTACGCCGTCTTTCACTCGCCGAGCTACCGGGAGAGGTACGCCGAGTTTCTGAAGATCGACTTCCCAAGGGTTCCCCTGACTTCTGATCGGGAGAAGTTCCGCCTTCTGGTGAAGCTCGGCGGCGAGCTAGTGGGCCTCCACCTCCTCGAATCTCCCCTCCTCGGGCAGCCTGTCACCCGCTATCCCGTCGGCGGGGATAACCGGGTGGACAAGGGCTATCCGAAGTACTTCGCTCCGGGGGAGATCGAGCCGGGATCGAAGGGCGTGGGCGGGGATGGAGCGGTCCTGGGGGCGGGTCGAGTCTACATCAACAGAAGCCAGTACTTCGAGGGCGTCCCTTCCGAGGTCTGGGAGTTTCAGGTCGGCGGCTACCAGGTCTGCGACAAGTGGCTAAAGGACCGGAGGGGAAGGCAGCTATCCTACGACGACCTGACCCACTATCAGAAGGTCGTCGTCGCCCTACAGGAGACAATCCGGCTGATGGAGGAGGTCGATGAGGCTATACCCGGGTGGCCTATAACCTGACCGGACCAGGATCATCGAAGAGGCAACGACCTGAGCCCTCTCCCTCCATCTTCTGTAAGAACGCCGCATCCCCTTCTCTTCTGTAAGCGTTAGGTATATGTACCGTCACTTACAGAAGAGATACCATGAAAGGGATACCAGCACCAGAAGGAGGCGTTTACCGCCAGGAGAGAACACGATGCAACAAACCAGGCTGTAAGAAATGCGAGAGCGGTGAAGGACATGGCTCATACTGGTATCGGTACTGGTGGGAAGATGGGAAGACCCGCAAAAAGTATGTCGGGAAGACCCTCCCCGCCGAACTTACAGAAGAGACACAGGAGGCAGAGGAGGGGCTGGACCCCTCTGTAAAGAAGGCCCTGGAGGCCATCCGGGACTACCACTCACGGGGGATTGAGCCGACGACGGAGGAGGTAGCCCAGAAGGCGAGGCTGGATAAGCGCCCCCTGGGGAGGCTCATGAAGGGAGCTGGATTCCCGAACACGAACTGCTGGAGAGGCGGAGTGAAGGCCAGGCGGTACACCTTCGACTTGAAGGAGAAGGTGATGGCAACCCTGGGATGATCTTCTGTAAGAGGTTATGAGATGGGTATCCTTTACATGGCAGAATCTTCTGTAAGACCGGGGAAGACATCGATTATTCTTACAGAAGAGGCGAGACAACCAAGTTTCCATTTTTACACAAAAATGGAAACTTCAACCTGACGAAGGCGCTAGGTGGCGATTATGACAATATCCAAACTGATCACTAAAGAAGAATTTGAGAAGTTGATGGCTAATTTACCATCTGAGCGAGACCGACTTGTCGTCAGTCTTCTGTATGGAACTGGAGCCAGGATCTCCGAGTTGATGGGAGCCCGAGTTGAGGATCTGGACCTTACAGAAGATGGGGGAGTCCTCCATCTCCAGGCTCACCGAACTAAGACGAAGAGATACAGACAGGCTCTGATCCCGGGGAGACTCCTCCCAGCGCTCAAGGAGTGGATAGACGGCAAGGGGGCAGAGGAGTGGCTCTTTCCAGGCCAGATGGGCGGCCATCTCACCTCCAGAAGGGTGGCTCAGATCATCGCGAAGGCGGCGGAGGAGGCTGATATCCAGCGGACCTATGGCCAGGATAAGAACGGCAGGGAGCTGCGGACCTTCTCCCCACACTCACTGAGGCATTTACATGCAGTAACGGCGCTTGATGCTGGAATTCCTTTAAACGATCTCCAGCAACAACTGGGCCACAGCTCCCTCAGCACCACCTCGGTTTACCTGGCAGCAGGGCTGGAGCATAGGAAGAAGAGCTACGCCAGATTCTGAGCCAAACTTAAATATTATTTTGGACCGCGTGAGCCGAAGGTGTTAATAACGTTCGAGCCCATTTCTGTAGAATGGGGCCGAGAACGTGCGAATTCTCGACCCAGGTGAACAAGTATGAGCCGATACAACGGTATCCCGAGCAGGGATAGAACACTTTCCATACATTTGCAGCCCGAAGAGAAAGCAATGTATGCGGCCACGGCAGACCGTCTCGGTGTGCCGACGTCATCTTTTGGAAGACTTTTGCTTAGAGCTGGTTACAAAGCGATAGCCAGAGACCCGACTCTATTAACTGAGGTGATGGTATAAATCATAAGAAGAATTTTGCGGTGGTGGGTGCGAACCACCACACGCCCCATTTAGCAACTCCTTTCCAAACCACTCCCAAGACCTGCCCAGGTGAACAATGGGACCGAGAACTCAGGACAAGTGATCTAGATGACTTTTCCGCTCTGTGACTTTAAATATGTTTCCCATTCTCGGCGGAGGCGGTGGCCGTGAACTCCTCACTGCCCGTTTCTCACCTTCGAGGGAGGGGGTGCAGGTTCACCATCGTCCCTCCGGCTGGCCACAAGTACACCCTGAAGGACGGGACGGTGAAGACCTACGGCGGGAAGGACCCCCAGGGGATGGGCTGGGAGAAGGAAGGCGGCTCCAACTACGCTGAGGACGACCCGAAGCTCCAGGAGGCCATCTCCAGGGGGTGGGGCCACGGTCTTGTATGCGGCACCGGGGGAGTGATTGTCTTCGATGGCGACGACGCCGAGAGGCTCCAGGAGCTGGGAGTCTTACAGAAGATTCCCCACACCATCCAGGCGGAGAGCCGACCAGGCCACCGCCATCACCATCTCCTATGTCCAGCCTTACAGAAGAAATTCGTCATCTATGACCCCATCCTTACAGAAGAAAAGGTGGACGAGAAGACCGGGAAGGTGACGGTCCAGAGGGTCCACCTCGGGGAGGTCCTGGGCCCAGGAGGCCATGCAGTTCTCCCTGGTAGCACCCACCCCTCCGGGACGAAATACCATCTGGTGGAGGACGGCCCCCAGGAGATGGCGGAGATCTCCCTGGACCAGCTG
>Ga0209203_1003109_pt1 | contig 10462 bp, 10 predicted proteins | sample AD_UKC109_MetaG_FD_184423 | JGI IMG/M metagenome (GOLD analysis project Ga0209203, IMG submission 184423) | Active sludge microbial communities of municipal wastewater-treating anaerobic digesters from Hong Kong - AD_UKC109_MetaG (SPAdes)... | ecosystem: Engineered > Bioreactor > Anaerobic >...
TCAGAGGGAAACCACGGTACGACGGCGAAAATACTGCGTTACGGACGGGTCCCGATGTTGATCCCGAGACAAATGGAGCAGTTGGCGACTGCGAACAGGTTGCAACGCTTGTCATTGGGCGTGTATCCGGATAGGCAGACTGCCGCACCAATGTATCTCAATCTGATCAATGCCATCGACAGTGACCCGGTCTACGAGATCAATGCCCAGCGCTTCAGCAACGAGTTCCGCGATTGGGACGAGCGGGTGAGCGCTTCAAAGGTGCGAGAAGCAGTTTCCAGGATGCTGAACCTTTGATCGCTGAATCGGCTGTAATGGCAATACGCTCTGCTTGTAGCCACGCATTGGCAAGACCCCGTTACACGCGGCAATACGCCCGGTTGAGCGCGACCGGTAGTGTCTTACTCGCTGCCCTTAAGTCGCGCGTCGGGCGTGTGCTCGGATTGATTGCGCATGTGGTCGGCCGTGGAGAGAAAAGCCTGTTCGAGTTTTTCTCTCAGGGACTGGTCTATCGACATGTCGGCAAGGGCCTTGCGCATGCAATGCATCCATTGGTCGCGTTCCTTCTCACCGATCGCGAACGGCAGGTGGCGGCGACGCAGCATGGGGTGGCCGTATTTCTGAACGTACAGATCCGGTCCTCCCAGCCAGCCGGACAGAAACAGGTAGAGCTTCTCGCGAGAGCCACGCAGACTCGTTGCGTGCATCTGACGGACACCGCTGGCTTCCGCTTCGCTGTCCATGTAGTCGTAGAAACGGTCGACCAGTTCACGGACGCCGGTCCCGCCGCCGATCAGGTCATAGGGATTCTGGTTGCTCATGTCGACGGTTCCTGTCATGCGGTATACGGTTGATATTCCAATGCGGGACGGCCCAGAACCAGAATGCTTCGCAGCTTCCGATGGACGCCGGTGCATCCTCCTGCCCGAGGTGTTGCCACGCGGCGAGTAGACCTGACAGCGGATCGGCGGTGTCAACCGGATAGGCATTGTCGCGTTTGCTCAGTTTGTGTCCGTCCCGGCCCATGACCAGAGGGATGTGTGCATAACGTGGCGTCGGGTAATCAAGCTGCCCTTGTAACGCGATCTGGCGGGGCGTGGACCAAAGCAGGTCAGCGCCGCGCACGACATCGCTGATGCCCTGCACCTGATCGTCCACCACCACCGCCAACTGGTAGGCAAAATAACCGTCGATGCGACGGATCACGAAGTCACCGATTTCGTCGGCCAGGTTCTGCTTTACCTCTCCGGCTATACGGTCACGAAAACGAATCAGCTCGCCGCCGACTTTGAAGCGCCAGGCAGCCGTTGCGTCAGGTGGCGGCGGGGTGTTCAGGCAGGTCCCCGGATAGATGAATCCTTCGCAGCCGGGCCGTGCGATGGCGGAGATGGCCTTGCGGCTGCAGGTACAACGGTAGGCTGCCCCCGATCTGATCAGGCGGTCAAGGGCCTCCTGGTAGAGGTGCCCGCGTTCGCTCTGGCGCACCGGTTCCTGATCGGGTGACATGCCGAACGCCCGCAGGTCTGAGAGGATTGCCTGCTCGGCCCCGGCCTTGTTTCGGGTCTCGTCGACATCCTCGATCCGGATCAGCCATTCACCACTATGACTGCGCGCATCTGCATAGCTCGCGACGGCAGCTGCCAACGAGCCGAAATGCAGTGCTCCGGTCGGTGAAGGGGCAAAGCGTCCGCGGTAAACGGGTGACGACATCGCTCGGGTGCGGCGGATCAGCCCTGCTGACGTTCGAGGGCTTCCTGCTTGGTCTTGCAATCGATACACAGGTCGGCGGTGGGCCGGGCTTCCAGGCGCCCGATGCCGATCTCGACGCCACAGGATTCGCAATACCCGTAGTCGTGCTCGTCGAGTTTCTTCAGCGCCTTGTCGATCTTGCTGAGCAGTTTGCGTTCGCGTTCGCGGGTCCGCAGTTCCATACCCATATCCGATTCCTGCGAGGCGCGGTCGTTCGGGTCCGGGCAATGCACGGAGTCGACTTTCATGTGATCGACGGTGCGATCCACTTCTTCCATGAGTTCACGACGCCAGCTGTTGAGTATGTTGCGGAAATGCAACTCCTGATCCGCACTCATGTAGGGCTCACCCTCTCTGGACTGGTAGGGCGCGATGCCAAGCTTGTCTGCCGGCGAAGTGAGTTCAGGGCTCATGATCGGGAACCTCGGATACGACAGGGACAAACTAACATTCACAGATGTTAAGGGCAATTTCGGCGTGTTTTTCGGTAAGCTCGCCGCAAAATATTGATAGGAGTCAATTGTGCGCCGACCACAAGCGTTGATTTTTGATGTCGATGGGACCCTGGCCGATACCGAACGGGACGGTCACAGGGTTGCCTTCAACCGAGCCTTCCGCGATGCCGGGCTGGACTGGGACTGGACAGTCGATCTTTATGGACGGTTGTTGAGTGTCACGGGCGGCAAAGAGCGCATCCTGTACTTTCTGGACGAGTTCAACCGGTCGTTTAAACGTCCCGCAGACCTCACTGGTTTTATCGCCGATTTGCACCGCAGCAAAACCAAGCATTACATGTCCATGATGGCCGAAGGGGCCATTCCATTAAGACCCGGGGTGCGCCGCCTGCTGGAAGCGGCCCGCGCCGCGGACATTCGGCTCGCCATCGCCACGACCACGACCCCGGAAAACGTCACTGCACTGATCGGCAGTACCCTGCCGGAAGGGGCCATGGATTGGTTCGAGGTGATCGGGGCAGGGGACATCGTTGGCAGGAAGAAGCCGGCGCCGGATATCTATTCGTGGGTACTGCAGCAAATGAAGCTCGAACCGCGACAGGTCATGGCATTCGAGGATTCGGCGCACGGGGTTGTGTCGGCACACCAGGCCGGCATCTCGCAGATCGTGGTCACCGTCAACGACTACACCAGGTCGCAGGATTTCGGTGATGCGGCTGTTGTCCTGGATCACCTCGGAGAATCCGGCTCGCCGGCGACGGCGCTGGCAGGCAAGGCGCCGGACGACGGCGTGGTGGACCTGCCTTACCTCACAGCCCTGTTCGATTCTGAAAGGATCAACGTGTGACCGACATCGCCAAAAGAATGCAGGCGATTTCCCCGTTCCGCGTCATGGAGATCCTGGCGCGTGCGCGTGCAATGGAGGCAAAGGGCCGGGATATTGTGCACATGGAGATCGGCGAACCCGACTTCGTGTCACCGCAGCCGGCCATCGACGCCGGAATCGCATCACTTCGTGCCGGCCTGACGCATTATACCGCCGCCGCCGGGTTGCCGGCGTTGCGCGAGGCGATTGCTGCGTACTATGCGCAACGGTTCGGCGTGTCGGTCGACCCGGCGCACATCATTGTCACGCCGGGTTCATCGGGGGCATTGCAGCTGGTGCTTGGGTCGCTGGTGAATCCGGGCGACGAGGTCCTGCTGACAGACCCCGGATATCCCTGCAATCGGCACATGGTGAGTCTGTTCGGCGGCGTTCCGGTGCCGATTGCCGTTACGGCGGACGATGGTTTCGCGGTATCGCCGCGACAGCTGCGCGATGCCATGGCCACGCGTACCAGGGCGCTGATGCTGGCGTCACCGGCGAATCCGACAGGCAACCTGATCGGTGTCGGGGATCTGCGCGACCTCAATGCGGTTTTGCGCCGCAATGCGCAGGCCGTGCTGATATGTGACGAGATCTACCAGGGGCTGCAATACGACAGCGAACCGGAGACGGCGCTGGCGTTGGGCGACGACAACGTCGTCGTGATCAACAGCTTCTCGAAGTATTTCGGCATGACCGGCTGGCGCGTCGGCTGGGCCGTCGCGCCCGGGTGGCTGGTCGAGCCGATGGAACGCCTGGCGCAGAACATTTTCCTCGCGGCACCGACGCCGGCACAGCACGCGGCCGTCGCCGCCTTCAGCCCCGCAAGCATGGAGATCCTGGAGGCGAGGCGACGCGAATTCGAGATCAGGCGTGATTTCCTGTTCGATGCCGTGCGCAACCTCGGTTTCGTGATGAACGAAAAACCGCGAGGTGCCTTTTACCTTTATGCCGATGCGGCCGGTTTCACCGACGACAGCGCCGGGTTTGCGCGCGAACTGCTGGAGTCCGCCGGCGTGGCCATTACACCCGGACTGGACTTTGGCGGCAACAGGCCCGAGCGGCATGTGCGGTTTGCCTATACGACCGCACTCGACCGGCTGGAGACGGGTGTGGAGAGGTTGCGCGCGTTCTTACGGGCAGGCGCCGGTTGATCAGCCCTGTTGCGGCCGCAGGTCATCGACCCACAGCCGCGTGGCGCCGGCCACGGCAGCCGGCATGGCCGCAAACTGCAGTACGGGGATCAGCATCATCGTGGTGACACCGGCGCCGAAGGCCAACGCCTTGAAGCGCCTGCGCCGCAGTTGCTCTCGTTGCTGGTTGGGTCGCAATGCATGGTTGCCCATCGGGTAGTCGGCATATTCGATTGCCAGAAACCAAAACCCGAAGATTAACCACCCGATACTCGCCAGGATATTGACTCCCGGCACGAAAAACAGGACCAGTAGAGGTAGAGCGCGGCTGACAAAATAGAAAATCTTGCCGATCTCACCGGCCACGGCCGGCGCGACCGCGCGCAACAGGGACTCGTTGCTGTCGGCCGGAAGGATGCCGGTTAATTTTTCTTCGACACGTGCCGCTAGCAAGGCATTGAAGGGTGCCGCGATCAGATTGGCGATCAGGGTAAAGCCAAAGAACACGGCCAATGCATAGGTGACAGCGAACAGGAACCACAGGATCCAGCGCACAAACTCGAGCCAGCTGTGTTGCGGCAGCCATTCGTCCATGAATACGTCGAAGTAGCTGCCTGCGAAATAGGCGAGGGCTGCGAACAAGACGATGTTGAGCAGCAGCGGCACCAGCACATAGCGGCGCAGGCCCGGGCTCAGCATCAGACGCAGGCCCTGAAACGGAAGGAAGAAGCCGCTGATGGCCGAGAGCATGGCAAGTCCTTGCAGTGATGGCTCGAGGGACGGCATTTTAGCGCGGACAGCGGAAGCTCCGGAGAGTTTGTCGGGATTTCGCTGTGCATTCAGGTTCATATAGAATTCGCCGCTACAAGCACTTGTGTCGCAAGCTTTTTTGCAGAAGTTTGAGTACACTCCCGGGGCCGTTCACGGCGGCGCGACACTGATACGACGGACTGCGACCATGATAGAGAGGACTGATATGACGAATCTCCTTAAACTAGCGCGTTTGACCCCGTTGCTGGGCGCTCTGGCAGGAGGGGCGCTGCTGACGGGATGTGCGTCGCAGAACGGTGCGCGCCCGGAATTGCCACCGGCGAGCGGCGATGCCCAGTATTCCACGCGTTACCGGATCGCCCCCGGTGACAACGTGCAGATATTTGTGTGGCGCAATCCCGAGGTGAGTACCTCGGTCCCGGTGCGCCCGGATGGCCTGTTGTCGGCGCCGCTGCTTGAAGAAGTCCCCGCAGCAGGCAAGACACCGGCCGAGTTGGCCCGCGACCTCGAAGCCGAGTTGTCGACCTACCTGCGTGATCCCCTGGTGACTGTGATCGTCGATGCATTCGTCGGGACTTTCCGCGAACAGATCCGCGTCGTGGGAGAGGCGACCCAGCCGCGTGCGATGCTGTACAACGATTCCATGACGCTGCTGGACGTGATGATTCAGTCCGGGGGGCTGACGGACTTTGCCGACGGCAACAATTCAACGCTGGTTCGGGTCGTCGATGGCAAGCAGGAAGAATTCCGTCTGCGGTTGGACGACCTGCTGCGCGATGGAGATATCAGTGCGAACGTCGACATGCGTCCGGGCGACGTGATCATCGTGCCGGAAGCATGGTTCTAAGAAGAGACATTTAAGGATGCATGATGTAGTCGTCCTTCTGCTGCGGTACGCCAGGGGAACCTGGCGTTTCCGTTGGTGGATGCTTGGGATAGCCTGGGCCGTCAGCATTGTCGGCTGGTCGGTGGTGGCGAAACTGCCGGACCAATACGAGGCATCGGCCCGTGTCTTCGTCGACACAACGTCGGTACTGCGCCCGCTGTTGCAGGGTATCGCCATCAATACCGGCGATACTCAGCAGAAAATCTTCCTGATGACGCGGACACTGTTGAGCCGGCCGAATCTGGAGAAGGTCATGCGCATGACCGATCTCGATCTGCAGGCGACGACTGAAGCCGACAAGGACGAGATAATCGAAGACCTGAAAAAGAAGATCACCTTCGAAGGCACGTCGCGCGAAAATCTCTACACCATCAGTTACGAAGACGACTCTCCGGACCTGGCCAAGCTGGTTGTCAAATCCCTGCTGACCATCTTCATGGAGAGCAACCTTGGCGAGGTGCGCAAGGATCAGGACACGGCCGCGCAGTTCCTTGAACAGCAAAAAGCCGAGTACGAACGGCGGATGCGTGAGCTGGAGACCGAGCTGACACGCTTCAAGCAGCGTAATCTCACGTTGCTGCCCGAGGGTTCGGGTGGCTACTACGACCGCATCCGCGAGGGCAAAACCCAGATCGAGGCGGTCAGGCTGGAGATCTCGGTGCTCGAGGAGCGACTCGAGACAACGCGCCGCCAGGTTGAGGGCGAGGAACCTTCGTTCGGGCTTGGTCCGGCACCGGAGACCGCGTTTACTGCGGAGACCGGTGATATCGACCGCCGCATCCAGTCGATCCAGTTGCGCCTGGATGAGCTCAGCATCAAGTACACCGACCGCCACCCCGACGTGATCCAGATGAAAAAGTCTCTGGAAGACCTGAAGGGGCAGCGCGCACAGATCATCGCGCAGGCACGGCGTGACGCACCCCAGGGTGACGGATCTGCGTACAACGTGGACAAGAACCCAATTTACCAGCAGATGCGTATTTCCATGGCCCAGCTCGAGGCCGATGTGGCCGCGAAGAAGCGGCTGCTTTCGGAGTACGAGGCACAGGTGGCCGAGCTGGAGGGGTCGATCGACAAGGTGCTCGCGCTTGAGGCGGAGCGACGCGACCTGATGAGCGACTACGAAATCGCGAAAAAGAACCACGGGGTGCTCGAGAGCCGCCTGGAATCTGCAAAGCTCGGTCGCAAAGCCGACAACAGCTCGGACAACGTGCGGTTCCGCGTGGTCGATCCACCACGCGCACCGACGGTGCCGACCGGTCCCAACAGGGTGCTTTACAGTTCGCTGATCCTGCTGGCCGGGCTCGCGGTCGGATTCGGTATCGCGTTCCTGATGTCGCAGTTTCGTCCCACGTTCGATGAGCGTCAGATGCTCAGTGACTCGCTCGGGCTTCCCGTGCTTGGCAGCGTGAACATGGTGTGGACCTCTGATCAGATCCGTGCGCGCAAGGTACGAAATGTCAGTTTCGTGCTGACGTTGAGCGGGTTGTTGCTGACTTTCGGTGTTGTGCTTGCGCTGTACCAGTTCAATATCGAGCTGCTCCCGCGGCTGGCTCAATCGCTAAACCTGGCATAACCATGAGCATTATCGAAAAAGCTGTCGACAAGATGATGGGCAAGCTGGAAAGCTCGGCCAAGGATAGTCCCAAGGTCAAGGACCCCGACCCGGATCTTGGTTCGTCGCCACCGCCGGAAGCGCAACAGGTTGAGGCGCTGGCGGCTGACGGTCTGCAGGATGCTCGTCCAGCGCAAGCGTCCGCATCAGCCCCGATCACCGAGAAAACCAAACCGGGCGTCAACACCGGGCATGAGCGCGCCTATGAGCCTGCGGCAGACGCCACGGACCTGGAATTTGCCGGCGAAAGCTATCTGAGCATCAAATCGCTTGGACTCGAGGGTGTCTTGTCACCGGACTCGGAGCGCAGTCGCAGCGCGGAAGAGTACCGGATGATCAAGCGGCCGCTGCTTACCCGCGCTTTTGGTCACAATGCCATCGGTGAGACCCATCGCAACCTGATCATGGTGACCAGTTCGGTCGAAGGTGAAGGCAAGACCTTCAGTTCGCTGAACCTGGCGATTTCCATCGCGATGGAGATGGACCGTACAGTGCTGCTGGTCGATGCCGACCTCGCAAAACCGGGGCTTTCCCGGCTGCTGAAGATCAACAATCTGCCGGGGCTGACTGATCGCTTGATCGATGACGACCTCGATCTGAAAGACCTGTTGGTAAAGACCGATATACCGAAGTTTTCGGTACTGCCGGCGGGCCGCCGGCACCGCCGATCGACCGAACTGCTGGCCAGCAACACCATGCGCAATCTGCTGGACGAGTTGGCATTGCGTTATTCTGACCGCGTGGTCCTGTTCGATTCGCCGCCTTTGCTCGCAACCAGTGAGGCCAGCGTGCTGGCCGAACAGATGGGCCAGATCTGCCTCGTCGTCGAGTCGGCGGTGACGCCGCAGTTCCTGGTTCAGGACGCGTTGGCGCGCTTGAGTTCGGTCGACAATGTCTCCCTCATCCTGAACAAGTGCAAACCGGATCTGTTCATTGGCAAATACGGCTACGGTTATGGCTATGGGTATGGATACGGCTATGGCTACGGTTACGGAAATGACGAGCGATAAGACGAATTCAACAGACCGCAGTCATGCCTCTGCAGGCAGGCAGTGGGCGACTCTTGCGTTGTCGTGTCTCTCGGTGTTGATGTCGACCGGCGCCGCCACGGCGGGTGACTGGACGCTGACTGATGCAATAACCACGACGGCGACCTCGGTGGATCGGACGGGAAACAGTGCCCAGTCCGGCATGGTTTTTCAGGTCACCCCCGCATACACACTGACCGGGCGTGGCGGACGGGTCGAGGGGAACGTCCATCTCAGGCCGACCTTCTCGGTCGGAACCGGTGATACCGATCCGCGGTTCATGACCAACGAGGGATATGCCCGGGGACGCATGGAGGTCGTGGAAGACGTGTTCTTTCTGGGTGCCAGCGCAAGCGCCCGGCTGGGTGGTGACACCGGAATTGCCGGACCGGTCGATGCGATCAACGTCAACACCGACGGCTATCAGAGCTATTCGATCGGTCTTGCACCGGAGTTCCGGGCCCATCTGAACAAGTACGCTGATCTGGTCAGCAACAATTCGATCGATTACGTCTGGTACAACCGCAACGATCAGAACGCCGGCAGCGACTCCTTGTCGGGCACAGCCCATATCGGCGCGCGCAGCGGCCGCATCTATGGCCCCCTGAGCTGGCGTGCCGACACCTCCGTGCGCAAGACGACCTATGACTCGCGCGACGATCAATCCACCAGTTACTCCGCCGGACTCGGGTATCGCCTGGATTCGACCTGGGCTTTCAACGGCGACATCGGTTACGAAACGAACGATGTGCAGACAAGCCGTACGAGCACGGACGGGGTGACCTGGGACGTGGGTACCGTCTGGACACCGAATCCGCGCAATGCCGCCTCGTTCAGCTATGGGCAGCGATATTACGGGGATACGATTTCCGGCGATTACACGCATACCTCGCGACGCACACGACTGTCGCTTGGCGTGGTCCGTGAAGTGACCAACCGGCGCTACGAACAGCTCGTCGATTCCTTCTTTTTCCTCGCTGACGATCAGGGCAACCCGATCGTTGACCCGAGCAATGGTCAGCCGATCGTCGTCAACGTGCCGCAGCTTCAGCAGGGTGACGAGGACTATCTGAACTCGCAGCTGACTGGCGCGATGACTGTTACGGGGCGGCGAACCAACGTGACCCTTTCCGGTTCCGTTTATCAACGGACCTATGAGGTGTCTGGCAACAAAGAAGACGGCTACGATCTGTCACTGAATTTCACCCGTCAGCTCGGTTCTAATTTCAGCGCCTCGGCGGGCGGGTCATGGAGTCAGGAAAAGGCCTCGTTCCTCGGTGATAGCGACTATTACGACGTCCGTTTTGCTTTGACGCGCAGCCTGTCCAAACGGACCAGCGCGTCGCTGAATATCTCCCATCATGAACGCGATTCCAATGCGGCCAACAACAGCTATACCGAAAACAGAATCGGTATCTCGCTGACGTCGAGTTTCCTCTAGATCATGTACGAAAACTTTTACAGCCTTTCAGGCAAACCTTTCCAGCTGAGTCCCGACGCGCGCTTTTTCTTTAACAGCTCCGGGCACAACCGGGCCATGGCCTATCTGCGCTATGGCTTGCGTCAGGGCGAGGGCTTTATTGTCATCACCGGCGGCATCGGCACCGGCAAGACGATGCTGGTCAGCAATCTCTTCAACGAACTGCATGACGACAATGTGGTGGCAGCGCAGCTCGTTTCCACCCAGATCAACGAAGACGACGTTCTGCGAATGATCAGCGCAGCCTTCGGGTTGGCGCACGAGAATCTTTCCAAAGCCGCACTGCTGCGTAATCTGGAGGCGTTTTTTCGCGCGCGTCGGGCCGAGGGACGGCGCGTATTGCTGGTCGTCGACGAAGCGCAGAACCTGCCGCAGCGCGCCATTGAGGAACTGCGCATGCTGTCCAACTACCAGGAGGACGGTCAGGCACTGCTGCAGAGCTTCCTGCTCGGACAACTGGAGCTGAAGCAGACATTGCAG
>Ga0209203_1003111_pt1 | contig 10455 bp, 8 predicted proteins | sample AD_UKC109_MetaG_FD_184423 | JGI IMG/M metagenome (GOLD analysis project Ga0209203, IMG submission 184423) | Active sludge microbial communities of municipal wastewater-treating anaerobic digesters from Hong Kong - AD_UKC109_MetaG (SPAdes)... | ecosystem: Engineered > Bioreactor > Anaerobic >...
TGGCAGCATCTGGTTGCTACCTCCCCTGATTTAGATGCTAGAATCAGGTTTGTTCCTCCCATCCTTCTGGACAATATCGCCGTCCAGCTCGGTGACTGGAGTGGATACCATCTGCTGGCTCAGTACCTTTCGGTAACCAAACTGTGAGGAGGTCAGCACATGGTATACACTTTTTATACAGAGTCAATGCAATTGGCAAGATAATAAAAGTTTGCTTGTTGTTTAGGGTGATTACTTACACTTTCATCTATTAAGCAGATCATCCAGGGTCAGTGGGACAACCCCTTCTCTGCAATGCAGGCGGGTAACCGTATGTCTGGGAGTTTAAAGGAGAGGTGGCTTTCGCAGGAGCAGACCACCGTGTCGGACCTGAAGTCTCTAAACAATCACATCTTTCTAAATAAACCTAAGTGTAAAAAAATAGACTGACAACCTTGTTAGCCGATTGAATTTGTTGGCAATTGCTTGATTAATATCGATTGAAATCAGGTGTGTGGCGGTCAGGGCAGGGTTTTGATATATCCGTCCAGCAGATCCTGCTTGATGCGTTCGAACAGGATCAGGCGTCCATCGGAGAACAAATCGCGGTTGATCTGCTTCAGTTCAATGCCGGCTTTGACCACGCCAACCGATTCCCCCAGCAGCAGTTGCCCCAGTGCCGGCTCCAGGTCGATCCCGCCGCTAAGGACGCCCAACAGCTTCTGGATGCTTTCAAGATGGGGCTGGCCTTCAATCCCAATCATCGTGATGTTTTTACTGTTCAGGTATGCAATCAGTTCGGGTGTGCTGAGTTCAGGCTGAAGGAAGATGCCGGTCACGGCTTTAGCCAAAAGCGCGTCCGCGGCAGCCTGCCAGTCAGCAGGGTTCGCGGGATCGGTGATCTCGGCAGTGAAAGGATAGTATTCCACGGGCGCGAAGCGGGCGTTGCAGAGCCCGCAATGGAAACGCGCGCCTGTGACAAAAGCATCGCGGGTCATCTGCCCTTCTGGCGTCCCAGCCTGGCTGAGCACGCCCACCCGAAAGTCCGGGATGCCAAGCGCCAGGGTGTATCCGGCAAGAAAACTCAACTGATCACGGCTGGAATCAGCCGTGACTACCACGCTCAGGTTTTCAGTCGGAGTGAGATCCGGGGCATTCAACGCCAGGAATTGCACCTGGGGCAGCACAGACGCCAGCGATTCGACCTCGCTGGGTGAGGCGAGGCTCACCACAACACGCACGTTCGGGCTTAGTTGCGCGGCACTGAGAGAGTTAGCCAGGGCAAAGGTGCGCCCGTTGGCATCCGCGTAAGCACTCAATTCATCTTCGAGTTGATCGGCAAGGGTTTGATCCGCGTTTTCCGGCGCCCACAGCAGGATATCCGCATCCAGCACTACAAGCGGGGTGGCTGTCGGGCTTTCAGTCAGCTCAGGGATAGAGGTAAATTCAGCAGTCGGTGGCTGGGTTACTTCCAGTGTCGCGGAAGGTTGCGTTGGATTGTTGCATGCAGAAAGGAAGATGAACAGCAGGCTCAGGACCAGCGGAAGTAGGATTTTCTTATTGAGCATGTCCCAATTCTACCCTAAGGCTGCCGCAAGCATAAAGCAATGTCCAACAACAGGCCGACAGGTGGCTACACCTGGCTTTGGAAGAAATAAGTTCCAAAAAGAGCTCTGCAATAGCATAGGCACGGATAGTGCAACTACAGCAGAAGTACTACTATCACTAATCTAACAAATCGGATAGCACAATGAGCATACCAACAACCGAAACCAAACCAGATGGGCTCCATTCTCTTCCGCCAAGGCAAAGGCGTTCGCTCCGCAAGTACATCGAAACCGCCAGCACCCGCGACAAAAACGATCTTTTGCGTGATATTGCGCGCCATGCCCTACCCCGCATGCAGTACTATTGGCAGCTCCTCATCTGTTTGCTCCTGCTGGTGATTGGGACCCTGTTAGGATCAAACCTGGTGCTGCTGGCTGGAGTGATTGCCATCCCTATGGCAAAGCCAATACTGAGCCTGGTTTATGCCGGCACGCTCCCTTCTGCAAGGCATTTTTGGCACGCCCTTTTAGGATTGATCGTCACAGTTGGTGGTTTTTTCCTGGCTGGTTGGATCGTTCGTGGTGTCGCTCCTGTGCAACTGGAGCGCTTCCTCTCCGGAATAGACTCATCGGGAGTAACTGAGGGTGGTTTATTTTGGGCGCTTCTGGTCATCACTTCCGTGTTGACTGCTTACTGGTTCACTTATCATGAAGCCCTCTCCAGGCTCTCCTCAATTTTTCTTGGATACCTTCTGCTTATGCCCTTCTTTGCCGCAGGTCAATCTGCCTCCGCTGGTCTTACTGCAAGCGGTTTGCCTTTGGTCTTCGTTGGACTGACCAGGCTTGGTTTGGCGATGCTGGTCATGTTCCTGACCACCTGGGTGTTAGGGTTCCCGCCACGCAAATCTTTTGGAATATTCATTGCCGTCTTGATTCTCACCATGGCAACCGTCAGTTTGATTGAGATCATCCATCGTGAACAAGTTTCCACTCTCGCTCAGACCCCGGAGCCCACCCAATTGGTTGTTCAGACGGCGACCCCCGTGCCCCCCACGCCAACGGCTCTCCCTCCAACTGCCACAGCCACGAACATCCCCACTTCCACCCCGGAACCCACCCCCAGCCCGGAACCGACTGTAACCGCCCCAACATACACTTCGGCACGTGTGACAGCCCCAAACGGATTGGTCATTCGTGAAGATCCATCCACCTCATCCCCTATATTGGCGTCAGTTTTCTTGAATGAGATTGTTCAGCTTACCGGCGTTCAGCAAACAAACCAGGGAATAAACTGGAGCCAGGTAGTGGCTCCAAACGGTGTGTTAGGTTGGGGTTCCACCCAATACCTGGAGATCATTAATCCTTAGGATTAACTTCCATCAGCAAGAGATTTGTTACGGGCACGCGGATAAGTTCGCCATCATGACGTTCCACGACAGCGACTTTAGCCGTCAGACCGCTGGCAAAACGCTCCGCTTGGTCTGGCAGTTCCACGACGCGTCCGGTGCTCCCCAGGTATGGCTCACCAAGCAGACGCACCATGCTTCCCAAACCCAACGTGACTTCCTCGTCAAAAAGGGCCGAATTTTGCCCGCCTTCGCCAGGCATCACTAATTCGGCAGGCTGATCTTTGCCATCGGAAAGCAAAAATACTTCATGGTCCTGCATTTTCCCTAACAATTCGAGGCTGACAGGGTCAATTACTTGGTCTCCAAAACCATTCAAACTCATCACGGCGACGGGACTCTTGAGGGCTTCTTTGATTAGTCCCGGCACCAACGAAGGCAAAACAATCGCGGCGGGCTTTCCGGCAATAATCAAACGAAATCTCTCAGGGGTAATAATTGCCCCCGAATAAACAACTTTGTCCACTAATTCAGGAAGGTGCTCCCTTTGCTGGGGATCATTAAAGTCAAATTCCAGGCGGGTAAAGCTGCCGCTGGCATTCAGACCATTACTCCAGAGCCCCTGCACGAGGTTGCCGGTCAGACCAATCACGGCACCAAAACCCGGTATCAATTCCACCACCGTGCCCGCGATGGGCGCCCGAACCTGCAATTTTCGCTCCCCCATTGCCAGTGTCACCCGACCTTCACGCATTGAGACGATCTTGCCGTCCTGGGAAGCTCTGAAAATACGTGTGATCAAGCCCGGTTTTTGAGCAATCACATCTCCTTTTTTGACCGCCTCACCATTCAGCCGCTTGAGATACTGCTCCAGCCGGTTTGGCGGGATTCTGAGGTGGTTAACAATGTCGAAAACCTGAAATTCCCTGGGAATGACCGCCTCAGCCAGCACATCCCCCACCTCCACTTCCTGCCCGGTACGCACCAGAACCGTGCCTGGTTGGGGAAGGCAAACTTGCTTATAAACCGGCTGACCGGATTGGATAATTACCTTACTCACGCTTATCCTCCCAGTTCCCAAAGCCAGTTGTGGAGTTTTTCCGCGCGCGCGATTTCATCCACAGGCAAATTCAATGGTCTGCCGCGGGCGTCAACCACCACCCCAACCTTGGAGTCCAAAACCGTTACCCAGCCGCCCAGCCCTGGCAACCCCATGCCAACATCGCTATCGTCCTGAGGCGAAAGGTAGAGTTCGGTTTTGCTGTTTACCAGGGTTTCTATGCGTTTCAGATCACCTGCCTGGATCTTGTGGTAAAGCCGCGGCATTTGTTCGCCTTCATTAACTTCAATCTGGAGTACTTTCTGACCCTCTGAAGTCTGGGTGCCCACGCTGATGATCGTCGCTAAATTGGTAAACACCTGATTATCGAGTACCTGTACAGCCAGCATTGGGTCATAGGGCGCGAGGCTGCCCAGGGCAGTGAGGAGGCTTTGCTCATCCTGCAAGATCGTTGTGATTCCGTGCGGTAAGATACCATCCAGCGCGAGCATCAAACCCTGGTGCGGCAGTGCCAGGCGCATCTCGGACCCTGAAAGAATAATTGGCTCATAGGCACGTACCAAACCCAAGCTGGGGTTGTAGCCAAAGTCAGGGTCCAGCTCCTGCAGAGCTGCAAGCGCTTCGCGGATCCGCACGCGCGCCCAGGCATGCTCAATTCCCAGGTCTTCCAAAGTGGCGGGAGTGTATTCCGGGAATAAAGCGCGGTTGTAAATGTACGCTGCAAAGCTGTTCATGTCGGTTATCTGGATGGAGAGCGCTTTTGCCGCCGTTAAAACTTCGTCGTTCACGTCAAGGCGATGACACAAACCATCAAGTTTCTGATCCCGCGCGGCAATCACACTCACGGTGTCCGCGTCGACACGCAACATCAACACACCCTTGCCATTTCCGCTGCTACGTTCCAGGAAACGCACCATTCTGCCAGCTGAAAAATCGCTGGGGATCACGTGGGTACGCAAATTGGTCACAACTTCTGCCAAGCCGGGGATCTGCTGAAGCCGCAGGCGTTCAAAAGCCTTCAGCATTGCCTTCCACACCAAGGATAGGTCTTCCTGACCTGGGTTGGTCTGGATGTTGCTCGCCAATTGCATGTCGAGCCCGGCTTCAATCTCGCTTTGGGCATATTCTGCCAGTTCCTGGTTGCCGCAATAGACAATTTGCGGTCGAATTGCCCGGGGAATAAGATGATAAACCAGGCGCAGGTTATCAATTACAGTTTTGAGCGCCTTTTGGGCGCCGCCGTTTGCGCCACCGCCAATGACGTATAACTCAACATCGCTCGTGAGAAGGCGGTCGAGTTGGGTTGTCGCGTTCAGGTTTTCCTGGAGGTTGACCTCGAGTACCACTTCGCAATTAAACAAACTAACCAGCCGGCGCAAAGGCGCGATGGAATAAGCTTCGGAAAGACCGATCAAAGCTGTCCGGAGAGGCTTTCCGGCTGACATGCTCAAACCAATGGATGCGGGTGCGCCATCCAGGCGGCGAATGTTTGTGATTTGTCCGCGATCGTCGAGGAGATGAACTTCGTGCGACTGTTCGATTTGGCTCAGAAGCTTCTGAATGCTTTTCCGGAACTGGTCGCCATCACCTTCAATCGCTGACGGAACACTGGCAGTGCTCTGAACAGCCCAAGTGCCGTCTTTTTGAGCAAATAGCCAGGCTTGTGTCTGGCTTTTTCCAATGTCAAGGCTGAGATAGGTCTTTGGCACGTTAACCTCTAAAACCACAAGGTTATGAACCGAAAGATCTCTGTCAGGCTGCTGATAAGCGCAAGCAGCGCAGAGCTGAAGAGCCCAACAAACAGGGCTCCGAAGGTGATACCGATGAAAATTTGACCAATGCTTCCGATCCCTTCCAGGAAAACCGGACGGATCACATTGCCAGCTTTCGACTGCCCGCGATGATGGAAAACAAATAGAACAGAAATGACACCAAGCAGAATCATCAGTGCTTCCAGGATGGCAGTCCATTGCGGTTGTGCCTCATGCATCAGCTTTCCTGGCTCAAAGCGCCCGAGCATGCTCAGGATCTGTGGCGCGAGCGTGCCGCGGGTGACACCAATGATCGCCAGCGCTGCTAAAACGCCGCCCAGAAAAGCCAGCGGGATTGCGCCAGCCTGGGTTCCCCGCCGAAAAATCATCAAAACCAGCAGGATCGAAAGCACCAGGGGAACCAGAGCCAGCAAAAAGCCTGGATTGGCAGGGTCCGCCAGGGGCGTGAACAGGTAAGGTAAAATGACTTTTTGAATTACCACCAGCGCTAGGAAACCCGCGCTTACCCCAATCAGAATGTGGGTGGCGATGCCAAAGAAAAGACGACCTCCGAGGATGTGGCTGAAGACCATCACCGTCAGGGCGACTCTAATGATCAGCGTGAACAGCTCAGAAGGGCTCATTCGCTTCGCTCCTCTTCTTTTCGGATTGCGTCTTCTTCGCCTTTCGAGATCATCCCCAACAGCAGCATCACCAGCATCAGCAATAAACCAACCCGATAAGCACGGTAACTGAACGTGCTTTGCGCGCCGATGTTTCCATCAGCAATTCCCGCGGCGTAACCAACAAGCTGTCCGGAGTCGAAATAGGGCGAAAGCACCGGGGCTTCCATCTGCGTGGTAACAGCAGCAAAATTCAAGCTCTCGATCCAGGGAGCAATCTGCTCCAGCCAGCCACGAATATGATCGGAAGAGTCGCTTACCAAAAGCACCAGGCGGAAGGGATGCAGATTTTTCAGCCGCACAAGATCATCCCCAGTTGCCGAAATCGCAGGGTCCATAGCCCAGTTGATCAGGCTCAGGTAACTTCCAGGCAGAAATTCCACCAGTGTATCCTCAGGCAGACCCGCCTGCTTCAGTAGTGATTGCGCCAGGAACAGACCGGAGGGCTGAGTGGTCAGGAAAGAAAGTTGAACGCCCTGGGCATGCAACTGCTCAAGCATTGGAGCCGCGAGGGCTTCAAGTTCACGGCTGGTAGCCGCCTGATAGTCCAGCACCACCAAAACCTGGTCACTTTCAGCCAGAGTTCGAGTTTGATCACTTAATGCAAGCGCGGGCATGCTCTTTGGAGCATCGGTTGGCATAGGAGAAGGACCAATGAGAAGCGAGACGATCAAGCCGATCAGCAGCAACAAAGCCACTGCCAGGCGCCCTGCCCTGCCGGAGGGTTTTCGAAATGCCTGCTTGCCGGCTGTGACACGCCCTTCCTGTTCGATCAAGGAAGCCAGCAAACTGGCGCGATCCTGCTGGTCGCGCAGTAGCAGCAGGTCGGGGGGTACAGCAGCACTATCTGGTGGCTGCTCCTCCTCCTCAGGCTCTGCTTCGAGTTCCTTAGGCACAGCCTCATCTTCAAGCTCAGCCGGAACAGATTCAGGAGCGCCTTTTTCGGCGGGTTCACTTACCTCTGATTCTACGGGAGCTTCTTCAGGCACAGCCTCTTCAGACTGGCTGTCTTCCAGCTCAGGAACGTCTTGCCCTGGTTGCTCCAGGTCTTCTTCAACCCGGGATTCCGGTTCTTCTTCAGACGCTTCGATCGCACCAGTTTCCAACTCTGCTTCTACCGGCTTCTCAGCAACCGATCCTTCTTCAGCTTCAGTAAATGGTTCCTGGTCCTCACCAGGAACAGGCTCGAGGTATGCTTCCTCGTCATCCGGGATGTTATGAAAGTCCTCTTCGATTGGCCCAGGTTCTTCCTGAACGGACTCGCCTGCGCCTTCTATTTCAGGTTCAACAGGCAGTTCTTCGCCTTCTGTGGGAACACCTGCTGAAAGAAGTGCTTCTGTTTCCTGCTCTTGATCTTCCGCCAAAGCTTGCCGGCGCAGCTCATCCAAAGCTTCGTCGGTCCATTCCCGCGGCAGATCGTCCGCATAGGTGGGAGCGGTTTTGACTTCGTGCGTGATTTCTTCTTCGGGGCGCGGTCTCAGGGCGCGGATGCGCTGCAGCCATTCCGGCACCTGGTCAGTGTCCTCGTTTTCGCTTGGAAGCTGACGAGCCCGCACGTTGTTTTCCTGCTGGCTTTTCTCGCGGATACGGTTGATCCAGGCGTTGAATTCCCCTTCCACACCAGCAGAAGCCTCCTCGCTGCGGGCGGCATCCATGGCGATCGTGCCACTTGCCAAATCGCCGATGGCATCCCCTTCTTCCTGGGCGCGTTCCCGCACTTTGGTCAACCAATCGGGCAACTGCTCCGAGTTAAGAATAGATTCATCAATCTGATCGGCTGGCGCAAGCTCAGGGCTTGACTGCTCCTCAACGGGGGTTTGCAGGGAAGGATCATTGCGGATTTCCTCAATGATGTCGGGCAGAGATTCTTCCGCTTCCTCGTCAGAGCTTTGCGATTGCCCAAAAATGGTAAAGAGGGCTTCCAGATCCGATCCGCAGTGCACGCAACGCGTCGCCATCGGCAGGTTTTCCTTGCCGCAATTTGGGCACAGGTTGAGTTCAGAATGATCTTCAGTCATTTCCAGACCCTTCCATGCCGAACAACACTCTGAATGCCATCATCAGCAGCCCGATCCCGATCCCAATCAGCAAACCACGCGCGCCGATCATTGGTAAAGCTTCAACGAAACGAATGACTTCGTTCAGTGCAGGGATGTTCAAGTTCTGAAGGAAACCCAACCCCAGGATCAGGAAGATGATCGCGCTGACACCAAAAGAAACCGTCAACGCAGACCAACCTCTCTCGCGGAAAATCTTCATCGCCGCACTCATCATGATCAGCGCCACCAGCCCCAGCAAGGCGGTTTCAATTGGGCGAATAATCGCTCCAACAAATCCGAGGAAGGTCGAGTGATCTACCCCAAGCAGCAGCCCGAGAGCCAGCGTGGCAAGAAAACTGATCACAAGCACCAGGCTCAACAGAAAGCCTTTCTTGCCTTTTGCGATAAAGCGCAGGTGCGTGAGCACCAGGCTGGCAATTGCCACCAAGAGCGCCACTCCCGCGACGATGATCACCCAGCTCAGGACCACGCCAAGAATGCCGCTGCCCTGAGGGACAAAGAACATGGCAGCCAACACAATCAAACCGCTCAGAATACCAACTATCAGGGGCAGTGGGCGCTTCAAGGCAGCACACCCCCCATCTTCAGGATCGCGCCGAGCAGCAGTCCGAGGCTGATCGCGATACGCAGCCAGTCCTGTGCGCCCAAACCAGCCAAAGATGACTTGCGCTGATCCAGTTTGCCGGCGGCGTTGAAGATATCCTCGCCCATCAGGTTTACAGAGTTTCCAATAAAGCCTGCCGCCTGCCCACTCAGGGATGCAATCGCGCTGATCGAGGGAAGCGCATGGCGATCAGCCTGGTCAAGCGCCAGTAAGACCACAGGGCTCATCTGTCCTGCCAGCAGCAAGCCGGCATTGGAGGAGTCAGGAATTTGATTGACCAGGCTGGAAGTGTAAGCCAGGGGACTGGTGCCGCTCAACTGGCTGAGTGAACCACTGAAGAGTTCGCTAGCCAGCGCGCCGCGATAGGCCCCACGCACCACCATCCGGCTCAGGCAAGCCAAAACGCCATCGCCGCTATAAGACTGAAGCGGGTGATCGTTGAAGAGCGAGCGCTTCAGTAAAGCAAGCTGCAAGCTCAAGCCGGAGGCACCAGCCAGGTCAAAGTTGGAGTTGGCAAGCGAATGCCCCAAACCTACCACCAGGCGTTTGCCCTCCTCGGAGGAGACGTGCAGCAGGTGTTCAACAGCTTGTTTGCCGGGTTCAGGTATGTGCTTGGGTTTGTTTCTTTTGAGAATCAAAAGGTTTATCAGCAGGAAGAGCAAACCAAGTACGCCCAGGGCAAGGGCAAGCTGGTCATTTAATGTGAGGGCGGAGAGCATGGTTTCGCCTTAGACCCTTCCTTGAATACGGGTTTTCTTTAATGCACAGCAAAGAGAACCAGCCGCTGATTTCATGGATAAAGTATAGCATAATCATGAGTCCGGGATGGAGAATAATGACTCTTAGATGGATTGCAAACCAGCTGCTTCGCGGGAATAGTTTAGAGATGAGACAATCGATCGTACCCGTCGATGACGCCGGCACGATCACACACGAAAAAACGGGATGAGGTAACAAACCTTATCCCGATAAACGTTTCGTAAATTCATCTAACTATGAATCGCGCCACCAAGCGCGGCTTCAGCCGCTTCTAAAACTGCTTCTGCCAGCGTAGGATGTGCATGGACAGAGTGGGCAATCTCCTCGATCGTAAGCTCATTCGCCTGGGCCAGAACCAGCTCGGGCAGCAGCTCAGACGCGTCAGGTCCAACAATCGTGGCACCCAAAATCTCGCCGTACTTCTCATCGGTGATTATCTTCACCCAGCCCTGGTACTCACCCAAGCCGAGTGCTTTACCATTGGGCTGGAAGTTAAACTTGCCAACCTTGACCGCAAAGCCTGCCTCTTTCGCTTGCGCTTCGGTGTAGCCAAAAGACGCCACCTGTGGTGAGGAGTAAACTGCCCGTGGGATCATGCGATAATCCAGGGTTCGCGGCTCTTTGCCGGCGATATTCTCAGTGCAGATGATACCCATCGATGAGGCT
>Ga0209203_1003116_pt1 | contig 10450 bp, 9 predicted proteins | sample AD_UKC109_MetaG_FD_184423 | JGI IMG/M metagenome (GOLD analysis project Ga0209203, IMG submission 184423) | Active sludge microbial communities of municipal wastewater-treating anaerobic digesters from Hong Kong - AD_UKC109_MetaG (SPAdes)... | ecosystem: Engineered > Bioreactor > Anaerobic >...
TTAGTATAATGTAAATAATAATTCTCAACTGATCCATACTTTTTGGAAATCTCATTTTTGTTCATAACAGACAATAATTGACCCTGAAATATTAATCCAACATGGTCTGCCATACGTTCGACTTCATCAAGCAGGTGTGTACAAATAAGTATTGTTTTTCCTTGTTTATTAAGATCTTCTATTAATTTTCTAATAAATATAAATCCATCTGGATCTAATGCATTATAAGGTTCGTCCCATATTAAAAAATTTGGATTTCCTACTAGGGAATTTGCAATAGCTAGTCTTTTTTTCATTCCCATAGAAATTTTTTTAATGCTTTTATTTTTATGATCCTTAAGTCCAACTAATTCAATTAAATCTTCTATCTCAGATAAAGGTGCTCTTTTTAAAATAGAAGTTACAACAAGGTTCTTATAAATACTCATATCGCGCATAAAACCTTCATCTTCCATTATTATTCCAATTTTTTCATGTGAAAAATTGCTTTCTGTGTCGTAATTTATTTGCCCTGAATATTTTAGCAATGATAACAAACAGTTTACTAAAGTTGATTTTCCACTGCCATTAGGGCCCAATAAACAAAAAACTTTTCCAGTTTCAATATTAAATGAAACATCCTTTAATGCATGAAATTTATTATAGAATTTATTTACATTGATGAATTGTAACATTTTTAATAAATATTTTAAACCTTATTCGACTTTTAATTAAGTCGAATAAGGTTTTATTTTTAATTATTTTTAATTAAATACAGTCCCAACCGCATGAAGCATATAACACTAAAACAGACGTTGGAATACCTATAATAAATGACGCTTTTTTAATCCAGTTGCCATTTTCAATAGCTCGTAACTCACTAACCATACAGTCATTCCAACAACCTTTGCTGTTAAATCCTTTCCACGTAAAATTAGCTATTTCTTTTTCTAAATCATATTTAATTAATACATTTCCTACGTATTGCTCCTTATTATCAAATTGGTTTATACTAACAAGTTCTTCAGTAGGATTTTTTGTAATAGTAGATACCAGTAATGCATCCTTAATTTCTGGAGTGATTTCAAGAATAGCATATTTTTCTGCAATTTCTGATTTTACATTACATTCGTCTCCTTTTAAACGAACATAGATTTTTGAATCTTCTTCGCCTTTTACATCGTTATATCCATCATATTTATATTCTTCAAAATCAATATCTTCAATTGATTTAACATCTAAAAATGATAAGATCTCACCTAAATTATCCTTTTTCTCTAGCATTTGTAAATTAAAATTTGAAGTGATTTCAATTTCGGCTGTCTCTTCTAATTGTTCTGTGAAGGTCTGATTATCACAGCTAGCTAAAGCAAATAGCAATAGCATTGGAATAATAATTTTTTTCATTTTGTTTAAATTAAAGATTAATAATTAAAGTGTTGCAACACGTGTTTTTGAAATTTCAAACACGAAATTAGTTATGTTTTTTAATTTTACCCCCCCCGTTGTATGTTATAAAACATATCGACAAGTTCAAATTGAAAGAAATAAACTTTTTCTATAAAAACGTAGCTGCAATTATTTATTTCTACTTATTTTTTTGACTAATCTCAAAAAGAAGTTAGCAAAACAATTGCTTTCTAAAAATATATAGATATTTACATAATTATTAGTAAGTTTGGTTTCTTGTTTTGTAAAGCACTTATTTTTATATTTGCCAACTTGAAAAAATGCTCTTTTTTAGACTGATTTTTTGTATTTATTGTCTTATTGTATTAAGATATTGAATAACATAATTTTGTGTTGGAATTTTTTTTCGAATTAATTATATATAGAAAATAGTAATAACTAAAATAGTAAATCAATGAAAATTCTTATTTGCTTAAGTAATGTTCCGGATACTACTACAAAAGCTAAATTCGTTAACGATAATAAAGCTTTTGATACCACCGGAGTACAGTGGATTATTAATCCATGGGATGAACTTGCATTAACAAGAGCAATACAATTAAAATCAGATGCAGCAAATGCAATTGAAAATATTACTGTAGTTACAGTAGGAAAAGCCGATGCAGAACCTACTATGAGAAAAGCACTGGCAATAGGTGCCGACTCTGCTGTTCGTATTGATGCTGAACCAAAAGATGCATATTATGTTGCTGCTCAAATAGCAGAATACGTAAAATCGAATCCTTTTGATATTATATTAAGCGGTATTGAATCAAGCGATTATAATGGCTCTGCTGTTGGTGGAATGGTAGCCGAATTTTTAAATATTTCATCAGTTTCGGCTGTTTCTACATTGAATATCGAAGGTGGAAAATTAAAAATCACTCGTGATATAGACGGTGGTAAAGAACAAGTTACTACCCAATTACCTGTTGTAGCAATAGTGCAGAAAGGTATTGCCAAAGAACCTATGATTGCTGCAATGCGTGGTATTATGATGGCTCGTCAGAAACCTTTGCAAATTGTTGCTCCTGTTGACGTAGAAGCTTTAACTGAAATCGTTAATTTTGAGCTTCCTCAGCCAAAACCTGCTTGCAAAATGATTGCTCCTGAAAATGTAAAAGAATTAGTTGATCTTCTTCAAAACGAAGCTAAAGTGATCTAATTTCAGGTAAATCAACGAAATAATATTAATAAGAATTAAATAAAATTAAGATATGTCAGTATTAGTTTTTACAGAAAACTGGGATGGTAAATTCAAAAAATTATCTTTTGAATTGGTTTCCTATGCAAGTAAAATTGCTGAAATGTTAAATACTCAAACCGTTGCTTTATCTATTGGTAACGTTCAGGAAGATGAATTAAAGAAATTGAGTAGCTACGGTGCAGATAAAATTGTATCGGTAAATAACGAAGCATTAAAAAATCTAGATAACCAGGTTTATACTTCTGTTATTGCTCAGGTTGCTGAGAAAGAAGGATCTAAGGTAGTAGTTATTTCTCATAATAATACAGGTAAAGCTATAGCTCCAAGGTTATCGGTTAAATTAAAAGCTGGTTTAGGTGCTGCTGTTACAAAATTACCTGTTAGTGTTAATCCGTTTACAATTTATAAAAAAGCATTCTCGGGAAAAGCTTTTACAAATGTTGTAATTAAATCGGATGTTAAAATTGTAACCTTAGCACAGAACTCATTCGAAGTAATTGAAAACGCTAAAAATACATCCATCGAAAACTTCGGTGCTCAGGTTGGAGAAGTAAAAACTGTTGTTGAAGATGTTCAAAAACAAACCGGAAAACTAATTTTAACAGATGCTGAAATAGTTGTTTCTGGTGGCCGTGGTATGAAAGCAAGTGGTAACTGGGGTGCTATCGAAGAGCTTGCCCAGGTATTAGGCGCTGCAACAGCTTGTTCTCGCCCTGTTTCTGACGAAGGTTGGAGGCCTCATGATGAACATACCGGACAAACGGGTAAAATTATTGCACCAAATCTATATATTGCTGCCGGAATTTCCGGTGCTATCCAACATTTGGCAGGTGTTAGTGCTTCAAAGTCTATTGTTGCAATTAATACAGATAAAGATGCTCCGATTTTCGAAGCTGCTGATTACGGGATTGTGGGTGATGCATTAAAAGTGTTGCCTGAATTGATTAGTGCAGTTAAAGAAGCAAAAGCTAAATAATTTAGCAAAAAAATATGTAAGTTTACAGGCAACAGATTTCTAATGATTTAGTTAAATCTGTTGCCTTTCATTTAAAATATTTATATATGTTAAAGCAAATCGTATTTATTATTTCTCTGCTAATAACACTTGGTGTATTTGCATATACGGTGTTGAGGTTAGTTTCTTTCTTTAAATTAACAAAGAAAGGTTTTCCGGTAAAAAACTTTGGGAAACGCTTTTCGGTGATGATGAGTGTGGCGATTGGCCAAACAAAAATTTTCCGCCGTCCGGTATTGGGATTGTTACATGCCCTTGTATTCTGGGGATTTTGTGTAATACTTATCGGAAGTGTTGAAATGGTTATCGACGGTATTGCAGGAACAGAAAGAGTGCTAAGTTCTTTAGGTATTGTTTATGATGTGGTATTTGCCACAGGTGATATTTTTGCATTGATTATAGCCATTGCTATCCTTGTATTCTTATTCCGACGAATTTTTATGCATGTTAAGCGCTTTGCCGGAATTGAAATGACTCATAAAAACCATGTGGATGCAAACTTTGCTTTAACTCTTATATTTTTATTGATGGTTACGTTGTTAGGAATGAATACTTTCTATATTCAGCATGCTATTGCTGCCGGACACGAAGTAGAAGGTGTATATCCTGTAAGTAACTTATTTGCCGGGATGTTTGCCGGAATGTCTGAGCATAGTTTATTTATTTTACATGAAATGAATTGGTGGGCACATATATTATTAATTTTCTTCTTTGCTAATTACTTACCTTATTCAAAACATTTTCACGTGTTTATGTCGGTGCCCAATGTGTTCTTGAGCCGATTAGAACCACTCGGTAAATTGGACAATATGGAAAACATTACGCGCGAAGTTAAACTGATGATGGATCCAAATGCTGCTTTTGCACAGCCTGCTCCCGGAGAAGAACAACCTATTGAGCGTTTTGGTGTAAAAGATATTGAAGACATTATCTGGAAAAATTATTTTGACTCATTAGCATGTACGCAGTGTGGAAGATGTACGTCTGTTTGCCCTGCAAATATTACTGGTAAGAAATTATCTCCACGAAAAATTATTATGGATGTTCGTGCCCGAATGAATGAAAAAGCTCCTAAGTTGGTTAAAGATTCGAATTTTGATGATAATAAATCTTTAATCAGGGATTATATTTCGGAAGAGGAACTGTGGGCTTGTACTACTTGTAATGCCTGTGCCCAGGAATGTCCTATAAACATTAACCATCCTACGTTAATTGTGGCAATGCGCCGATATTTGGTTATGGAAGAAGCCGCTTCTCCTGGTGAGTTAAATACCATTTTTAATAATATCGAAAATAACGGTGCACCATGGCAATTCTCACAACAGGATAGGATGTTGTGGGCGGAAGAATTATATATTAATGAGAAAGCTTAAAATTTGATTTTATATGATATAAGAAGTTTTAAGTAAGGTTTATTTAGACCTTAAACTTTAAACTTTAAACTTTAAACTAAATTATCATGTCAGAAAATAAACGAAAAATAGAAGTTCCTGTAATGGCTGACCTTTTTGCTAAAGGCGAAAAACCAGAATATTTGCTTTGGGTTGGCAGTGCAGGTGCTTTCGATGATAGATATAAAAAAGTTACAAGATCGTTTGTGAAAATCTTGACTCATTTAAATATTAGTTATGCTGTTTTAGGTGTTGAAGAATCATCAAGCGGAGATATTGCCCGCCGTGCAGGTAACGAAATGTTATTTCAGATGCAGGCTATGACAAATATAGAGATTTTGAATGCTTATGAGGTGAAAAAAATTATTACCTGCGACCCTCATGCATACAATACTTTCAAAAACGAATATCCTGATTATGGTGGAAATTACGAAGTATTTCATCATACCCAGTTTTTAAGAAATTTAATTGAGGAAGGTAAGCTAACAATAAAGAGTAATCTTTTTAAGGATAAAACCTTAACCTATCACGATCCATGTTACCTTGGGCGAGCAAATGGTGAATACAATGCCCCACGTATGGTTTTAGATGCAATCCCTTCTAAAAAGTTAGAGATGAAACGTAGCAAAAGTTTTGCATTGTGTTGTGGTGCTGGTGGCGGCCAGATGTTTAAAGAAGCAGAAAAAGGCGATAAAGAGGTATTTATTGAACGTACCGAGGATGCTTTGGAAACAGGTGCTGATATTATTGTTACTGCTTGTCCTTACTGTATGGTAATGATGACCGATGGGTTAAAATATAAAAATCAGGAAGAACAGAAAAAAAATTACGACATAGCGGAACTTATTGAACAAGCTTTAGAATTATAATTTAAACATAATAAACAAAATGGAAAATAAATTAACCATTGAAGGTGGTGAGTTTTTAATTAAAAAAACAGAAGCCCACGAAATTTTTATACCTGAAGAATTTGACGAAGAACAAAAAATGATTGCACAATCATGCGATGATTTTTTGGAAACAGAAGTTTTTCCAAACCTTGAAAATATTGATCATCAAGAAGAAGGTTTGATGTCAAATATTCTTAAAAAAGCAGGAGAACTTGGATTGTTAGGAATTTCAGTACCAGTTGAATACGATGGTTTCGGACAATCATTTGTAACATCTATGTTGGCAAGTGAAAGAATGGGTGCAGCTAATTCATTTGCTGTTGCTTATTCAGCACATACAGGTATTGGTTCTTGCCCGATTGCATACTATGGTAATCACGAACAAAAGCAAAAATATTTAACAAAACTTGCTACAGGTGAATTGCTTGGTGCATATTGTTTGACTGAACCTGGTGCAGGTTCTGATGCAAACTCCGGAACAACAAAAGCAGTTTTATCGGAAGATGGTAAATATTATATCCTGAACGGACAAAAGATGTGGATCACAAACGGTGGTTTTGCTGATGTTCAGACTGTTTTTGCAAAAATAGATAACGACCGCGTTTATAGTGCATTTATTGTTGAAAGTAGCTGGGAAGGTATTACTTATAACCCTGAAGAAAAGAAAATGGGTATTAAAGGTTCTTCCACACGCCAGATTTTCTATAATGATGTAAAAGTTCCTGTAGAAAACTTATTAGGAAAACGTGGAGAAGGATTTAGAATTGCACTAAATATTCTACACATGGGACGTATCAAGTTAGGTGGAAACGTTCTTGGTGGAGCTAAAAGAGCTATTGATCAGTCGGTTAATTATTCAAATGAACGCAAACAGTTTGGCCAGTTAATTTCAAACTTTGGGTCTATTAAACAGAAATTAGCAGAACAGGTAATTAAAACTTTTATTTCAGAATCTGCTGTATACAGGGTAAGTAAAAATATCGATGATGCTTACGAAGTATATAAAAACATGGAAGGTTGCGATTATGGAAGAGCTTTAATGGACGCTTTCGGACAATTCGGCTCTGAAGCTGCCATTATGAAAGTTTTTGCATCTGAAGCTCTGGATTATATTGTTGACGAAGAAGTTCAGATTATGGGTGGTATGGGTTTCTCTGCTGAAATGCCAGCTGATAGAAACTATAGAGACTCTCGTATCAATCGTATTTTCGAAGGAACAAACGAAATTAACCGTATTTTGGTTACAGATACTATTATCAAACGCGGACAAAAAGGTTCAATTAAGTTATTCGAAAAAGCAAAAGAAGTTGTTGCCGGATTAGATAACTTAAAAGATGATTACACTCCCAAAGGATATTTTGAAGATATGAGCCATTATGTGGAAAACTTCAAAAATGTTGCTTTAATGTTGATGGAGGCTGCTGTAAATAAATTTGACCGTAAATTAGTTCACGAACAAGAAGTTCTGAACAGCATTGCTGATATTTTAATGAATGCATATGTTGCTGAGTCAACTATGTTGCGCGTTCAAAAGTTAGAAGCAATTAAACCAGCCGATATGTATAGCTTATACAAAGATATATTGGATGTATATGTTTTTGAAGCTGCTTCGTTAATATATAAACATGCTTTAGATGCTATTTATTCTATTGAAGATGAAGCAATGACCGAAAAGTTATTAAATGCAGTTAAAGTTTATACAAAAGTTGCCGGAGTTAATACAAAAGATGCCCGCAGAAGAATTGCTGATAAACTGATTGAAGAAAACAGATATTGTTTTTAATATATTCTAAATAAAGAATAAAACCCCTTTTCGAAAGATGAGGGGTTTTTTTGTTATTATTGGGGTTTGAAAGCTTGTATTTTTCGATTATTTTTATGTTTTATTTTAACAAATGGAAACATCAGAACAATTTAAAAATGGGATTGTAATTCTTGGAGCAGGAAATGTTGCAACTCATTTATCTATTGCTCTGTATAAATCAGGTTTTAAAATCAAATGTGTTTATAGCAAATCTATTGAAAACGCCAAAAAGCTAGCACAAAAAATTGAAGCACATTATACAAACGAAATTAATCATCTGCCTGTTGAGGCTGATTTATATATTATAGCTGTTAAGGATGAAATTATTGAACAAATAATTGCTCATCTTGATTTAAAGTACGGTATCATTGTTCATACAGCTGGTAGCATATCTATTGATATTTTGAAGAATAGATTTGAAAATTATGGAGTTTTTTATCCATTACAAACGTTTACAAAAAACAGAGAGTTAGATTTTTCTGATATCCCGCTTTGTATAGAAGCAAATAGTAAAATATTAGAAAATAAACTTTTTACACTGGCAAAGAGTCTAACAAAAACTGTTGTTTATGTTGATTCTGAAAACAGGAAAAAACTGCATTTAGCTGCAGTTTTTGCGTGCAATTTTTCAAATCATATGTATGCTATTGCGGCAGAAATTATAAAAAACTCGGATTTGCCATTTGAATTATTAATACCATTAATTAACGAAACAGCTAAAAAGGCAATTGATTGCAATCCCGTTAATGCACAAACAGGCCCGGCAGTTCGTAATGATAAGAATGTAATCCAAAACCATATGGAAATGTTAAAAGAATTTCCGGAATTTGAGAAAATATATAGATTTGTGAGCGATAGTATAAATAAGTTAAATCAACATAAGAAATAAAAATTATAATGGCGAATTTTAAAGAAGAACTGAGGAATATTAAAGCATTTGTTTTTGACGTAGATGGTGTATTTACCGATGGGCAAATTTATCTTGACCCTAGCGGGGAATTTGTTCGTTCGGTTAATATGAAAGATGGTTACGCTGTTGCTTATGCATTAAAACAAGGATATATAATAGGGATTATTTCGGGCGGAGAATCAGAAGCTGTGCGTAAGCGTTTTCAGTACCTTGGTATTACAGATATTTATATGGGTTCAAGAGATAAAAAAAACGATTTTGAGGATTTTTATCTTAAGTATGGTTTAAAGCCTGAAGAAATATTATATATGGGCGATGATTTACCAGATTATGAGGTAATGCAAATTACAGGCCTTGCTACTTGCCCATCGGATGCTGCCGAAGAAATAAAATCTATATCAAAATATATATCTACATTTCCGGGGGGCAGGGGGTGTGTTCGCGACGTAATTGAGCAGGTACTTCGGTTGCAGGGGAAATGGAAAAAGTTTTAAAATAATACAACACATAAAAAAGGATGTTATACTTTTTTCGCTTAATCAGATATAAAAACTTATTGATAATTATTTTAACGCAATACTTAATGCGTTGGAGTATTATTAAACCTATTTTAACAGCCTATAACTTTGAGTTACAATTTAGCGAACTCAATTTTTTCTTTTTAGTAATGGCTACGGTTTTATTAACAGCAGCCGGATATGTAATAAACGATTATTTTGACGCCAAAACCGATATGGTAAACCGCCCTGATACTGTTATTGTTGGAAGAGTATTAAACAGGCGTTGGGCAATTTTATGGCATGTTATTCTAAATATAGTAGGAATTGGATTAGGTGCTTATATTTCATTTTATATCGGTATTCCATCTCTAACTTTGGTTTTTATAATGGTTACCGGTATACTTTGGTTTTACTCAACAACTTATAAAAGGCAATTTTTAATTGGAAACGTTATCGTTGCCCTTCTTACAGCCATGGTTCCATTAATGGTTTTATTATTCGAAATTCCTTTATTAAATCAAAAATATGGCTTATTAATGGAAGAACTCCGCTCTGATTTTACACACATTATTGTGTGGGTAATGGCATTTAGTGTATTTGCATTTTTATTAACCATGATTAGGGAAATTATTAAGGATATTGAAGATTATGAGGGAGATAGTATTTATGGAAGGAAAACATTGCCTATTGTTACGGGTGTGCTTAATTCCAAAATCGTAATCATAACCTTTATTTTAACTACCATATTTTCTTTGTTATATATAAATTTTACTTTTCTTAACGATAAGATAACACTTGTTTATTTTTCTATTTTTCTGTTAATACCTTTGGTCTTATTGTTATATAAAATTATTAAAGCAAGTACTAAAAAAGACTACCACAAGGCAAGTAACTTAACCAAGTGGATTATGTTATCAGGGATAAGTTATGCTTTAGTTGCTAATTATATTATAAATCACACATTTTAATTCATGTTTATTCCAAATATTGATCAATACAGGATAATCCTTGCCTCTCAGTCGCCCCGCAGGCAGCATTTATTAAAGGAAATAGGATTAGATTACGAATTAAAGTTAAAAGAATTTGTTGATGAAAGTTATCCTGATAATCTTGTAAAAGAAGAAATCCCGTTATTTATAGCAAAAAAGAAAGCCTCAGTTTTTAATAGCGAATTAAAACCTAACGAAATCTTAATTACAGCCGATACTATTGTATGGTTAAATGGTAAAGTCCTACAAAAACCTACAGATTTTGATGATGCGATAAGGATTTTAAAAGAAATTTCCGGAAATTGCCACCAGGTTT
>Ga0209203_1003121_pt1 | contig 10443 bp, 6 predicted proteins | sample AD_UKC109_MetaG_FD_184423 | JGI IMG/M metagenome (GOLD analysis project Ga0209203, IMG submission 184423) | Active sludge microbial communities of municipal wastewater-treating anaerobic digesters from Hong Kong - AD_UKC109_MetaG (SPAdes)... | ecosystem: Engineered > Bioreactor > Anaerobic >...
TCCTCCCGAAACCGAACCAAGCGGAGAAACAACTGGAGATGGAACAACAGGGGGAGAAACTGACACCACGGACACAACTGACACCACCGACACCACTGACACCACAGATACAACAGATACAACAGACACAACCGACACAATAGATACAACTGACACAACTGATACAACAACAGAGCAAGAGGGGGAGGAACTTCCTCCACCGGAGGAAGTTCCTCCCGAAACCGAACCAGCTGGAGAAACCACAAACACTACTGAAACCGCAGACACCCCAGAACCAATTCCAACAACTGAACCCGAACCTACTCCTGAACCCGAGCCAGAGCCAGACCCAGAGCCGGAACCTGAACCAGCCATAGATTTTTAAGAAAAAATTGTAAAAGTCTTAGAAAATAAGGTTATTTTTGTCTATTGGGACTTTTATTCGCGGCCGCGAATAAAAGTCCCTTTATTTTTTAAAGCCATATTTTATAAGGGTAAAATTAGACTTGTAAAACACCAATTTTGTAAAACACCAATTTTTATTTTTTAGTAGTTCAACTACTCAAAAATATATCCCAGCTTCGCGGCCGCGAAGCTGGGATAATTGTCTCTACCACTTAAATAGCCTTACAAAATAAGTATTTTTTTCTAGAGAATTACAATAACAAACGGCCGTTTCTTAATGTTCTAGCCCAAAAAATTACAATAACAAACGGCCGTTTGTTATTGTAATTTTTGAGTAGTCGGACTACTCAAAAAAGAAATAGCCCGACAAGCGAAGCTTGTCGGGCTATTTCAGCCAACTTATTCTAGCTTATGGCACCCTCTAACAAGGACAGTCCTTACTAGTGGGGGGCTATTTGTTAATTAAAATTGACTTATTATATATAATTTTGATGCACTCAATTTAGTTTATTATTAAAAATAATAAAAAAATGAAATGCACACCTAATCAAAGACAGCCATTGCTAAGACCGAATATCTTTGCAATCCACAAAAATACGCAATTTTATGGATTGGTAATCCATAAAATTGCGTATTTTTGTGGATTATGCTAATATATAGGCGTGATAACAAGAGAACAAAAAATAGAGAAAAATATCTTTCCCAAAAGGGTGCTTATTGTCTATGGGCCTAGGCGTATAGGAAAAACTACAATTACTAAAAAATATTTTGAAAGTTTAGATCCCAAAAAATCTATCTATGTGGTTGGAGATGATATAAGAATACAAGAACTTTTAAATAGCCTTGATAGAAATAATATTTTAAATTGGGCAAGTTCTTATGAAAATATAATTATAGATGAGGCTCAATATGTTTCAAAAATAGGCAACGCTATAAAGATGATAATTGATGAATATCCAGAGAAAAACATTATTCTCACAGGGTCTTCATCTTTTGAACTTTCCGAACAGACAGGAGAGCCTCTTACTGGCAGACATTTTACTATTATTCTTTTGCCTATAATGCAAAAAGAATTAAAATTGAGTAATTTTGATTTAAAAAATAATCTTGAGCAGTTTTTAATATATGGATCATACCCAGAAGTTTTGACTTCAAAAAATACTGATGATAAAAAACGAATTTTAAATGAACTCATAAATTCATATCTCTTAAAAGATATCCTTGTGCTGGATAAAATAAAATCTTCCCAAACCCTAATAGATATTTTGAAAGCATTAGCTTTTCAGGTTGGCAATGAGGTTTCTTTTAATGAAATAGCTTTAAGTGTAAAACGAGATGTTAAAACGGTTCAAAGATATATAGATGTTTTAGAGAAAACTTTTGTCATAAAAAGGGTAGGGGCTTACAGTAATAATCTTAGAAATGAGATCTCTAAGAAAAATAAATTCTATTTTTACGACCTAGGTATTAGAAATGCTATTATAAGGCAGTTCAATTCTTTAGATGATAGAAATGACGTAGGAGCTCTATGGGAAAATTTTATATTTATGGAGCTTTATAAAAAATCTTCAGCAGAAAATAGATATGAAAATTTTTATTTTTGGAGGACGACAAGAAACAAGGAGGTAGATATAATAATAGAAAAAGATGGAAAAATACAAGCAATAGAGTGTAAGTTTAGAGAAAAGAGGGAAACAAATATGAAAATATTTCTTGAGAAATACCCTAAAGCTGAAACGAAGATAATAAACTGTAATAACTATTTGAATTATTTAATTGATTAATTTCAAGGCTTCAAGGCCAAGGCTACTTACCACTCAACTTCACGACCGTGAACAAGAGTGGTAAAATCATCCAAACAACCTTACAAAATAACACTTTTTTAAGAAAAAACTGTAAAAGTCTTACAAAATAAGGTTATTTTTGTCTATTGGGACTTTTATTCGCGGCCGCGAATAAAAGTCCCTTTATTTTTTAAAGCCATATTTTATAAGGGTAAAATTAGATTTGTAAAATACCAATTTTTATTTTTTAGTAGTTCAACTACTAAAAACTTAATGTTCTAACTTAAAAAATTACATTAACAAACGACCGTTTCTTAATGTTCTAGTCCCAAAAACATTTATAAAATAAGTGTTTTTATGCAGATTATTACATTAACAAACGGCCGTTTGTTAATGATATTTCCCACATGTCCGACATGTGGGAAAGAAATAGCCCGACAAGCGAAGCTTGTCGGGCTATTTCAGCCAACCACTTATCTTATTCTAGCTTATGTCCACGCATCAAAGATTCTAATATAATAGATAATTTCATTGTTGCTACTCCCACAACTTTATCGCCCCCACCATAATATGTAAACAATAAATCATCTTTAATAACCATACCGCAAGGGAAAACAACATTATTTACAATTCCCACTTTCTCATATTCTTCTTCTGGTTCAAATATAGCATCAGTGCTACGAGCGAGTACTATTGCTGGGTCTTTCAAGTCTAACAAAACAGCTCCGACTCGGTAAGTGGAATGGCTTTTAGAAACTCCGTGATACAAAACGAGCCACCCATAATCTGTTTTAATCGGCTGACTAGATACTCCTACTTTCAAGCTATCCCAAGCATTCGTTCGTGGCCCAATTATTTTTAAACTACGGTCTATAATCTCTTCATTAAAATCTATTTTATTCAAATAGTCGCCAGTAATTTCTCCGTCTATCCGATGGATAATAAAATAACCATCTTCAAACTTCTCAGGGAATAGGCAAGTGTCTTTGTCGTCAAATCCTTCTGGGGTAATTAGGACTGGACGAGACCAATTCCATTTTTGATTTAGAAAATCTTTTTCTTTAATTGTTGAAACGGCAACTCGTGGAGGATTTATACCGTCATAAGCGGTGTAGCATAGATATAAAGTATCTCCCATTTTTGTAATTCTTGGATCCTCGCAACCTGAATTGCCATTCGGAACTTTTTTAGCCTCAAAATCTTCTCGCGGGCTGTATATCGGCTCCTCTAATTTTTGGTCTAAATTAAAACCATCAAGGCTGGAAGCATAGCCAATATAAGAAGTGTTATCTTTTGACATTGCTCTATAGAGAATATGGATTTTATCTCCTAGATAAATAGAGGCCGGATTAAAAGTCGCAAAAGATTGCCAGCCACCTCCTTCGTCCGACGGAACGATTATTGGATTACCGCTGTATCTTTTAAACATCCTATCTGGTGCTGTATCCTCATAAACAGTTTCTAATAAATCTTTGAAATAAACCTGTGCCCCACAGACCGTCGTATCAGCGGCTCCGTAATAGATTGTCAAAATATCTTTATCTAAGATATGTCCGGAAGGGAAAATAACATTAGGGACATAGCCAGTTATTTCATAAACTTCAGATGGAACTAAAATTGGCCCCCTAGTTCGCCCCCTCATTTTTTTAAGATTATCTTTGTCTAACAAAATAGCCTCAACTCCAAAAATCTTATCTAAGTTTTTAGGGTGAGGATAATAATTTTGAATATGAGAATAAATTAAAAACCAGCCGTAGTCTGTTTTAATTGGGGTGCTACCAATTTCAATATGATCGTATGGGGTTCGCTTTAAATCTAAAGTATTTTCATCAATCTTATCAATCCAATTATTCCAAAAATCTTCACTCCACAAATCTTCTATATTGTCGGCTTGAGCCATAACAATTTTAACTGGATCAGGAGGCATATCGGTGTGATATGAAAACATCACCGTTACTTTACCATTAACTCGCTCCGGAAAAAGAATCATCGCTTTAGAATTAAAAGGGGTAACTAAGTGTTTTTCACTAATTGTTTCTAAGTCATCAGAAACAGCCACTCCAATTTTTATTCCCTCAGGGCCAAAAGGGAATCTAGATAAAGCGGTATAAAATGTGTAATATCTGCCCTCAAAAAAAGTGACTCGCGGGTCTTCGCAACCATTATCATCCCATTCTTCGCTTGGCTCTATAAATTTTTGTCTGTTATAAAAATCTATTCCATTATCGCTTTCGGCTCGGCCAATAATAGATATTTGAGATTGATGATGAATTTTATCAGAAGCCGAAATAGCTCTGTAAAGACCAATAATCTTACTATCTTTTTTAATCGTTGACATGTTAAATGTCGCAAACTCTTCCCAGTAGTGTTCTTTTTTAGGTATTAAGATTGGATTAGTATCTAATTTTCTGGCGACATACATATATTATTTCTTTTTAGTTTTTGATAATTTAATTTCTTTTTTGTTTGTCATACTATCTAAGAGGTCGTCTAATTTAATTGTAGCTACTCCGACATATTTATCGCCTGCTCCATAATAAACAAATAAAGTTTCGTTTTTAACTACGGCTCCACAGGAATAAACAATTCCGCGGTAGCCCTCTTTTTCGTAATCTTGGTCTGGTTCTATGATTGCGTGGTCTGTCTGGTATAAAACTTTTGTAGGATCTTCCCGGTCTAATATCTTAGCAAATATTTTATATTTATGAGGGTCGTGAGCTTCTGTCTTGTGGTATAAAATTAACCAGCCCAGCCTTGTTTTAATTGGAGTAGGACCTGCTCCTCTAACTCCTGGCTCTTTTTCTTGCCACTTAGGATGATCTCTGTGAATACTTTGTATAAAATTTTTACCATCAAACTCTTTGAAACTATCAAAATAATGAATCAATATATCTGGCGAAATGCTATGCAAAATAGCAAACTTACCGTTTATTTTTTCAGGGAAAAGAACCCAGTTTTTATGAATCTCTCCCGGATGTGAAAGGGTAATCGGCTTACTCCAATTGTTCCATCTTCTTTTTCTAAAATCTTCTAGGCTAATTGAGGATAAATTAAGACCAATAGAGCTCCAACCATCAAAAGCAACATATATTAGATAAAGATTGTTATCTATAATTGTGGCCCTTGGGTCTTCACAACCCCCAAACCCTCCTCCTCCAGAAATATAATTGATGTTTGGTTTTGTCTTGTCTGGTTTTAAGTATCTTTGATAAATAGAATAAGTTGGGCGACCTTCTATATTATAGCCGTCGTAAGTATAAGCATAGCCAAGCATTGAAACATCGTTTTCTCCAATGGCTCTATATATTAGATTTATTTTGTTATCTAGCAAAAAAGCAGCCGGATTAAAGGTGGCTTTTGTTTCCCAAAAGTAAAAGCTTGGTTTGATAATTGGATTGCCGGCAAATTTTTCAGCTTGAACAATTTCAGGAAGAGTGTTTTTCTTTTTTCTCTTAGTGACGGGCTTTTTCTTTTTAGGAAGGGGAGATTTTTTAATTGGAGTCTTTTTCTTTTTGGATAGGAGTTTCTTAACCCCCTTAATAAGCCCACCTTTTTTAGAGGTTTTTTTGATGGTTTTTTTCTTTTTGTCTTTAATCTCTCTCATTTACTATATTCTACCATATTTATCTCGGTAGCGCATTATGTCTTCTTCGTCAAAATCACCAAAAGATATTTCCAAGACTTTTATACCTCTTGGTCCAGCTGATAGGCTGTGCCTTTTGCCAACATCTATCTTAAATTCATCATCTTCTTTAGCTTGGTAGCGATTTTCTCCAATCTCCACAATACCAGCACCAGCAATTATTCGCCAAAATTCTTTTCTTTTTTTGTGACTTTGTAGGCTAAGCTCTTCGTTTGGATTAACATAAATTATTTTAACAGTAGATTTTTGATTATCGGTGAATTTTCTAAAACGCCCCCAGGGTCTTTCTTCCTCGTATATATCTATTGTATTGTCCATGCGATAATTATAACACCTCGGTGCTCATATTTCTATCATTTTTTCAGTTCCCACATGTCCGACATGTGGGAAATCTAATTCCGTGGCCCAATACATAGATATGAAGTTTTTCACAGGTTAAATTTAGTCACTTAGCCTCGCGGAAAAGATTGTTTTTTGGAACAATAATTTTGGAGCGAGGTGGTGTAATGAGAGCCACTACAAGAATAGCTTCCCCAAAAGAGTACGCAAAATTTTTTGGTAAAAATTTTGCTCAAAGACTCTTCGCCGTCGCTCGAGCTAGCCTCTTTTGTGGAACTATTCTTTCCGTGGCCTTTGTTTGTGTAGCCGAGCGTAAAAGATTGTTGTTTCAAAAAACATTGCGGAGCGTGTCGACGCGAGCATAGGAATTTTAGAGCACTAAAATATCCGTGTTTTTTGGGACAATAATCTTTGAAGCGAGGCGAGGCTTCTATTTTGTGGCGAAATTAGTATCCGCAAGGGGGTAGGAGGTGTATTTTTTAGGGTTATCCACTGTTTTTGTGTCGTAAAATAGCTTTGAAAAATGAATTTTTGCCCTCAAAAAATTTTTGAAAAAATCACCTCAAAAAAACTTTACAGTTCAATGCTCTAATCTAATTTTTTTTGAAAAACATTGACGAAAGCTCAAAAATTTTTTGTAGTACTCTTTTTCTGGACATTTTCTTGTCCGAAAAGTTGTTTAGAGGGTATAATTTAAATTACACAGTCGTAAAAATTATCATCACCTAAAAATTACCATGGCTTCAAAAAATAAAAATTCAAAAATTACAAAAATTACTATCAAAAAAGATAAAAAAACTTCTTCAAAGCAGAAAAAAATTCACAAGAATAATTTTATTAAGAGTGTTTACAAAAGAGACGGAACAATTGTTCCATTTGATATAGAAAAAATAGCCAATGCTATTAATAAAGCGATGCTTGCGGTGGGGGAAGGTTCCGAAAAAGAAGCCATGACCGTAGCCAACAAAGTTTTAGTTGGACTAGAGAAAAAAGCTAAAGAAATAAAGGGTTTTATACCGAAAGTTGAGGAAATTCAAGATATGGTAGAAGCCGAATTGATGCTAGCTGATTATGTTAAGGCCTCTAAAAGTTACATATTATATAGAGAGGAAAGGTCAAAGCTTAGAGCTCAGGGATTTTTAGTTCCAGCACGAGTTAAAAAATTAGCTGACCAAAGTAAAAAATATTTTAGGAATCAATTTTCTGAATTTATTTACTACCGAACATATGCAAAGTGGATAGAAGACGAAGGTCGCAGAGAAACTTGGATTGAAACAGTTGATCGCTATATTGCTTTTATGAGGAAAAACTTGGGCAACAAGTTGAAAGAGAAAGAATACGAAGAGGTTAGAGAAGCCATCTTAAAGCAAGAGGCTATGCCATCTATGCGTCTAATGCAATTTGCTGGCAAGGCGGCAGAACGCACAAATGTTTGCGCTTATAACTGTTCTTTCATTGCTCCGTCAACACTGCAAGATTTTGGTGAGACAATTTACATATTAATGTGTGGTTCAGGGGTTGGTTTTTCAGTTGAAAGTAAAAATATTCAAGCTTTGCCACAAATTAAAATTCAAAATGGTAAAAAATTACCGACTTTTGTCGTCCCAGACACCAAAGAAGGCTGGGCTGACGCCCTTGTTTTGGGGATGAAAACATGGTTTGACGGCAATGATATAGATTTTGATTTTTCCAAATTGCGCCCTGCTGGAGCAAGGTTAAAAACAATGGGGGGCAAGAGTTCTGGTCCGCAACCCTTAATTAATTTGCTTGGTTTTACCAGAGAAAGAATCTTGAAAAGACAAGGTCGCCATCTAAGGAACATTGATGCTCACGATATTATGTGCAAAATTGGTGAATGTGTTGTTTCTGGTGGAGTTAGACGAAGCGCTCTCATATCTTTATCTGATTTTGATGACCAAGAAATGAGAGATGCTAAGATTGGACAATTTTGGGTTACAGAACCACAAAGAATGCTTGCTAATAATTCCGCTGTCTATAATACCAAACCAACCGAAACAGAGTTTTTGAAAGAGTGGACATCTTTAATTGAGTCTGGAGCGGGGGAGAGAGGTATTTTTAACAGAGAATCTTTGTATAATACATTACCCAAGAGAAGATTAGAGCTTTCTAAAAAATATATTGGCGAGATGGGAACTAATCCTTGTGGCGAAATTATTTTGAGGTCAAAACAATTCTGTAATTTATCTGAAGTTGTGGCTAGACAAAATGACAACGAGGCATCACTTCTTAGAAAAATTAGAGTGGCTACTATTTTAGGAACATATCAATCAACTTTAGTTAAGTTTCCTTATCTAAGCAAGGCTTGGGAAGATAATTGTAAAGCTGAAAGATTGCTCGGAGTTTCAATTACGGGTCAGTGGGATTGTCGTATTGCTAGAGAAGCTAAAACGCTTGAAAAATTAAAGGCTGAAGCTATCCGAGTTAATAAAATTTATGCTAAACGATTTGGGGTAAATCCCTCAACGGCTATTACTTGCGTAAAACCATCAGGTACGGTTTCTCAAACAGTTGATTGTGCTTCTGGTATGCACCCAAGACATGCGCCGTATTATATAAGGAGAGTTAGAATATCTGCCACCGATGCACTATTTAAGATGATGCGAGATCAGGGCGTGCCTTATCATCCTGAAATAGGGCAGACGCTAGAGGAAGCTAATACTTTTGTTTTGGATTTTCCAATGAAGTCACCAGCCGGTTCTGTTTGCAAAGATGACATTACAGCCATAGAGCAATTAGAGCACTGGAAGACGGTCAAACTAAATTACACCGAACATAATCCATCAGTTACAATTTCTGTTGGCGATAATGAGTGGATTAAAGTTGCTCACTGGCTATATCAAAATTGGGAAATAATTGGCGGGCTTTCTTTCTTGCCGAGAAATGATTTTGTTTATCAATTAGCTCCATATGAAGCTATTGATGAAAAAGTTTACAACGAATTAAGCAGAAAAATGCCGGAGATTGATTTCTCCAAGGTCACAGTTTATGAGCTGAAAGATGAGACGGAGGTAAAGAAAGAATTGGCTTGCGTTTCTGGAACCTGTGACATTTTTTAATTTTGCCAAAGGTCTTTTATTAGATTAATTGAGGCGCCACAACCTTCGGTTGTGGCGCCTCACCCATAAAACTATTATAATAAAAAAATGAGATCATTTTTAATTACTTTAATTGTTTTGTTGTTTTTGGGAGGCCTGGCCTTCATTTATTATTATTCCAAAGAGCCAGAGACTGGGCCACTAGACCCACTAGCTTTATGCATAGAAGAATCAGGAGCCAAGTTTTATGGAGCTTTCTGGGATATCCCAACTCGTAACCAGCAAAAAGAATTTGGTCCATCTAAAAGATTTTTACCCTATATTGAATGCACCGCTTCTTCTAAAATGTATCAATTCCAAAATGACGAATGCAAAGAGGTTGGAGTGGAAACATACCCCACTTGGAAATTTGAAGATGGAACATATTTTTTCGGACTTTTAAAACCTGAAGACCTTGCCAATAAAACTAATTGTCCCATGCCAGAATTAGATACCGATTAATTTAACACCCAAAAACCCTTACAGAATAACGCAAAAACTCCGACAAGTCGGAGTTTTTATTTTGTGGTATAATAGTTATATGAACAAGATAATTATTGCTAACTGGAAAATGAATCCAGCTACAGAAAAAGAAGCCGAAAAACTTTTGCGTCTAACCAAAAAACAATTACCCATCTTAAAAGATAAAACAATTGTGGTCTGCCCTCCTTTTCCATATTTATTTCTTTATAAAAATTTCAAATCCAAAAAGTTTTTACTCGGGGCTCAAAATGTTTCAACCGAAGAAAAAGGTTCTTATACTGGGGAAGTTTCGCCCGAAATGCTCTCTAGCCTAGGGGCTTCTTATGTGATTATTGGCCACGGTGAATGTCGAGCTCGCGGAGAAAATGATTCTCTAATAAACCAAAAAGTTTTAATCTTGCTTAAAAATGATTTAATTCCAGTTTTATGTGTTGGAGAAAGAGACAGAGACACCGAAGGTTCATATCTATCTTTTTTAGAAGAACAGCTCAAACAATCATTAAATGGATTAAATAAAAATCAAATTAAAAAAATAGTTATTGCTTATGAACCTCTTTGGGCTATTGGTGGACAAGCCAAGAGAGAAGCCACTAAAGAAGAGTTTACTGAAATAAAAATATTTATCAAAAAAATATTATCTGATATGTATGATCCAAACACTGCTTCGTCTGTGCCTGTCTTATTTGGTGGCTCGGTAAACTCTATCAACGCTAGA
>Ga0209203_1003123_pt1 | contig 10439 bp, 8 predicted proteins | sample AD_UKC109_MetaG_FD_184423 | JGI IMG/M metagenome (GOLD analysis project Ga0209203, IMG submission 184423) | Active sludge microbial communities of municipal wastewater-treating anaerobic digesters from Hong Kong - AD_UKC109_MetaG (SPAdes)... | ecosystem: Engineered > Bioreactor > Anaerobic >...
TCGGGTGTCGTAAAATCCGAGCGTTCAAAAGCCGCTTGAATGAAACCGGAGAACTGTTGATATCGGCGCATATCGGTGAAGTGGAAGGTCTTGTCCTGCTCAAAGTCGAGCGTAACACAGAAATAGGGATCGCCGTTGGATGAGGGCGAAGTGTCATAACCGGAGAAGAGTTGAAAATAGTATGTATAGCCGTTATATGCGGTGAATTTAAAGATATTTGCCGTCAGATAAGTGTCGCCTTCGCGATATTTGACCAGTTTTCCGAACATCAGATCGCTGTATTTGCTCTTGCCGATATTGTGGCCGTAGAGGATGGTATTATAGCCGAAATATCCGTCAGTCAGACAGCGATAATCGAAAAACAAAATACCCTCGTGGCGATAATTGCCCTCGAGGTCCTTGCGCATATAATAGCTGTTATCAGGGGCATCAACGACCAGTTCTTTCAGATTGATTCCCGGAATTTCGAAAATTCCGATAAAATCAGCGTTAATCTCGTGATAACCTTCAAGTTCGTCCGTTGTATATTCGGTTTTGACATTGAGAGCAGGCGGATTTCCGGTTACAATGTTGCTCACTTGTTCCTCGGGAACGGAGATAGATATTCCGGAGGAGGCAGGCACGGGAGCCGCACATCCGAAGAGTGAGAACACAAGCATCGATACAATGAGATAAATCGGGAAAACGGCCTTTGTGAACTTTTTCATTCACATCCCCCTTTAAACGTTATCGGATCCGTCCTTATCCTGCGGCTTTGATTCTTCCGGTTTATCCTGCGGACGTTCCAATATTATTGTATCATCAGTCATGCTCATTTTCAACTTATTTCCACCTTTTAAATTCATTTGTTCCAAATATTCTTTCGGAATCTGCAGGCGGCCGGTTCGGTCAAGAACCACAAATTCTTCGTGGGATTCGATGTTGAAGTTGAGATTGGTGTTTTCAAGGCGTTTTGTATTGGCCGCGATCTCATCGGCATAGTTATAGCGGATGAATTCGCTGCTGGTTCGTCCGTCACGGATCGCAACGACACGGTTGACTTTACGAGAGAGCTGTCGGTCGTGGGTGACGATAACAATGGTCAGTCCGAGTTCACGGTTTAGTCGGTTAAAGATATCAAGGATCATGGCGACGGTTGCCGTATCAACAGCGCCGGTCGGTTCATCAGCCAGCAGCAGAGCGGGGTTATTGGCCAGTGCCAAGGCGATAGCGACACGCTGTTGTTCGCCGCCGGACAGTTGGCTGAGTTTGTTGCCCAGCCGGTGGGAAAGACCGACCATATCCAGCAGTTCTTTTGCTCGATCAACGCGTTTTTGACGCGGCATATGCGGATCTACAATCGACAGCGGGAGTTCGATATTCTGCTGTGCGGTAAGATAAGGGATCAGATTTCGCGCATTGTTTTGCCAAACAAAACCCACGGTACGGCGTTTATATTCCACCATCTGCTGTTCAGAAAACTTTAAAAGGTTTTGTCCGTTAACCCTCAAAATCCCCGCAGAAGGCCGGTCAAGGCCGCCCAGCAGGTTCAGCAGTGTGGATTTACCGGAACCGGAATTACCGATAATTGCTGTCAATTCACCCTTTTCGATGGTCAGGTCAAGCCCCTGCAGCGCGATAACTTCAATCTCACCGGTCTTAAAGATTTTGACCAGGTTTTCGCAGTAAACCATCGGTTCCGGTTTACCATCGGATGTCTCTATCGATTCAGCCATCGGTTCCGGTTTCACTTCGGCAACTGTGTTATTCAATTCTTCAGTTGTTGACTTTTTCATCGATAATAACACCGTCCTCCAAAGTATAAACCTTATCCGCGACCTCCATCATATTGGGATCGTGGGTTGTCATGATAATCGTAACGCCCTCACGTTCGATCAGAAGTTTAAACACACCCATAACCTGAAGGCCCATTTGTGTATCCAAAGCCGCAGTCGGTTCATCCGCAAAAATGACTTTGGGTCTGTGGGCGATTGCTCTTGCGATAGCAACACGCTGTTGTTCGCCGCCGGACATTTCGCCGGGCATGTGATTGGCGCGTTTTCCGAGGTCGACTAATCCAAGACAATGCATAGCACGTTCTTTGCGTTCAACGGGATCGGTCATACCGGACACACGCAGGGCAAACTCGACGTTTTCATAGGCTGTCATGATGCCGATCAAAGCTGTGGACTGGAAAACGAACCCGTAGTCGTGACGGCGTAGTTTATCCTGTTCCAACGAGGAAAGCGTCGTAATCTCTTTATCCTGAAACCAGATTTTGCCCGAAGTCGGGTAATCCAATGCACCCAGCATGTTGATGAGCGTAGTTTTGCCTGAACCCGAACGGCCGCGGAAAATCGTGAGCTTGTCATTTGGGATTTCAACAGAGATTCCCCGAAGAACATGTACGATTCCGCCTGAAGTGTCAAAGTCTCGGATGATATCGGTGGATTTTATAATCGTGTCGTTCATATGCTCACCTCCATCAATCTTCGCCCAGTTTAAGGGCCTGATCAATCTTAATCGAAGAAATCACACGGACTAAGACTCCGATGCCAATGGCAAGCATGATTGCGATAACGAGATATATTTTCAGATAATCGGACAATTGATGGAAAACCCGGAACGGGATGATGCGTTCTTCTGCGGTATTCACCATCTCGAACAAGCGAATGAAGAGTAAACTTGTCACGTCGCCGAGCAGTAATCCGAACAAAATGGACATGATGGACACAAGAACCTGTTCCACGCCGATCATTCCCATCACGCTGCGTTGGGACATACCGATTGCGCGGTAGATACCGAATTGAAGCGTTCGACTTCTGAGCGAGAGAATCCAGTAAATCAGGAAACCCACGGTAGTTATACCCATCGTGATCAAAAATACCAGCGAGAGCATGCCGTTAAAGCCCTGAATTGTCGGATCGTTTTTCACTTTAACGATTTCTTGTGAAGCGTATTGCAAATTCGTAACGGCAAGAGAACCGTAGTCAACATTAATATCTCCGGCATTGATCTTTGCCATCAAATCATTTGTAGCGGATTCGGTCGCAGCGGCAAAAGGAATCGATTTAGACATTGCAGAGATGAAATCATCCGTGGTGGAGCCGTCTTTACGTTTCATCCAAAGCTGAACGTAGTTATCATATGTATCAGCATAATGGAGTTTGAGGAAAGACGAATTAATGACGACCAACGATTTGTTTTCTGCGACGCCGTCGGTATAGACAGTTTTTTGATAACCGGGCCAGTAGTCGACGAAGCCATAGACGATGCAAGACATGGAAATTCCGTTCGGACCGTCAAGAGTGAGAACATCACCCACCGCAACGCTTTCGGCAAAATCGGAAGAGAGCAGCACAGCCGATTGAGCGCCGTTAATCAGATTTAAATACTCATTGATGTGATAGGGGAGCAGATCCGTCCGCAGTGTTGTAGTAGTGCCGAACGAATAAGGCTCAATACCCATCAGCGAGAAGGCATTCAATTTCTGGTTGCCGAGTTTGATTACGAAATCATCGGAATCCTGAGGTATATAGATGACTTCTGCGGCAGCTTCAATACAGTCATTATCGGCGGCAATAGCTTCCGTATCAAGCGCCGATTTTAACATTGAAGTATCAATAGTGGCTACAACATCGGCACCGCTGAGATATTCATAACGGTCTACGAGGTTGTTATTGATGGTTCTTGCCGAATTGGCGGAAAAGATACCGACTGAGATCGAATAGATAATAAACAGCATAACGAAAATTTCTTTGCTGCCCGATCTGCCGATGCGGATGAACGACGAGTAATACGGCGGTGACCATTTTTTCTTGCCCAAGAAGAATAGGAACTGTACGATATAGGGATATACTCTGAGGAACAACAAACCGACGCCCAGCATGAAAGCGGAGGTGATGATGAACATTAACGGATCGATGCCCATTGCCGCAACCGTTGCACCCTTGGTGGTCAAGCTGTCCAGAATGCTCTGGTAACGGACGAGACCGTAAATCGATGCGCCGCACAGGATAAAGTCAAGGCCGAGTTTTTGCCAAAGCGGAGTTTTAGCGGAACGTGCAGACAGTTGTTTGTGTTCCACGATGCTGAGCTTGGAAGCGGAAAAAGCCGGAATCAACATGGCGACCGCAAAGAGTACCATTGCAATCAGAGCGTAGAGATATGCCATCCAGTCGATAGAGACAGGGAGAGCCTTTCGGACAACGAAATCCAAAAATCCGTTGGAAGAACCAAGGATATAGCAGCTGCAATATCCCAGCAGCGGGCCGAATATCATGGACAGACCCGCAAGTATTCCCCATTCCATGATGTACCCGCCGAAGATTTGCATTCGGCTAGCCCCACGGCTTTTCAAGACGGCAATCTCGTTGGTCTCGCTTTCGAGTTTCATTTTAGAGACCATAAAGATATAAAAGCACATCAATACAAGCACCGGCAGAATCAGAACCCAAAGGGTGATCTGCAAGTTGGCTTCACGCTCGAGATAATTTTTCATAATGTCGATTGTGGGCATGGTAAATCTCGTACCGCTGCCCATTTCGATATATTGCTGCTTCTGCATATCCAGCGTGTTGATGATATCACGGATATCCGAAATCTTAATCTGTGTATAATCATATGCTTTGTACCAGATTGATTCGGTGATGTAATTATTATCGGAGAAGTCGGAGACAGCGGTATCAAAATCCATAAATATGTCCTGATTATAAGTGGACATATCCATAAACCAATAGGGATCATTGATATCGATAGGGGTTACGACACCGACGACACGGAATTTATAATAAGCGCCCGGGTCATCGGAAGCAAAGAGTTCGGCGGGTGAAAAGGGAACAGTGAACAGATATTCTTGGCCGAGCTGCAACATCATAGTTTTCATGGTATATTGGCTGACCGTGACCTCGTATGCGCCGTCGACAAGGCCGGGTTCGGCTAAGCGCCCTGTGATGACCTGAACTTTATTGTTGAAATCCTGCAGCGCGGTGACGTTGACGGTTTGAATGATTGATTCTGACGAATAGGGCGTTTTTGCATAGGAACGCCGACCCATTTCAACACGAGTGACATCGGCGACTGTCGGAACGCTAATTTGAGCAGACAACGTTGAAGTGATGTAGTCGTCGTAGACATTAAATGGCTGCGTACTGTAGTTGTAGGTTTGAGTGACCTGATAAGTTCCGGGATATTGAGTGTATTTTACCTGATATTCCTGAAGATCAAGAATTAAAACCCTCTGCAGAATCGCATTGGTATACATAGGGATACTGCTGACGACGGTCGCGATGATCAGAAAGCCGATGAAAAGGCAGACAAACATCCACCGATTATTCAGGAGTTTGCGAAATACCAAGAGAGACAAATCGATGTGCCTCCTATCTAACCGATGATGATCTGATCCCCGACGGAGAGCCCGCTGAGAATTTCGGTTTGTGTATCATTGGAAATACCGAGTGTGACTTCCGTAAGAATCGGAAGTCCGTCTACGAGCAGATTGAGGTAATATACGCCGTTGTCGTAGGAGAGCTGAGTTGTATCAACCACGAAAGTGTCCTCACGGCTGTCAAGGACTAAATTGATAGCGACGCTTTGACCGAGCAGATTAGCGTCGGCCATATCGATTCCTTTTACATTGAGGAAATACATATATTTCACATTATACATTGCACCCGCAGGCTGTGTTTGAGGTGTTTGGGTCACGGTGCCGACGTAGTCGGTTCCGTTAAACGTGACATTGAACTCAGTGCCGACTTCGACGAATTCAGAAATATCTTTGATACTGGAATAAGCCAGAACGATGGATTTAGCGGGTGTGAAAGTGGCGAAATCGGCGTTTGCGGCGATTGTTTTACCGGGTTGTACGCTGTTCGTCCAAGTGCAGATTCCGGTGATCGGCGCATATAAAAAGCAAGCATCGTATTTGGCCTGAATCGCAGCAAGTTCCTCCAAGGCCAGATCGTAATTTGCTTTTGAGACAACATAAGTGTTTTCAGCGGTAGCAATTGCGTTGTCATAGGTCTGTTGTGCGATTTGAACCTTTAGCTGTTGTCCTTCAAGCGTGGTGCCGTCGCTGAGGGTCCCTCCGCCTTGGATAACAGAAAGATTATATTCTTCCTGTTCCAGTGCGAGTTTAAGCAATGCAACTTCTCCGCCGCCCTGTGAATTTTCATAAGCGGTGTCCATTTCAATTTTTAACGAGTTGACTTCCCGCTGTTTCGTGGAGAGCTGAAGTTTATAATCTGCATTTTCGGCGAGCACGGCAATCAAGTCACCCTTGCTGACCTTTTGATTGATTTCAACGTCTCTGGAATAAACCGTACCGTCAACCGTAAAAGCTGCATTCACAGTATCATATGTTCTGAATACGGCGTCTCCGGCAATTTCGTTAATAATGGTTCCCTTTTCGACGGTGACGGTCGTATAATTGAGCGCAGCGGCGGAGACGAGTTTCGGAGGCAGAAGTTCTTCCTCTGTCGGTAACAGAGAACATCCGCTTCCGAAAGCGATGAAGAGTGCAAGAACCGTAGCAGAAAAAATGCCGATGTACCTTTTCACAATATAACCTCCGAATGGAAAAATAGCTTACGTAACTCTTCGTGACGCAAGCAATTATACAGTTTTTACACGGAAGAAGTCAAGAGTCAAACTCAAAATTTGGGTTTTCATCACAAATGAGGTTTTCGAAGTTAAAATATTACAATAAAGAGAGAATAATTTTACTATGACTTCACATAATCTTAACATATTAAAACGAATTGTTATAAATTTATTGATAAACTGTGTATTCTTGACATTTTATCGATTTTGAGGTAGCATTATTGGCGGCGTCAGATAAAAAGACGGCAAATAAAAAATTCAAATTTACGATGTTCATTATTATAATAGAAATGCGGTTAAAAGGGATGCATAAAAAAACACTGATATCAATTATATTAATCATCATATTGACGACTGGGGCGGCGTTTTCCGGCTGTGCAAGCGAGTATAAATCCGTTGAAATCTCAGAAGACAGGGCTTATGAGGCTCTAATTCAACAGATTCCCGACGATTTAAATATATCTTTTGCACAGACAATGTCTGCATATGTTGAAAGTGAACTTGGTTTTGCGCTTTCGGGATCACAGTCTGCAACTCAGACAGCAGATTTAATCAGCTCAAAAATGTCACAGCTTGGATTAAGCGGAGTCGCAAAAGAGGAATTTTCCTGTTCTTCGTTCTCCTTTCGTTCGGCTCAACTCAGTTATCGCACAGAACAGGGTGAGGTCGTAAGCTTTCGGCTTTCGGCATTACCATCCGATAGTTCCGGAGAACAACGTCTGACCCTGATCAGTGTCGGAAACGGTTCTGCTGATGAATATGAGGATGTAACTGTAAAAGGGAAAGCGGTTTTGGCAATTCTCGATAATCAGGACGATAACACAATCAAATATGTGATTGAACAAGCGCGAGCTCATGGTGCTGCCGCTTTAATCACAGCTTTTACAAATTCTGAGGAAGACGAACAACTGGCGACTGCTTATTTTTCGGATACGTATTCTGTGACGTCGTCCATGGCAGTTTTAAATATGACGGAAACAGACGCTCAGGTGCTGCTTGGCGCCTATGAAGATGCAGTTGAAAACGAGAGCGCGGTCGTAGTGACGCTTAATACCGATTTTGGGTTCACCGATAATTCGACCGGTTATAATGTTGTCGGGTATATTCCGGGGCTCGATGAAAATTCCAGAATCATCATTACAGCGGATTACGATCGGTTTTATTACGGTTATAATGAAAATTGCTGCAGTGTCGCATTGCTGCTCGGTCTTGCGCAAGCAGTCAAAAACAGCGGATATACCCCGCAAAAAACATTGGTGTTTGTCGCATACGGCGGTTCGGAATTTGCGAAACGCAACACCGATTATTCTACTTCTTACGGTGCTTATATTCAACTGACGCAAACACATGCCGAATGGACTTCAGGCAACACGGTGCATATCGATATCACTATGCCTGCCGCAGATCACGGTACGAGTTATCCGTTAGCGGTCAGCGTCGGATTGGAGACCTTTGTGAGCAATACGCTTTCGGATTTGACGGGAACGTTTGAAAACGGTGTTACGATCAGCAATAATATCATTGGCGGTGAGAGCGGGTACATCTTCGAATCGATCGGTATTCCCACAGTCGGCCTGGATCTTGATGTAAGTGAATTCGCCGTGAATTTTCGTCATACGAATTTGGATAATACAAACCGATATGATGCCGAGATCTTTCGGTACAGTTATGAACTCTATGCAAAACTGCTTCTTGCTTTCGATCAAACAGCTGTAATTCCATACAATTTCCTCCCGTTTTTCACCAATTTAAATCAAGATGTAGACGAAACAGCGCTCCTAGAGTTCGGAATTGATATTACAGAGATGGAAAACGCCGAATATGTCGCAACGGTACAGGCGCAGATTATGAATTATTATGTCCGGAACATCAATACGGCGTATGAAGATGCCGTCGCTGCGGGAGAATATAACAAAGCGGGACGTATTTATTCATCGGCTTTTGAGCTGAATGCGGAAATGCGTAAGTTCTTTATGAGAATTGATTCTACATTTTTTGTGTTAAACAGCCGGAACCGAAAACAGAGTTCCTATGAAATTCCATTAGATTATGCCTCAAAAATGGAAACAGCGCTCGTTCAGTTTGAGCAGGGGAAAGTATCGACCTGCATAGAAACCTGCCAAACGATCGGTGAATTGAAATATACCTTCCTGTTTGACGCGTCTGTCTGTAATTCAATTGCCGGAGTTATAAATAACGGCAGCAAGAAAACACTGTATTGGGCTGATGCACAGTTTTACACGATACCGGATATTTATGATACGCTGCGGGATTTGTATTTAAAACGAAACGCCAGTTTCACATCAACCGATTTTATCGAAGAATTAGATTCACTTGATGAGTTTTACGACACGCAAACCGAAAACGTAGTTTCGGCTTTTGAATCTCGCGCAGTTTCCTGCCGGTTGTTTGCGGGAGAGGTAAAAAAACTGACGCCCGCCTTTGAAAAATTCGAGGGATATTTCGATTAAATCTTGATTTTTCGGGGTTGACATTATTTTGACACGGTGATATAATTATCCACGCTTTTGCGTTCTTGGGGGGATTTCCATGTTTATTGACATCTCTGATTTGATTGATAATCCGGGCGCGAAGGTAAAACGCGAGGGGATCTGCGACTTTATTGAGTGGCAGAGCGAGATATCACCGATTGTAAATCATCCGGTCACGGTAAAAGCGACCGCATGTAATGACAGCGGCGACATCATGCTTGAACTCTCCGTGGATTTTATCCTGACCCTTGAATGTGACCGCTGCACCGAAGAATTCGAGCAGGCTCACAGCGAGATTTTTTCACACAAGCTTTTTGATTCCGAATCGGAACTCGGAGACATCATAAAGCCTGACGCAAACGGACGCCTCGAACTCAATCCCATTGTCTGGGACGATATGATGTTCTGTGTGCCGCAGCGGAGACTGTGTAAGGAAAACTGCAAGGGACTGTGTATCAACTGCGGAGGTAATCTCAACAACGGATCCTGCGGATGTGACAACCCGAAACCCGTATTGTTTGAAGATGAGGACATTTCGGGCGACTGATTTTTTCATAACATTTAGGAGGAAAAAGAAATGGCTGTACCTAAGAGGAGAGTTTCCAGCACACGCAGAGACAAGCGTCGTTCAAACGTTTGGAAGCTCGATGCGCCGACGCTGGTCAAATGCCCTCACTGCAAAGAGTTGACCGTTCCGCATAAGGTTTGCGGCAACTGCGGTTATTACGGCGATAAAGAAGTCGTATCCCACGAAGAGGAAAAGAAGTAATCTCAGGTAAAGCGACTGCGATAAGGGGAGGGTCAATATCCTCTCCTTTTTTGCGTAAAAAACTTAAAAACATATTTTTATTGAAATATGTTTTCAAGTAGAAAGTTTGTATCTTACGTTCCAAACTCCCCGTAGAGTGTTTAAAATTGATTTGTCATTCTGAACGCAGCGCACCCCGTGCGCAAAGTTGAAGAATCTCAGACTGATAATAGCCTTCATAAACCAAATTTCAACTTCGCCGCGGAGAAATCCCACTGCAAGCAGGGATTTAAGGATGGTAATCAGATGAGTATTGAAATTGTCGGCGTGACCGAAAACAGCATATGCGCCAATCACGGTGTGCGCGGCGGCGACATGCTCGTGAGCGTCAACGGCCATTCGATCCGCGACACGCTGGATTACGGGTTTTATACGACTGAGAGCAAAGTGGACTTGGTTTTTTCCCGAACCGGAAAATCTTATACGCTGCAGTTCGTCAAAGGGGAATATGAGTCCCTCGGCTTGGAATTCGGTACTTTTCTCGGTGACAAACACAAGGGCTGCAAGAACAAATGCATTTTTTGTTTTATCGATCAAAATCCCAAAGGTATGCGGGAATC
>Ga0209203_1003125_pt1 | contig 10436 bp, 7 predicted proteins | sample AD_UKC109_MetaG_FD_184423 | JGI IMG/M metagenome (GOLD analysis project Ga0209203, IMG submission 184423) | Active sludge microbial communities of municipal wastewater-treating anaerobic digesters from Hong Kong - AD_UKC109_MetaG (SPAdes)... | ecosystem: Engineered > Bioreactor > Anaerobic >...
TATTGTAGATATCGATTTCTATACTGACATCATTATAAAAAAAACGATTTCTTATGTCAATACTGAAGGGGGCACGGGTATTGAGATTTCTGTATTGAACAGGGGTGTCTTTTCAGAGAGCGTGCTGGAATCCATCAATCAGATTCTCAGCGGTGAACTGACGATACTCGACTGCGAAGAGCAGTTTATGCTTAAAGGGAGCTGCACAGGCAATGGAGGCCTTGGTATAATTTTATCCAAAAAGCAGGTGGAGAATGCCCTGGGAGGGACACTCTCACTCAGCTGGCACGACGGATTTTATGATTTTTCAATTAAGTTTATTGAGAAGGAGATTTCTTTCTTCGAAGCTCAATAACCGTAACCTCCGGTGTGGCAATAAACCTCACAGGAGGCCCCCATGTCCCTGTGCCGCGGCTAACATACAACCTGCTGCCGTTTCCAAGGTCATACTCCCCGCAGAGATACGGAAATGATAATTTCACAAGGAGTGTAAAGGGGAATATCTGCCCGCCGTGAGTGTGCCCTGAAAGCTGGAGATCAAAGCGTCCCACACTCCCCCTGCTTATCCTTGGCTGATGTTTAAGCAGAATTGTGTAGAGCCCGTTCTCCGAAACAGCAAGCAGGCTGTTCTCCTCTGCTTCACTGTAAAAGCCCAGTCTCCTGCCGGAGTAATCATCAACTCCGGCAAGGTTTATTCCAGCAACAGTGACAGCCCTGTTTCGCAGCATGATGAAACCGGACTTTTCAATGAACTGAACGCTTTCATCAACTCCTGTTATAAACTCATGGTTCCCTGTAATGGCATACTTCCCCTCCGGAGCCGCAATGCTCCGCATAACAGCAGCGACTTCATCACTGTTCCTTATTGACCGGTCGAGGAAATCGCCGGTGGACACAATAATGTCGGGTTTCTCATGCTCTGCTATTTTCTTTATATCTTCAGCTTTATCTGTACTTATTATGGGGCTGAAATGGATGTCACTTACCTGCATAATCTTCAGGCTTTTCATATCAGACGGAATCTTTTCTGTTTCTATAACAAGACGTTCAACGCGGGGGGAGTCTGCTTCATAAAAACCGTAAGCGAGGAGAGATATGCTGAGAATCAATGTACCTGCGAGCACCTCACGCGCCATATACCCCGGAGGGATGAATCCCGCTTTCTCCGTAATATAAAGTATGATATCAGCCATGCCGTGAATTACAAGAAAGAGGAACAGAAACGCAAGCCAGCCGTACCCTGTGAACCCTGTGACCGCGGCCCAGAGCGGTTCACCCTTCTGACTGAAAAAAACCGTTGCTATTGGCGCCAGTATAACTGTAACAAGAATAAGCCTGAAGAGTATAGCAGGGAGAGAACGCCCTGTGAGTATATTTCTGTGCTTCCTGATAAAATAATAGTTCATGAGACTGTAGATTGTTATTACTATGGATATAAATATAAAGAATGATAAGGGGGATCTCATATCGCCTCACTGGTTACAGATATTTATTAAAAGGATACTAAGAATTTATTAGGTGTCAAAGTTCTTTAAAGGTTAAACTCTTTTTTTAAGTGGAACCATCTTTTCGTGGCAGTGGAGTTCCACTCTCCCGGAGGTGATGATGCCTGTTTGATAAGGAAACATGCTTCTCTGACAGGGAACTTAGTCTTTCTGATAAGGAAACATCCCTCTCTGACAGGAAATTTCCCGCTCCGAAAGTGAAAATCCTGGAAGCCTGAATTGAACGATCCCCCGCCTGTGCGCAGGCACCCCCTTTGAAAGGGGGTTTTAAGTATAATTATTCACCGTAATTCATTCTGAAATACTTCTTCACAAGCCTGTCGATCACCCGGTCAGGTAGAACTGTCTGAATGAAAGAATTAATAGGAGTACCGGAGATGATATATCGGGAACGGGGCTTATCCATCTCCATTATCCTGATAATCTTTTCCGCTGCTCTATCAACAGGCATACCCCTGCTGCCGGAATCCACGAAGTTCTCCATAAAAACATTGAGGCTATCCATGTAGACTTCATCAACAAATGAATTATCAATCTTCCGTGCCTTTGTCCATATCGGTGTGGCCACTGCCGCAGTCTCAAGGAGCACTGTCTTTATTCCGAATGGATTAAGCTCACGCCTCAGAGCATCAGCAAATGCTTCCAGTGCGAATTTCGATGACGTGTACGGAGCAAGGAAAGGGAGAGCTATCCTCCCGGCAAGAGACCCGTGTATCATGATCATCCCCCTGCTCTCTCTTAACAGAGGTATCAATTTCTGAATAAGAGAAACATAGCTGAAATAATTTATCTCGAAAACACGCCTGTATGTATCAAGCGGGGTATTTTCAACAGGGCCGCCCAGGGCTACACCTGCGTTACAGAAAAGACATTTAAGAGAGTAACCGGAAGCGCAGAGTTTCTTTATGCTCTTTGCCAATTTTTCAATGTCGCTCTCCTTTGTCATATCGGATTTAAAAGAATAACATGATGGATCCCCTTTAAATTGATTTGTCTCGAAGTATGAAACAGCAACACTGGCTCCTTTCTGCAGGAGTATATCAGTGCAGGCTTTTCCAATGCCTGAATCAGATCCGGTAATTACATATAATTCCTTTGTCATTTTCTTATTCCGTATCATTATTCGGCAGGTAATTCTTACCATAAATTTTTTTAACGCAATCATCACATAGGCTATGAGTGAACTCAGCATCGGAATGTTTTGATATGTATGATTCAATCTGCTCCCAGTATCCTCTGTCATTCCGTATCTTTTTGCAGCTGCTGCATATAGGGAGAATCCCCTGAAGTGTTTTGATTTCATCAAGGGCATGCCTGAGTTTATCTTCACGTACTTTTCTTTCATAAAAAAGGATACCTGTAAAACCGGCTGACAGGGTTATGCTGATTATAAAAACATTAAGGGATATAAGATTATGCTGGATATCCCAGCCGGTAAAAGGGCCCACTCCCTTTACAGTGAATATCTGGGCAATTAGGGAGATAACAAAACTTGAAACAACAGCTCCGGTAATATCATATTTAAGGGAGAGCCATATAACCACAGGGAGGATAAGAAAAAACGCATGAACATTATGCAGCACTTCACTCCTCCCCCATAGAGTAAATATCAGCAGAGATACAAGCCCTATGGCAAGCATCGATACCAGAGCCTCAACCGCTCTCCCCGCAATATGTTTCTTCCCTTCTTTTAATATCGCCGCTGCAAGGAGAATCATAGGAGTAAGGAGCATCTGCCCCATGGAGTTCCCCATCCACCAGTAAATTAAGCATGAAAGGATATCGTCCCCCCGAAGATCCGAGAAGAGGTAGAGGGAGGTTACACCTATGACAGAGCTTAAAGGCTGAAGAACTGCAAAAATAATAAAAATCAGAAGGAGATAATCTCTGAGAGAAATGACACTCACATTAAACTTAAGCCTGCTGAGTATCCATAATCCCACGAGAGCTTCAGCCGAATTCCCTGCTGAAATAAATAGGGATGACCAGATGTTAAGCCCTGTTGCAAATCCAAGGAGCATCTGTCCGATAAAAATACCGGGCCAGACACGCCATCCATACAACAGTATAAAAGCAAGGGCAATCCCCTCTGAAAGGAATATGGCGCTTGTGACAGTTTCGTATGAGATTGCGAAGGCAAAGGCAAATTTCCCGAAGAGATAATATAAAATGGCAAGTATTATAATTATAACTGTATATAGGATTCTGTTGTTCATATAAACCTTTCCTCTTTTAATATATAGAGAAAAGAGTTAAAAACAATCTTATATCTCAAAATTAATTTTAAATAACCTTGAGCCTCTGTAATAGTAAAGAATATCACCATCGACAAGGAAACGATCACAGTATTTCAGGATCCTGTATGAGTTCTGCTCACCGAACCTTGTGTCAATCTCAACAGCATAAAGAGAGCCGTCACTGAACCGTACAATAAAAGAGTCATCCCTGGCAGGAAAAAAATCAAATGCGGTAATAGTTTTCCCCGGAGAGTATATTCTCTTTTTCTTCATGGTGTTTATAAAAAACGGGAGCTGTTCCTGTTTTCCTGTCCATATAACATACAGATTATTTCTCTCTTTCGTCAGAAGGACTTTGCCCCGGAGCTTTCTGTTCACTCCAAGCTTCAGTTTTGTGATCTCCCTGCTGTTCCACTGCGGGAAAAATCTTTTTACAGGTTTATCTGCTATTTTAAAAAGTTCAGCAACATCAGTGTATTCATCATTAAGTTCACGTTTATGTTTCTTTTTTTTCGTATCTTTTACTTCAGAGGGGAGATACTTTTTTATCTCTTCTACATTCAGTTCCTCCGGTATAAGGAGGGGGAAACATGCCTCCACCTTCTGTTCCTGTACCTGTATCCACTTCTGCCAGGTTCTGTACCCCTCCTTGGTCATCTTTACATGATAGTTCCCCGGCTTGATATTCTGCACCAGGAGGTTTCTTTCGAAAATGCCGGAAGTTTTTTTCATCTTACCGTTGAGGTAGACAGAAGCGTCAAGCTCCTGATTCGCAAAATAGATCCCCCCTGTCTTTACCAGTTTAAAATCGCTGCTGACCCTGTATCCGAAGGAGTAAAGAAGGATTACCGGTATTACAATGAGGAATACCATAAAGAGGCCGATTATATACATCCACTGTTTTCTAACTGTCATAAACTCTCCCTATTCACTGGTTCCGCGGTGTTTCGGTGTTACCCAGAATCCCATATACTTCCCGAACATAAGCCTTGTCTGCGCGTCGATAGCCGGTATCGCGCCGAAGATCGTTATTGTGAAAGGCACAAGGAGCCACTGCAATTTGTGATAGAGCTTTTTTGTCTTCGCTCCCTCCTCGGGAATTACAGGCATAAGGCTCACAGCCACCATAGATGAAAGGATCAGGTTGGTCATGGTAATCATCATAATATCCCGCGTAATATATGGAAGATTATAGCTGAGCATAGTGGTATTAAACTCCCGCCCCCCTAACAGGACAGGCATCCACCCTAAAACAAATATAATGATGGGGTTTGTGGCCAGTGACCAGTACCCGTCCAGGTTAACAAGGAATATCTTGAACTTCTCCCACCTGCTGATATTTTTATTCTTCGAAAAATTAAACATAATGTAGGCGAAGTTCTCCACTCCATAAGACCAGCGCTGCTGCTGTTTATATATATTCTTCATTGTCTGCCTGAATGAGGGCGCCAGGTTCGCGTCCATTGACACAGGGTATGACATAGGTGTTACAAGGTAGTCGCCGTTATACTTCATGTAGCAGTTCCAGAATATCCTTGAATCCTCACTCATCATGTTGCTCTGCCAGTACCCCACTTCATAAAGCGTGCTGAAAGGGACAGAGTGTGAGCTGAATGTCGCAAGGCGTTTCTGTCTCTCCTGCTGTACCATCTGCCAGAATGTTCCTGAGTATGCAACAACGCGGGATACAGCAGGCGCCTCGAAAATATTATTATTGAACACAGGTACAGGCTGGAACGATGTCCTGTCAGGTTTTTCACTGGCAAGATACATCCACGTGAGACAGGGGAAGTACTGGTCATAAACAATTGTGTCGATATCGAAAGCGGAGACAAGTACATCCTCGTAGGGAATCTTCTTTTTATCCAGGACTTCAATCCTCGCCTGGTTCGCTGCATAAGCGATATTTGACCCCTTACCGGCGAGTTCACCTTCAATGCCGTCAGGGTGAACAGTAAGAACAAAGTGGCCGAATTTTTTGCCGTATTTCTTTTTCATCTTCCGCGCGATTTCAAGTGGTTCTTTGCCTGCGCGCTCCTCCCCCGCAAGGACAATGATGAATTTTTTGTGGTTATATTTTGACTCAAGGAGTGAAACAAGGGTCTTCTCAATAATATCCTCCCCCTCTTTATAAAAAGGGAGCATTATCATATGGTAGATATGTTCATACTTGAAATGGACGAGTTTATCCACCCAGTTGGTATTCATGTGTTCCTTAATACGTTTCCAGTTTTCTTTCAGGTGGAGAGAAAGATACGCTGTTTTCAGGAGCCAGAAAACGTCAAAGGCAATGATAAATATTGCCGCGTAAACAGGGACAAGCCATGAAGCTATAAAAGCCCCGATAATTGTCCCCCAGGAAAAAGCGCCGGGGAGTATCTCCCAGAACCTGTACCTTATATAATCCAGGCCGGAAAGCTCCGACCCTTTACCAATACGCCATTTTTCATAAATATAATCACCGGACACAGGATTCTCCCTTTGATAGCTGCAATGTTATTCAACTTTAAATCTCAAATAACGATCAAAATAGTTCTTTTTTGTCATTGCGAGGAGCCCTTCGACAGGCTCAGGATAAACTCTGCGACGTGGCAATCTGTTCAGAATTTAACCATTTTATTGTATATAGTTACTATTTGTATCATAAACAGATTGCTTCACTCTCTGACGTTCGTTCGCAATGACATGCTTTAAATAATTCGTTACTTGATATAATTTATGCAAATGTCATAGATAAGTGTTAATTTATGTCAAGAAAATGTGAAAAAAATATCAGGGAGTTTATCCCCAGAGTTTAAGAGGGGGATAATTTACCAGGGCGTGGAGAATATCGCTCCTTGTTATAATACCTTCGAGCTTCCTGTTATCGTCAAGAACAGGCATGCTGCCGATATGCTCGTCGAACATCACTTTTGCAATTCTCCTTATATCTGTAAACCTGCCGGCCGTAATCACCTCCCTGACCATTATATCCGATATTACACCATCTGTGCGGTTTACCACTCTGTCATTTTCTATAATAAGGGACTTCAGAAGATCCCTGTCTGAAACTATACCTTCAATCCTGTTTTCCCCTGTAACTACCGGCGCGTGATATATTCCCGCTGACTTAAAAAGGTTCCAGACCTCGGTTATTTTCATATCAGGGGGAATGGTTTTAACCGGTGAGTTCATAATCTGATACGCATGGAAGAGCGGCTCACGTTCATTTTTAATATTTATGGCTTCACGGTAGCTTTTCTCCGCGTAAGTGAGAGTATGCCCCGCTCCGCTGTATGAATCGCTGACATGCTCACCGTTTATAAACTTACGCACCCTGTTCTTTCCCCCCACATTTTTCACATCCTTTCTGTGAAGTAGCGCCTCCAGGGTCAGGTCAAAGTGGTCACCGTTAAGTGTATGTATATGGAACATTAATTACTCCCGGTTTTATTATAAAGATATTTGCTCGCGAAGCCGCTAAGACGCAAAAATTATAAAGAAGTGATGGTTATTACCACCAGCTGGTATGTCAAAACCGTTTAAAACAATTCAGAAAAAACTTAATTAGACTTTGCTCCTCCGCGCCTTTGCGTGAGCTCTTTTTTAATAATTTTAAACATGTTTATTCCGAGATTACTCTTTACTGAATAATCGATTTCAGCATCTGCGAAAGTTCATTCGCAAGGTAAGGTTTATTTACAACTCCTTTAATACCGATTGTATCCGCTGTCAACCTTGATTCCTGATCAAGCATTCCTGAAGCCAGTATAACCTTCACATCCCTGTTTAAATTCTTAAGCTCAATAAATACCTCAAGTCCGGACTTCCCCGGCATTGAAAGATCCACAATCACAGCGGATATATCACTGCAGCGTCTCCTGTAAATATTTATCCCTTCATCTCCATTATCCGCAGTGATTACATTGTAACCGCACTCCTCAAGAAAACCCTTTGCAACATTAAGCATTACATGTTCATCATCAATGACCAGCACTGTGCCGCTCCCCATTGAAATATCACCTGAACTTTTTCTGTTTTTACCGATTGCCTCCACATTCTCATAAGAGGGGATATACACCGAAAAGCTGGAACCTTTACCCGGCTCAGAGTAGATATGAATCAGGCCGCGGTGCTGCCTTATTATATTATATGAAATGGCAAGTCCAAGCCCTGAGCCTTCATTCTGCTTTTTCATGGAAAAGAAAGGCTCGAATATTCTTTTCCTGGTTTCATTATCCATACCTACGCCGGTGTCTGAAACCTCAACCTTAACCCATGTTCCATCGTATGAATTACACTCCGGATAGAGTTCTTTAATGATGTAATCTGAGTGGACTTTGCAGGCCCGGAGTTTCAGCACTCCCCCCGTTTTTTCATCACCACCCCGCATAATAGTCATCGCATGAGAGGCGTTTATGCAGAGATTCAGGAACACCTGCTCAACCTGGATAATATCACCCATAACTACAAGTGGAACATCTGAAGGGACATAGTCTATCTGAACTGTTTTCGGAAGGCTGTTTCTGCATATCTCTATTACATGACCTAATGATTCATTTATATCCACAGGGGTAAGAGTTATTTCATGTTTTCTTGAAAGAGCAAGGAGCTGCTTTATAAGTTCAGCGGAACGGAGAGATGACTCCATCCCCAGGTTAAGATATTTATCAACCCTCTCCCTTTTCTCAAGTTTTTCATCTTTAAGCATCCGCGTGAGGAGATCAAAACTGCCGATTATACCTCCCAGTATATTATTGAAATCATGGGCTATGCCGCTTACCAGTGTCCCGATTGCCTCCATCTTCTGCGACTGGGCAAGCTGTTCATGCATCCTCCTGTTTTCATCCTGCGCCTTTATCCTTTCACTGATATCCCTTGTAATCCCCACAATACCCACAGCTTCACCACGTGAATTACGGAGAAAAGAAACAGTAACTTCAACAGGTATCACTGTTCCATCCTTCCGTATATGCTCAAGTTCAACATTCACATATCTGTCAGGATCAGCGCCCCCCTCTTTTTCAAGTTCAATCTGTTCATGAAAGCTTTGAATTACTTTACCGAAAGAATCAGGAGTATTCCATTTATCAAAGGGGAGGTTCATCGCCTCCTCTACTGTATAGCCGAAAATTCTTGAAACAGAGGGGCTGATAAAAGTAAAATGAAGATTCATATCAGCAGTCCAAATCATATCTGTGATATTATCAGCCATAAGCCTGTATTTTTTTTCATTTGCAGCAAGCATAGCGTTAGAATTTCTCAGTTCAAGTGTCCGCTCAACAACGATCTCCTCAAGACGATCTCTGTGGGAACGAAGGTCCTCTTCAGCCTTCCGTCGTATCCTCATCTCTTCACTGAGCTTTGCATTCACAGCTTCAACTTCGTTTTTAGCTGCTGCAAGCCGTTCCTTTTCCTCAAGAAGTTTCCGCTGCTCCCCCTCCATTGCTGTTTTATACCGCTCCCGCACTGATTCATAATTATAAGTAAAGAGGACAATCAGAAAAAGCGCGAAAAGATATCTTGATACAAAACCGGTCTCATAAACAAAGCCATTAACAGAGAGGGCGGGGAAGAAAAAGAAAGCTGCAGTTACTCCGAAAACAAAAATAGTCCAGATTACACCCTCTTTTTTACCCAGGAGGAAAAATGTAAATGGGGGTATTGTAAGCACCCATATACTGGCATACCCCTTTGCAGCTCCAGTGTTTACCCAGTACACCATAAGAAAGCAGAGAAGAGACAGGGCAAACCTGTAGAAAACCTTAGCATTACGGACCTTTCTGAATATAAAAAGAAATGTTACAAAAAGCGCTGCCACGATATAATCAACTATACCGTAGCCGTAGTATCCCGATTTTATAAGATATGTCCCGAAGATTAAAAGCGGCGCAATAAGGAGAAGAAGAAATATGCTGAAAAGATTTCTTCTCCCCGCTTCCTCAATATCTGATGAAGCCGTGCCTGAAAGCTGGTCTGAGAATTTTCCATATATTTTCTTTAATAGTGATGCCATATTTTTAATATATATCAGATTTAATTATCAGGCAATCATTTAAAAAAACTCCCCTGTTTTTAATTACACCGGCAGAAAGGTAAATCATTTTAAAAAAATGTGTTGCACAGAATCAACATGAAATATTTATTGAACAATCATTCAATTATTCTCATTCAAGGAACTGACATGCCTGTAATAGAAAACTCAACATATAAAGCTCCGCTCTTTTTCGGGAACAACCATGTCCAGACAGTACTCCCCACACTGTTCCGGAAAGTGAAAGGGGTAAATTATGTCAGGGAAAGAATTGACACTCCGGACGGTGATTTCATAGACATTGATATATCTTCTGTAAACTCTGACAGGGCAATAATTTTATCACACGGCCTTGAGGGTGATTCAGGGAGACACTACATGAAAGGGATGATCCGGGCGTTTAACCGCAGGGGCTGGGATGGAGTTGCCTTTAACTTCAGGGGGTGCAGCGGCGAGAGCAACAGAACATCTGTCACCTACCACAGCGGAAAAACAGAAGACCTGCATACAGTAGTGGAATACCTTATTAAAACCAGGAAATATAAATCAGTAGCGCTCGCGGGTTTCAGCCTCGGCGCAAACCTTACACTTAAATACGCGGGGGAGAGAGGTAAAAACATTCTGCCTCAGATTAAATGTGCGGTCGGGATTTCCGCTCCATGCGACCTTGTCTCTTCATCT
>Ga0209203_1003129_pt1 | contig 10425 bp, 9 predicted proteins | sample AD_UKC109_MetaG_FD_184423 | JGI IMG/M metagenome (GOLD analysis project Ga0209203, IMG submission 184423) | Active sludge microbial communities of municipal wastewater-treating anaerobic digesters from Hong Kong - AD_UKC109_MetaG (SPAdes)... | ecosystem: Engineered > Bioreactor > Anaerobic >...
GCAAGGACAGGTATCTTTGTCCCAACAGGCGTAGTGATCTTTAGGTCCTGCCTTGACTCTACTACATCGAGTATTGTAACGTGTTCAGAGTTTAATACACCAAGGCATACCGACTGTTGAGTCCTGTACATAAGGTCTTCCATAATTGGCCTTGCCAGATCTCTCAAATCAATTTGAGAATAGGCCTTTCTGCTCAGATCAAAAAGTGTAAAACCCAGTTTATAGCGTTTCGTGCCATCATCTCTGATTACTGCACCTATATCCTCCAAGGCTGAAGTTATTCCATGAACTGTACTTTTACTTATCTTCAATCCCCGTGAGAGGTCGGTTACCCCTAAACCATCCTCACTGTCGGAAATAAGCCGCAATATCTGGAATGCCTTCTTTACTGAGGGTGCTTCATATTTTTTTGCCATTGTTCACCATATTGAATAGTTTTGTTAATACTAATTTCTTTCACTGATAATTGTCAATAAAAATTTATTCGTTTGGTTAATTGACAGTAGTATAGCATTATTATGATAGAGTTATTTTCCGCTTGACAACAGTGGCGTTTATGTTAAACTGGTTCGAAATATTGTTCATAATAATGAACTGGTTGCTTTTATCTAAAAACATCCCTAAAAAAAACATTTTAACCTATTTTATTTGCGGGGAAAACTCGAGATGGATTTTTACACATTTGTAGAAGAACCTTTACTATGGTTTGTTTTTATAATTCTGGTGGTGGCGATTTTATGGAGGCTATCTTTTTTCTTTTATTCAATCATAAAAAGTTCCAAGCCTAAAGATCTTAAATTTGGTTATATCTCTGCCATAATAGGACGATCTCTTGTACCTTACCATAAGGGAACGCTAAAAACGCCTCTGTATGCTTCACTTCGGTATATATTTCATGTGTGTCTAATAGTTGTCCCAATATGGTTAAGCGGGCATATAAGCCTTTGGGAAGATTCCAGGATAGAAATTTCGTGGACTGAAATACCTGACGCATTGGCTGACTGGATGACACTAGTTCTTTTAGGACTTGCAATATGGTTTATCCTCAGGCGTTTTCTATTTAAAGACATCCGAGTAAAATCTTCTTTTAAAGACTATGCCATAATTCTCTGTACTGCCTTGCCGTTTTTATCAGGTTATTTTCTGACCCATGGTACTATAGATTCCGTACCCTTTTTTGGTGACAATATAATGTTAATCCATATGCTGATCGGTGAGGCTATGATACTTATGGCTGCCTTTTTATTCTGCAGAACACGCATGAATACAGCAAAATGTGTAGGCTGTGCGTCATGTGAAGTACAGTGCCCCACTGGAACACTGGAAACTATTGACGATAAGGCTGCAAAACAACGTATTTTCAAATATTCCCATTACCAGTGTATTTGTTGTGGCGAATGCGTAAAAACATGCCCGGAAGATGCTGCTGAATTGAGACATGAGGTAAGTGTCAGAAGGCTTTTCCAGACAGTCACAAAGCAGGAAATAAGGACTGTAGAACTCAAGGCATGCGAAAGATGTGGCGCACTGTTTGCTCCTGTGCCTCAGATGGAGAAAGTTGGCAAAACATTTGAAAATGATTATTTACGTTTTTGCCCCATTTGCAGAAAAACAAACATTGGAGATTATATAAAAAGTCTATCACCCTGGCACAATAAAAATAAAACATCAAATAAAAGAGCTGCTTAATTAGGATTCAATAAATAATTTCCAGATCCAATTGTGATCTCATATGTAAAAAGATATAACCTCATTTGCGGCAATCAGATATTCACTTATTCTTAGATTTCTCTTAAAGCCTGAAATACTTCTTTCGCATGCTGCTCCAGATGTTCAGCAATAATTTGTGAGTCAACAGGATCAATATGGCTGTAAATGCTCAACTGTGAGTTAAGCATAGTATTTATCTCGTCGAGCTCCATTCCCTTGAGCACATGCCTCACCATATTTCTGGAATCAGGAGGACACATACCTTTTGACTCCTGAACTCTTAGGCCTTCAAGAAGGCCATCAATAACTGGTAGAGGTGTGATGGAATCTGCCCACACGTGCTTTCCCATACCATCATCCCTGTCAATACGCATCTTGACCGTAATGCTAAGAAAAAAAAGCACAAGAGCCTTTAGTGGATCGATGAATTCTCTTTCATCAGAAAGCACAAGAGGACCATATCCTCTTACAGTAATCAGCCTGGCATCCGCTTTATCTTCCTCGAACTTTGCAACAAAATCTCCTGCTCCGTTGTGCCAGGGAAAGATTTGATCATATGTCTGAACATTGTAATATAAAGTCAAGATCTTGCTGGCATGTTTTATAATGTCATAAACCTGTTTATCAGTGGCAAGCCTGTACCCGCTTTGCAAATCCCATATAACTATGTGTTCTCCTCCATCATCCTTTTTTACATGCCACTCATGATAGTCTTCAAACCATTCAAACAGGGAAATCACAACCGTATCTGTTATCTCCTTCCTCTCCACCCTTATTACACTCTTGAGATACATATCGGGAATGTAATTAATATCCTGATTTAGCATCTGATTGAGCTTCTCAATTATTTCATATTCTAAAGCCATCTGGGCCTTAGCTTCGGATGTAAGGGCCATGCTGGCACCAAATTTCACTTTATCAGCACCCACGATGATCTCTACACTAGCGATCTGATATAATGTTCCATATTTTTCGTAGCGTATAGTAATCTTTTCTAAATCACTTATTTCCAAATCCCTGCGCAATACTCTTTCAAGAATTCTGATTATTGAGGCACCGCTCTTTTGAAGAATGAATTTTTTTATAGCAGCAAAATAATCTTCCAGCAGCATAAACGGATGAGGTTGAAATGGATTTAGAAGGAAAGGACGTTCAAGCATCTCCTTATTCAAAAGGACATCACCCTGAGCAGATGCAAAAAGATATGTTATTTCCATAATATATATTAATACCTCCAGAATAATTCTATATTTTAAGTTGAAATACTTTCGGTGTTATTAATGACTGTAATTACCTTCTTTCATCCCTTGATCCAAAATGAACCTGTCACCCATTTGCCACCATCCTATCACAGAATCAAACCTTTTAAATTTGACATCTTCCCGAACCTCAATTTCTCTGATTACGTTCCCCAGGGTTGAAGCATGATGTATTATCAGGGGTATGCTGTGTGGAGGCAGGATATCGTAAGCAAGATTATACATATTTATGACTTTATTAATGCCTGTCATTATCTCATCACTATCCCATGGAGTCGGATGAATAAATCCATGAACAGCTCCGTCTCGCTTTGAATAACCCAACTGGAAAGGAAATTCTTTCTTCATTTGCCTCATAAGCTGTACGGCCTTGATATTGGTTTGAAGGTCTGTACCCTTGTTTAGGTTTTTTAGGATCCGGTCATTAAAAGATTCGAAACCTACTGATGACAAAATGATGACCAAACGCATCTGTCTCGCCTTTTCCAATGATATCCTTAGATATTTCTCAGATGAGACTAACCAGTCCGCCCTAAGGATTAAATTGATCTGTGACAGCGCTATTTCCTGTTCAAGCATAGCATCTAAAAGGGCAGGAAGACCGGGAAGGGGGTTTTCATTTATCAATTCAAATGGGATCTTTCTTCCATCGAGCATCTCCGGAAGTTTCCTTATCTGATCTATTACAGTCTCAGTCTTTAGCATTCCATGAAAGCCTTTATCGACAGCCACATCACAAAAGCTGCACCCTCTCGACTTAACAGGTATTTTTAGCCCCCTGCCATTGTCTAAAAAGACAGCATAATCTATTTCCACTTCCTGATCATATGATGCATAGGGACAGCCAATTTGCTGCAGAATTTGACCTGTTGTAATTTCCATGCTCATAAGGGATTGTTCGTGTAATCGATATATGTTGTCCCACCGTACTGTGCTAAGGAATTTTTCATCCCATGACTTTTTTGGATTTTGAATTATCTTTCCATTTTTATCTCTGTAAATTAAGCCGGGGGTCTCATACATCTGATTTGTGTTCATATTATTCAAAAGACTGACTGCCTGTTCAGCCGGGCCATGAAGCGCAATGGAAAAATGACTTGAAAGCCCCTTGAATCGGTGTTCATATTTAAAATGGTTTGCTTCACCTATATAGTCCACATTAGCCTGAGGACCTGCAAGTATGGTAAACCATCCCTCTTCAGTAAGTTCCTTTGCGAATGAGAATAAATCTTCTCTGCCATTCAAACACGAAAAACCTACTAAACAATCATCATTTGATAAAAATTCGTTGATTGCTCCTTTTAAAACCGATTTGTCATCTTCCCTTGTTACTGCAATAACAATACAGTCATATTGAGTATTTTCTTCTATAATAGTTGCCGCCATCTGGGGTCCGAGAAGACCATAGGATTCACCATCCACATAACCGGATATAATGACCATCTTTTTTCTACTCACTGAAGAATGGCTTGAATACATACCTTTTCCTCTAAAAGGACATAAAATTAATATAAATTTTTAATTAAAAATCCAGCTGACATACCAGCCTACTTAAATCAATAAATTTCATATTGCATAGCTCATGTAAAGCCATTTTTTGTATCCATCTTTTTTAGATTTTCTTTAAAGATAATTCCTGATAAATATCAATACGTTCTGTTACAAACCTTACCAGTTCCGAGTCTGTTTGCCAGGCTGAACTTTCTTGATTAAATTTCTCCCAGAGAAAGCTGAACAATCGACTTTTTCTCTCCCATTCTTTGGATCTTATATATTGATCTCTTTTTATTTTAAACAAACGGATTACCATAAATATATTGCATCGGTTATCTTTGGTAAGATATTTCATGAAACGATCATAAATTTGGAATTCATTGTGGTGAAATACTTTTCGCAGATAATAATAATTAAATACATGCTTGCCTGCTTATCGCCAGATAATTTATAATATTACTTAACACCAGGCAGTCAAAAGCATTTATTTTATGTTCAGCCGACTGACCATTTTCTATTGAGCAGCTGCTTACAGTCCAATAAATTACATATTTTGCAATGTTTATAAATACAAAATAATATTTTCCTTGACAAATAATCGAAATAGTCTAAAATTTTAACCTGCAAGTTCATGATGGTGAACATTTAGCTCAGCACATAAAACCTGTAAAATTTATGTGCCATGGAGAGCAATCAAATAAGTAAATAAAAGTTCATGATAGTGAACAAATTAAAGGGTATTTGACTCCGAGAAATGTTAATTCTAAATCTGTGCCTCACCTTCTTTCTAAGTCCAATAGAACGAATAATTCTATACTGAACGATTGGCACAATTTAAATTTATTTTTCTTAGCGCACTTATTATCTCTATACTAATAAGGCTGGAGTCATTATTCAAATTTTTTCTCTTATATTAATAGAAAGGAGAATGTGATGGAACGAGATAAAAAAGTTGGAGCAACTGTCGAATCTTTACGAAGTACAAGGACCTATGGCAAATTCAGATGCCATAACCCTACCTGCATGGAAAGACTCGAGCCTAAAAAAGGCCAGAAGACCATCAAATGCCCTACATGCGGCATGGAATTCAGAGTTGCATGGGTCAAGGACGGGTTCCCAAGAATACGGGGACCAGTTTGGAATGTAAATAGAAAAGTAGCTGAAAATGCATTCGAAATGAAAATGAAAGCCAAAGAAAAAGAAGCTAAGGAAAAAGAAGCTTCAAAGGATAATAAGGAGGGAAAATAATATGTCTTTAAAAAGAAAGATTGCTTACATAGATCTCTCCACGGGTGATATTGAAACTAAGGTCATTCCTCTTGAAGTCAGGAAAAAATTTCTCGGTGGTAGAGGTTTGGACGCCTATCTGCTTTATAATCATACTAAAAAGGGTTGTGATCCAATAGGTCCGGATAATACACTCATGGTGAGCGGTGGTTTTCTATGTGCAACATGCGCCTCTGCAACAGCCCGAACCCACGTTATGGCCAAATCTCCACTGACGGGGCTCCTGGGAAGTTGCAACATGGGTGGCTTTTTTGCACCTGAGATGGCCTGGGCGGGTTTTAATCACCTTGTTATAAAAGGCAAGGCAAAGCATCCGGTATATATTTATATACACAATGGTGAGATTGAAATCCGAGACGCCAGGGATATTTGGGGCCAAACAGTTACAGATTCCCAGTGGTCCATTCGTGACGACCTCGGGGATCAGGAAGTTAAAAGCATGGTTTGCGGACCTGCTGGTGAGAACCTCGTTGCCTTTGCCAATGTCATGACCGGTATAAAGAATGCCGGCGGTCGTACCGGAATGGGATGCGTCATGGGTTCCAAGAATCTGAAGGCGGTTGCAGCCAGGGGTACCATGGATATAGATATAGCATATCCTGAAGAAGCCCTTGAATATAATAAAAAATTCATCGAGCATATCACCAGCGCCAAGGTTAGCCAGACCCAGGGCACTCTGGGAACACCCTTTATCTGGGGTGCCACCAATTCCTGGGGCGGTATCCGGTGCAGAAACTTCCAGTACAATCAGTGTGAGTATGCCGACGATATGGAGCCGGAACACATAGACGAAATCTGTGAAGAAACCATGGGGCCATACCATATGACTGGCTGCTTTGCATGTCAGGTTCATTGCCGTGCCCAGTACAAAATCCCCTCTGGCCCCTATGCCGGCAGATATGAAGAAGGCCCTGAATATACATCCCAGGGCGCATTCGGTGGGGAAACCGATACACCAAGGGCATTGACCGTTCTTGTCGGAAACCATCTTGTGGATCAGTACGGCATGGATAATCTGGATACCGGAAGCATCATCTCCTGGGCCATGGAGCTTTACGAACTTGGAATTATCGACAAAAAGCAGACCGATGGCCTGGATCTCAGCTGGGGCAATGACGATGCTGTCATCGAAATGATAGATCGTATCTGCTACCGAAAGGGATGGCTTGGAGATACCCTGGCAAAGGGAGGCGTACAGGCTTCCAAGGTAATAGGAAAGAACTCCTTTGATTACCTTATTCAGGTCAAAGGTATGAGCAACCTCCACTCTGATGAAAGGGCAACTCCTGGTCTTGCTCTTAATATAGCCTTGTCTTCTCGAGGTTCCGACCATTTGAGGAGCCGTCCCGCTATTGACCTCTACCATTTGCCCGAAGATGTCCTAAGAAAAATCTACAGCATGCCTGTTCCGTACGATGGGCCTTTAAGCTCTGAGCATACTGAATACATTGGCAAGCCCTGGCAGGTATTCTGGCAGGAAAACTGCTACATGGCAGTTGACTGTCTTGGAATCTGTAAATACCACACCACATTCCTTGGCGCCACCCTGCCCAACTTTGAGGACTGGCCCAATGTGCTCTATTACAATACCGGTATTGAAATGACTCCTAAGGAAATCTGGGATGTGGCTGAGCGATGCAACAACATGGAACGACTCTTTAACCTGCGTGAAGGACTGTCGAAAGATGATCCCGAAAAGGGTGATGTGCTCAACCATCGTTACCATGATGAACCAACTAGACGCGGCGCGCCGGAAGTTGTCGGAAGAGTGATAGAGAAAGACAAATTCCTCCAGATGCGTGCAGAAATTTATCAGCACAAGGGTTGGGATGAAAACGGTATCCCAACACCCGAGACCCTTAAGAGACTCGGCATCGACAAAGAGCCGTCCCATATGCTGTAATTTGAAATGAGAGGAGATAAAAATGTCTAAATTTTTACAGATAAACTATCAGAAATGTACCGGTTGCCGGCTCTGTGAACTCGTATGCGCCGTGTTCCATGACGGTAAATCCAATCCTGCAAGAAGCCGCGTTAAAGTCATGAAATGGGAGTCCGAGGGTCTATATATCCCGATGTCCTGTAATCATTGTCAGGATGCCCCCTGCTTGAATGTCTGTCCGGTTAAGGCTATTTACCGGGACGAAGAACTTGGTGCTGTTACAATAGACTATGATATCTGCATTGGCTGCAGATCCTGTGTTGCAGTTTGCCCATTCGGGGCCATGTCCTACAATGTTATAGACAATAAGGTATTCAAGTGCGATTTCTGTGGTGGTGATCCCCAGTGCGTGCGATTCTGCGATATGAAGGCTATTGACTATGTAGACGCCACAGATATCAGCATCGATAAAAAGAGGGAGGCAGCATCAAAACTGTCCCAGGCGACTAAGGAAGCGGCAACTCTTCTTGCAGAAATGTAAACTTTGATAAATTCCCTGTTTGGAATTTATTAGCAAATTAAAAAAGAGGGATTCGGTTTAAACCGAATCCCTCTTTTCATTATGTTTATTATAACAGCATCCTCAAACAGATTAATTTTAAATTGAATTCTATCCTCCTGAAAGCAACCGGGTAATATAAATATCGTCACCATCTTTCACCACTTTTTCAAGCTCTTTAGGATAGGCGCTTTCACCATTCACATAGATCTCGAACAGGTGATTCAACTTACCTTTTTTATCAAAGATATGTTTTCCAAATTCAGGGTATTTCCCGGCAATATTCTTGAGGCATGCTCCTACGGTACTACCTTCACCCTCTATTATTCGTTCACCGTGAGTATATTCTACATGGGATTGATGAATATGAACTTTTACACCCAAAATTTACTCCTTTCTTTCTATATTACCGCAATGTATACATTGCGAATTTCTATTAATTTTGAACTCCTTGAAGGTCATATCTAATCCATCAAAATGAAGAATCCTGTTCTCCAATAACTGCCCCACACCTGTTATATATTTAATTACCTCTGTAGCCTGGATAGCACCAATAACGGCAGGCGCCACTCCCATTACCGGAGATTTTTCTTCAGGTACGGGACCTTTATACATACACATCAAACATGCGGTTTTATCCGGAATAACAGTCATGGCCCTTCCCTCAAAACCCCTGACAGCCCCATAAAAGAAAGGGATCTTTCGCTTGATAGCTACTCTGTTCAGTAGATACCTGGTTTGAAAATTGTCCATAGCATCTACAATCATATCACATCCCTCAACGACCTTAGAAAGATTATCTTTATCTATCCTGTCATTGACGGTATCTATATTTATGGTAGGGTTAAGTCTTGAGAGTTTGTCAAATGCTGAATCCACCTTTTTTCTGCCGATATCCCCGTCCCAGTGTAGTATCTGCCTGTTCAGGTTGCTTATGTCCACCACATCATAATCAACAAGCCGTATTGTGCCTATTCCAGCTGCGGCTAGGTAGAAAGAAACCGGCGAGCCCAGCCCTCCTGACCCGGCGATTAATACCTTTGCTTGTTTAAGTCTCTCCTGACCCTTTACCCCTATCTCCGGGATCATAATCTGCCTGTCGTATCGCGCTCTCTCCCTTTTAGTCAGCATAAATACTCCAATAATGGACAAAACTATTTTGTAAAAATAAACACAATTTTATACAAATCAATATTGATTGTCTCGCAAAAAGTCATAAATTGCTTTTTTTCGTCACCCCGGCGAAAGCCGGGGTGACGATTGTTGGACTTTTTACGAGTTCATCAATATTAGAGTTAATCTTAATTTGCTCAGAGGAAAATGCAGAAAAATAACGACATGTCATTCTTATATGGTGGAAACAAAAACATCTTTAAACATCCTTTTACTTAGTATGATATAAAGGCTTAATATATACAACTGGTAGTTACTTCCCTAATTAAACCAAATGGGTTTTTACTACTTTAACCAACGAAATACTTTATTTGTCCAGAATATCCGAGTCTTCATATATATTCCCTATCACGACGAGGAGATGAGGTTTCCATGGCAAATGAATTCCCCTGTAATCATAGACGGAAAAACCTGCCTCATTTTCATTCCATCTGACTATATGTGTCGATTGCGGGATTCCTATCCTTCCGCATGTATCGTCTACGATGTCACCTTCATAAATCTCATATCCATTCATATCGTGCAATCCAGTAAATTGCTGAACCTCACACGAATCCAGTTTCAGAAGACCTGTTTCTTGAGGATCACCTTTAAACCAAACACCTGAAATTTCATTTTTAATAAAATCAATGTTTTGAACTTCAAACATCTGTTTTCTGTTCCAGTTCCATGCCCTTAATTTTAAGTGCTTCACAATTATTAACCTCCTGTAAAAACAAAAACAGAGGCTGGAAATATTCTTAGGAAAAAATCTGATTCTCAATTTCCTTTTTATAACCTCTCGTTTTTTTGAGAAAGAATAAGCGATATCAAATTAAGGGTCAAGTCGTAAAGGGCTAATCATTTATAATTATTAAGGTGCTTAAGAAGAAAAAAATACTTCTCCACTGTTTAGAAAACAGGTGATTACAATCTGACTTTGGGCTTAAAAAGCCAATATTTTGTTTGACATAAAATGTAAAATTCCTTACGTTTCAAATGACATCCCATAAAATTTTGGGTTGAGATAGAAAACTCACCTGAAAAACTTTAAAATTATGTCTTCAACAGCCGGCCTCTTG
>Ga0209203_1003131_pt1 | contig 10421 bp, 11 predicted proteins | sample AD_UKC109_MetaG_FD_184423 | JGI IMG/M metagenome (GOLD analysis project Ga0209203, IMG submission 184423) | Active sludge microbial communities of municipal wastewater-treating anaerobic digesters from Hong Kong - AD_UKC109_MetaG (SPAdes)... | ecosystem: Engineered > Bioreactor > Anaerobic >...
GGAAGAAGGGCGTATAGGCCGGCACGTTTGCCAACGCGCAGAAGCGCAAATTCGCGAAACCATCCCGCTCCAGTTTTGAGAGCGCCACAATTGTTTCTGCGGCGCGCGCCGCGTTTGCCAGGTCGAGTTCACCTTTTGGGGTTGTCAGCGAGCCGGAGAGAAAGATGCGGCCACTGCTCATCAGGGCATTTGGGATCGCCGCCCATTCGGCAGGGTCAGACCCTGCAGGACCAAGCGAGATGTATTCAAAACCATCTCCGTGGGCTTCAACGGCATAGCTCTGGGCAGCATCCGTTAAGTCGATCGGTGCAACGTATTGACCGAAAGGCGGGGTTGCCAGGCGCAGAGATTGAACCTCAAAGCCGGCATCCTGGAATAACTTGCGGGCGTGATTTGCGAAAATCCCCACCTGCTGCAGCATTAACCGGTTAATCGGGTAACCCGGTTCGCAAAAGACTGTGATTGAGCGTATTTTCATGAGGTAACTTTCTGGCTGCGTTGGCGCAGCACTTCGAACATCAGTATACTGGCAGAAGTTGCCGCATTGAGTGATTCTGTCTTGCCTGCCATGGGAATGCGCACGCTGTGCGTCGCCAACAGCCGCCCCTCAGGGCTGATACCTTCCGCTTCACCGCCGATCAGCAGCGCCGTGCGTCCGCGGAAATCCGCCTGCCAAAGGCTCTCCTGCCCGTTCATATCCGCGTGGAATACCGCCAGTCCTTCCATGTAAGCAGTGATCGCTTCCCATGGCCATTGCAGCAGCGGCAGCCTGAAATGCGCGCCCATCGCGGAGCGAACCACCTTTGGCGCCCAAACATCCGTGGTGCCAGGTGGCAGGCAGATTGCCTGCACGCCAGCCGCTTCAGCCGAGCGCAGGATGGCGCCAAGGTTACCGGGATCCCGCAGTTGGTCGAGGATCACCACAAAGCCGGGTTTGGCGGGTTGAGCGTGCTCAGGAATTTCAAAGATGCCCAGGATACCCTGGGAAGATTCGGTGTCGCTCAGGCTGTCAAACAGGCGATCTTCCACTTCAAAAGCAGGTTGGTCAGATTTGATCTGCTCAAGCAGGATTTTGGCTCGGGGTGTGAGACTGGTTTTGTAGAGGATGAAACGCAGCGGCACAGCCGAAGCCAGCCCGTCTTCCAACACGCGCGCGCCTTCCGCGACGAAGGCATTGTGCTTGCGGCGGGCTTTACTTTGTTCAAGCAAGCTGCGCGCTAGTTGGATATTCGGGTTTTTGGATGAAGTTAATATTTCGCCAGGCATGCCTTTATTATACCGATGCTGGCGGATCCGGCTGGACTGATTTGAATTCTGCCCGCAATTCCCCCTGGCTGCTGATCGTCAGGACCGCATACTGGGATTTGTACTGATTGCGCCTTTCCGGATAGCTGACGCCGGGGTTCAGGAAGCGGATGCCGCCCATCACCTCATCCTGGCGGGCGTGAATGTGCCCATAAATGATCACATTCGCGTCAGGGTACTTTTGAGCGAGTTTGGCTTGGAAATGGCGATGTCCGCTCATCGTCCCAAATAGAAAGAGCACCACGTAGTTCAGGAACCACTGCCAGATGCTGATGTGCCCATGCGCCAAAGTGATCCTGACGCCATTGATCTGATGATGACATTCCAACGGCAGGCGATAGCCCATGAACCAATCGCGGTTGCCCTGCACTGCGTCGGTCGGTGCGATTTGGGCTAACCTTTCGATTGCTTCAGGCTTGCAGACATCCCCGGCATGAAAGATTCGGTCTGGTCGTTCCGTTTCTATCGCGCGTAATAGCGCAGGCTCAATCGCTGGTGTGCGATCTCCAACATGGGTATCGGCGAGAATGACGATGCGCTGGTCAGTTGACATGCCTATGCGGTACTAACGTGGTTTCTTGATGAAGCCAAAGACGATTACGAGCAGCAGGCCCACTCCACTGATCACGGTCATTGTCAGCCCCACTTTTTGGCTGTCTCCGAAGAGCAGCTGGGCGGTGGATGGCGGCAGGGTGGGGGTTGCGGTTGGCAGGGGGGTCTTGGTTGGGATAGGCGTGCGGCTGGGGACAAAAACGGTTGGCCGTGGGGTGGTGGGGATGGGGGTGGGCGTGATGTTGCTGGTTGGGGTAGGGGTGTTTGCCCTGCGGATCAGCAGCACCTGGCCGATGTAAACTTCACTTGCTTCGGCGCTGTTGCCGTTGAGCACCATGATCTCACTGCCTGGGATGCCATAGACTTCAGAGATAACATACAGGCTCTCGCCGGATTGAACGACGTGATAGATCGAGCCATCTGGCTGTGGGGTGGAGGGGAGGATGCCATAAATGTTCGGTGTAGGGCTCTGCGCCAGAGCTGTGCTGAAAGGCAGAGCGATCAGCAGGGCGCAGCAAACTAACACCAATAGTTTTACAATTTTCATGGGCTATATTATAGCTGTTTTGGGAAAGTGGGGCAGGGATGATGACAATTGCGTCACATACTCCAGGGCAAGTTGTCCGGGAACAGCCTGGGCTTCCCCCACCATAATTGTGCCGGCCTCCCGGCCGAGCACACTCATTGACCGAAGGTCTCCATAACTGGTTGATCATAATTGAACAATAGATAGGCTTCCCCGTGGGGGTAGCTGGCGTCTGCCGCAGTAAGTATGGATACTGATGAGGGTGTCGTGACCTGGGCTTCCCTAGGGGGAAGCTGGCTCCTGCCACGAAGTGGACAGGAGACTGAAGAGGGTCATTAATCTTGAATTATTCACTGAAACAAAAGACACTCTCCCCCATTTCACGGACCCTCCCTCGAGGGAGGGCTATGCCCTGGGCTTCCCCTGGTCGAAGATCCGTGTAGCGAAGCGAAAGGGAGCGAAGCTGGCTACTGCCACGAAGTGGCCAGGAGACTGAAGAGGGTATTTTTCGTTCTCAGTAACGGTAAATTATCCATCATCATACCTACAGAATGGTAAAATTGGAAAGTTAGGCTCTCAAAGAGCCGGAGAAGAGGTCACCATGCTCGATGTGAAATTATTCCGGGATAATCCCGAACTCGTAAAAGAAGCCCTGGCCAAACGCGAGATGGATTCCAGTATCGTGGATGATGTCATCGCTCTCGATGAGCAGCGCCGCCGCCTGATCATCGACGTCGAGTCCAAAAAAGCGGAACGCAACGCTGTCAGTAAGGAAATCGGCAGGATGAAGAGCAAGGAAGAGCGTGAAGCGAAGATCAGCGCCATGCGCGTCCTTGGCGACGACATCGCCGCGCTGGATGAGACCCTCAAGCAAACGGAAAAAGCGCTTTACGACACTCTCGCTGGCATCCCAAACATCCCCGACGCGGACGTTCCGATTGGACCGGACGACAAGCACAACGTGGTTTTGCGTACCATCGGCGAACCCAAGCAGTTCGATTTCGAGCCAAAACCCCATTGGGATTTGGGCACCGCACTGGACATCATCGATTTTGAAGCCGGCGTAAAGCTCTCCGGAACGCGTTTTTATGTGCTCAAAGGCGCCGGCGCTCGCTTGGAACGCGCCTTGATCTTCTGGATGCTCGACCTTCACATCCGCCAGGGCTACAAGGAGTTTTATCCGCCCTGGATGGTGCGCGAAGAGGTCATGTTCGCCTCCGGGCAGCTCCCGAAATTCGAGGACAATCTTTACCATGACCATCAGGATGATTTCTGGTGGGTGCCGACAGCAGAAGTTCCCCTCACCGGTATTATGATGGGCGAGATAGTCGAGGAATCAGCTCTTCCAATGAACCTCACCGCCTATACCGCCTGCTTCCGCCGTGAAAAAATGAGTGCGGGCAGGGACGTGCGGGGCATCAAGCGTGGTCATCAGTTCGACAAGGTCGAGATGTACAAGTACTGCCTGCCCGAAAACGCGGAGCAGGAACTTGAAAACATGGTCGCGGATGCCTGCGCCACCTGCGAGGGGCTTGGGCTGACCTACCGCATTCTCAAGCAGTGTACCGGCGACCTGAGCTTTGGCTCGCACAAGACCTACGATGTGGAAGTCTGGGCGCCTGGCTGCCAGGAATGGCTCGAGGTCTCCTCCATTTCCAACATTGGTCAGTTCCAGGCAAGACGCGCCAACATCAAGTACCGTCCGGCGGATGGCTCCTCTTTGCAGTATGTGAACACGCTGAATGGTTCGGGTCTGGGCTTGCCGCGCACACTGATTGCCGTGCTCGAAAACTATCAGCTGGCAGATGGCAGCATAGTTGTGCCTGATGTTTTACTACCGCTCATGGGTGGAATTGAGGTGATCAAATGAGTCCCGACTGGATCCGCATTTTGGTGTTCGCTCTCAGCGGTATTCTAAACGCGATTGGTTTCTTTGGTCTATTCCTGGTGTTCTTTCCTGGCTTGACCATCAGTTGGCTGGGTCACCTCGCTTGGGTGATCTATGTGGGTTTCAATCAAGGGCATTCCCAGCTTGATTTTGGGCTCACCATTGCGTTTTTTGTGATCAACACCTTGTTGATGTTGATTGGATCGCTGTTGGATAATCTTCTTGGAGCCAAAAAATCTCGTGATGCTGGGGTTCCCTGGTGGGAGATCCTTGTGAGCTGGCTGGGAATGCTTGTTGGCGGCATCCTGCTGACCCCGATCGGGGGAATTGCGATCGCGCTGGCACTGCTGTACATTTTGGAATACCGCCGTCTCAACCAGGACCGCGAAAAAGCCTGGCAAGCCACCAAAGCGCTGGCATTTGGCTATGGGTTGGCGGCAGGCATCCGCCTGTTAATCGGCTTTGTGATGGTCTGCCTCTGGCTGATTACGGTAATTTTCCTGTAATTCTGTGTAGGGGCGAAGCGTAAACAGGGTAGTTGTAGGTCAGGTTCTGCTTTTGAACCTGACATCAAGAACGTTGGCATGTGAAAACCTTATCTTTTACATTTTGATAAAATGCCCAATTGCTGCGGACATCACATGCGCCTGCCTATGCAGGTCCAATCTTTTTCATCCATAACCCCAAGCATTCGCGTAGGTCAGGTTGCGCTCCTGCCCCGCTTCTTTGTGCGGGGTTCAACCTGACATAACAAACCAAGGCATGCACCATTTTTTGATTTAGCGTCCATTTGCGTAATTCATTGCAGTAAAAGCGTTGTTAAATTGCGCTTGTCTACAACTCGCCTTTTTATGTTTTCTTGAAAAAGATTCCTCGTAGGTCAGGTTCCGCTTTTGAACCTGACATAACAAATCCCAGCATGCGACATTTTTTGATATGGCGTCTATCCATGTAGGTCTGGTTGCGATCTTGCCCCGCGTCTTTGTGCGGGGTCCAACTTGACATAACACTCGCCTGCCTAAACAGGTCCATTCTTATTCACCCATAACATCTTTATTCTCCGTACGAATACATGCCCTTATGGAAATCTTTTGGATCAATTACTGGTGAGACGTGTTCGTCTTTACCGTAATAACTCCAATAACTGGACCACTGCCAATTAAAGTTGTCAGAATAGCCATGTTTGATCGGGTTGTAGTGAATGTAGTCAAAACAATGTTGGAAGTCATCCTGATCCTTGATTGTGTGTTCCCAAAACCGCCCCTGCCAGACATCAATGTTTGGTTTTTCCAATATTTTACGGATTGAGGTTGTGGTCTTTCTCTTGATCTCTTTGATTCTTGAGGAGAAATCGTGGTCGCTTTCAGCCAGGGTAATCAGGAGATGAATATGATCAGGCAGGATGCAATAAGCGATTAAATTAAAATGGTGATAAATTTGAACTGTGTATAGGGAAGAGAAAAACGCTTCGACACACATTTTGTCTTCGAAAAATCTGGTTCTTTTTGATGTCACCAGGGTAAAGAAATAGGTGCCACCGGCGATGTAATTGCGGATGAAATTCGGCATAATGGAAGTGTAATTTGGCAGGATGAAAAGCGCAAATGAATCAATAAAAATTGGTTAAATAATGATTAGTTCAGGTCAGTCATTTTTTAATGTCAGGTTTTACCCCATTCGCTTTGCTCAGGGGCAGGCAGCGGGACCTGACCTACGCAGACTATTCATTCAGACAAATGGAAGAGAAATATTCTTGAGCAAGCGTTTTTGATGTCAGGTCCAACGGCGGGACCTGACCTACTCCAATTATTTGTTCCGACAACCAGAAAAAATGCCCGTGGGCAGGCGATTGTGATGTCAGGTTCAAATGCGGAATCTGACCTACCTCAAACATTCATTCCGAAAAATACTTACTCGTGAGCAGGCGTTCGTGATGTCAGGTTCAAATGCGGAACCTGACCTACGTCACATATTCATTCCTACAAACACTTACTCGTGAGCAAGCGTTTTTGATGTCAGGTCCAACGGCGTGACCTGACCTACATTGATGGTAGAAACAACTGCAAGCTACGTTTTTGTTGTCCTTGCCTGCCTGGCGAGGAAGAGCGTGATCGAACCCGCGACCGCGGCATTGAGCGAGTCGAGCTTGCCGTACTGGGGCAGGCTCAGCAGATCATCGCATTTTTTGCGCACCAGGTCGCGCAGACCTTCCCCCTCATTCCCAACCACCAGCGCCACACCCCCAGTCAACCGCAATTGGTGCACTGGCCGCGCTTTTGGGGATGCATCAAGCCCGTACACCCAAACATCCTTGAGCTCTTTTATGCGATCAATCGCCTGAGCAAGATTGTATTGCGCTATGAGAAGGTGTTCCGAGCCGCCGGAAGAGGCATGCACCACTGTCGGCGTGATCTGGGCTGCCTGGGAGGAAGGAATAACCACGCCATGCACGCCCATCAGTTCCGCGGTCCTCAAGAGCGAGCCAAGGTTTTGCGGGTCCTGGATCAGGTCCAAAAGCAGGAAGAAAGGCGCTTCACCGCTGGCCTTGGCGTTCGCAAAGAGGTCCTCAAGCGCGGCGTAGGGATACTCGCTGGCCTCCAGCGCGATGCCCTGGTTGTGCTTGTCAATCACGTCGAGCTGCTGACGTTGGGCCTCGAGCACCTGCAAATTGCGTTCCTTCGCCATTTTGAGGATTTCCGGCAGATGACCGTCCAGCTTTATTCCCCGCAGCAACAACAGGCGGAAAACATGCCGGCGTTTGGCGCGCAGTGCCTCATAGACCGGGTTACGCCCGGTGATCCATTCTTTCACCCTTGCTCCCAGCTCCAGGAGGTGCCGTCTTTGCTATCTTCCAGGATCACGCCAAGCGCTTTGAGCTCATCGCGCAGTTTGTCGGAAAGCGCCCAGTTCTTCTCTGCGCGCAGGTCGCGCCGCAAGCTGACCAGCAGGTCGATGAAGGGGTCGGCGGCATTCGCGCTGCCGGATTGCTCCTCGAGTTGCAGCCCGAGTACGCCGGTCAACTCGTTGAAAACCTCGATTGCGGGCAGAAGCTGTGCCTCTCTGGCACCGTCGCTGCGCGCCTGGTTGAGATTGCGCACCAGTTCAAAGATCGCTGCCAATGCGGCGGAGGTGTTGAAGTCGTCATCCATGCTCTCTCTAAAAGCATTTCGAGCCTGCCCGGCGGCTTGCGTCAATGAGCTTGCCTTGTCTTCCGGCAGACCAGCTGCGCCTGGCAAGGCAGGCTTCTTGGCGTTCAGCAAGCGGCGGTGAGCCTGCTCAGTTTGCTCGATAACATCTTCGCTATAGGTGAGCGGGCTGCGGTAGGAGCCATTCAGCACCCACAAGCGCATAACATCACCGGGATGTTCGCTAAGGAATTGGTCGATCGTGATCATGTTGCCAAGCGATTTGGACATCTTCTCGGCTTTCAAACCGAGCATGCCGTTGTGCATCCAATACGTGGCGAAAGTTTTATGGGTAAGTGCTTCGGTTTGCGCGATTTCGTTTTCGTGGTGGGGGAAGATCAAATCGTTCCCACCGCCATGGATATCGATTTGTTCGCCCAGGTGCGCCATGTTCATCGCCGAGCATTCAATATGCCAGCCGGGGCGTCCTTTACCCCAGGGGCTATCCCAGGCGGGCTCGCCGGGTTTGGCGGATTTCCAGAGGGCAAAATCCATCGGATGTTGCTTGCGTTCGTCCACCTGCACACGTGATCCGGCGTTCATGGTATCCAACCGCCGACCTGACAGCTTGCCATAGTCCGGCTTGGACTCGACGTTGTAGTACACATCGCCATCCACCTCGTAGGCGGACTCGTTGCGGATCAGCTGGCTGATCATCTCAATGATTTGAGGCATGTCCTCAGTGGCACGTGGGTTTTTGGTTGCAGGCATGACGTTCAGAGCGTCGAGATTGGCTTTGTATTGGTTAATATACTGATTCGCCAGCTCATAAGGATCGCGCCCAAGTTCATTGGCTTTGTTGATGATCTTGTCATCCACATCGGTGAAGTTCATCACGAAATTCACGTCATAACCAGAGTACTCGAGGTAACGCCGCACAATGTCGAACACCAGGGCGGACATGGCGTGCCCGATGTGCGACTCAGCATAGACAGTCGGACCGCAAACATACATCCTGACCTTGCCAGGTTCGAGGGTTTTGAAGTCCTCCTTGGTGCGGCTGAGGGTGCTGTAAATTTTTAAGCTCATGATCACCTTCCTGCTTTCATTCGTGGCTTGGTTTGGCAAAAATCATCCGCCCGGCAGAGGTCTGCAAGATCTTGGTAACGGTAACTTCAATTTGCTTGTCGATATAGCGCTGACCGTTTTCGATGACCACCATCGTGCCATCGTCAAGGTAACCAACGCCCTGGTTGTATTCTTTACCTTCCTGGATGACCGCAATCTGCAAGGTTTCTCCAGGGAGGATAATGACTTTGACTGCGTTGGCGAGGTCGTTGATATTGAGCACCTTGACGCCTTGTAATTCGGCGACCCGGTTGAGGTTGAAATCGTTGGTCAGGATCGGGGAGTTCATCTGGCGCCCGAGCAGCACCAGCCTGTCGTCCACCTCGCGCACACCTTCCACGTCGATATCGCTGATGACCACGTTTACTTCTTTGTTCTCTTGCAGCTCGCCGAGCACGTCCAATCCGCGGCGTCCGCGTTGGCGGCGGAGGCTATCGGCGGAGTCAGAGACAAACTGAAGTTCGTTAAGCACAAAACGCGGCACGACCAGCGTCGCACCCAGGAAACCAGTCTTGGCAATGTCGGAAATGCGTCCGTCTATGATCGCGCTGGTATCCACTAAGACGCGCCTTTCGCTCTCACCCTTGGCGCGCGAAGGCATCTTGTTACCCATATTCTTAATTAGACCCGCAAAGTCCTCCCGCCGGGTGACGAAGAGCACTGCACCCAGGTAACCGAACAGCAGCAAGCCGGCAAGCGGCAAAATCTGCCCGAGAGGTCTGGGAAGCAAGGAAAGCGGGTATGCCATGATGGCAGCAATGACCAGGCCGATGGTCAAGCCAATTAGCCCGCTCAATAAGGATTGTGCTGAAGATTTCGTAAAAAGTTTTATCAAAGCCTGGAAAGGCTTGATCGTGATGTAAGGAGTGATTAAAAAGCCAAACGCGGCAAAAATTACCGCGGTAAGACTGGTTACTACTCCCTGCGAGAGGGTGAGCTCATCGATAAACTGCTGGACAAAATTATAAATGGGGAGACTGGTAAAGGCTCCAATAATACCAAGAACTATTGCTCCGATGATGCGTGAGATCAAGGTTGCTCTCATATAAGACCTCCATATTAATGTGCAGAATAAATTCGAAATGAATAATAATTTCACTAAAATAATAGCACTCTACGAGACCAGAGTCAAAGGATATTTCACTTTCTGATGAATTTCATATGGACTTGAGGTGATAGGTGATGGTTGACCGGTGGCAGGGAATAGGACAGCCTGGCAAATTGCTGATTTCGTTGAGATGAAGGATTTTTCTGTCTTTGCGAGGGACGAAGCTATCTGGACTGCTCGCCCTAAAGAAGCGTGAGAAGTTCACGAACAACAAGTGAGTGATTCGCACGATCTTTTATCTCCAATGTTTCTGGTGCACCAAGAGTTTAGATTGCTTCACAAAAAAGGTTCGCAATGACAGATTAAATGAGGTTCGCAAGCACAGCCAGATGTGTCTTTGCGAGGGACGAAGCAATCTAAACTGTTTGAACCCAAGGGATATGTGCGGTTCACACGCACTTCTTGAATTTTGACTGTGATCCTGTTACCTCAAATGTATTGGTCTGCCAAGAGTCTAGATTGCTTCACAACCCTTGTAAAAAGACAAAAGGGCAGGAGAGTTCGCAATGACAGATTAAAAGAGGTCCGCAATGACAGATTAAAAGAGGTTCGCATTACCTTATGGGCAGGATGTAACAAAAATTAATGGGAATCTGTCGCACCAACACATAAAACCACAAAAAGGAGCAACTCAGTTACTGTCAGAGCACTCAGAATCTGGTCAAGACAGATCTTAAGCTGGCTGGTCGGTTTGGGGTTGCGAGGTGGAAGGTTTGTTTTCAGGGACCTTCGGCGTGCCATGTGGGAAATATGGCTTTGAGGAATTTGTCAGCAGGCGCTGAAGATTCA
>Ga0209203_1003135_pt1 | contig 10413 bp, 7 predicted proteins | sample AD_UKC109_MetaG_FD_184423 | JGI IMG/M metagenome (GOLD analysis project Ga0209203, IMG submission 184423) | Active sludge microbial communities of municipal wastewater-treating anaerobic digesters from Hong Kong - AD_UKC109_MetaG (SPAdes)... | ecosystem: Engineered > Bioreactor > Anaerobic >...
GTATTTCGTGGTGCATGTCCCTTGATACCGCTGCTCCTTTTTGCAGGATGAATACATCCAGATAAAACATGTCGTCATGGAATACCGTATGTGAACTTTCATCTATTTCATAACCAATATCCCTTAGTTTCCTTTCAAGATGCTCAAGAGGAGTGAGTCCGAAGACCTTCGTTCCGGCATATTTTAAAAAGTAGTCCATTCTTTCAATTCTGCATTTCATTCTGTGCCTCTTTCAAATATATTCCTGCCAAGGATATCATCCCTGGTGCTTTGTTCAGTTCCTTTGAAATGTATGTATGCACCGGAAAAATCAAACATTGGAAAGAATGATCCAAAGACCGCATTTCCAAGTATTCCATTCCCGGCAAGTTCTTCGATGGCAAACATGCTGTGTTTAAGCTCAGACATGTCATAGTAAAGGTTGCTTCTGTTTCTGAAGAATTCAGCAAGCTGAACTATTTCAAATATCCTGAGGTTGCAAAGGACAATCACGGTATTACCTGCCCCCTCGATTAATCCGGGAAGCTTGCTTATGTCAGGCATTCTCTGGGTCAGCAGGTAATCAAGCCTTGGATCACCAAATGAGGTCTGTATGAAAACAGCCTTGTCCCTGTCATGTGCCATGTCAACCGCTTCAATGAATTCAGGACAATCATAATCATATCCGTGAATGCTTGGATAAAACCTCACCGACCTATATTCCATTGTCCCGTCAGCAATTTTATAATCCCGCTCGATATTGGGAAGCAAAGGGTTCAGTGACGGAACAATCTCATAGCCCGTACCCTTCACGACGTCATAAAGTTCCAGGTCTCCTTCCGTGGGGTCGTTGTACAGTATAGCATCGAGGCTGCTTACATACCCTTTTGTTATTCCATACCTTTCATGAATCAGTCTGAGGCTGTTGAAATCCACCTTCCGTGATTTTGAGAAAGGCCATCTGCCTGTATAACAATTATAGTCAAATCCCATCAATTCCAAGTACCTTCATTGCATTCTTATAATATACCATCTTCTTGTCATCTTCCGACAATGATGAATCTTCAATCTGTGCAATACACTGCCTGCCACCGTACGGCATGTCAGTTCCGAACAAAAGCCTGCTGACACCAACCTGTGACACAGCATAATCAATTTCTCCCCTGCCGATTGGCGTTCCTGAAATGTCAGGAAATACATTGGGAAGGTCATGTATGCATCTCAGGCCATGATAGGGGTTTCCTCCCATATGCGCCATGATTATCCTTAGCTCGGGATATCTTAGTGCAAGGGTTCTGACATTGACGGATGTTGTTTCATTTTCCAGCTGTCCTGTCGCCTTGTGGAATGAATGAACAAGAACCGGCACATTCATTCTGATGCAGTTCTCTGCAATCTCATTCACCGAGGGATCGTCACAAAGCACCGAAACCCATATTTTGACTCCATTCATTCCCTCGCCTATGTTCCTTTTCATGACTTCGGTTTTGTTATTGTGCCTGGGATTCAGATACACGAAACCACCTATCAGTTCCGGTTCTTCCTTCATGAATCCAAGGGTGAGATTGTTGAGGAATTCAATTTCTTCCTCATCCGGATTGTATGACTGTATCGATGATATGAAAACCCTGTTGAAACCAAAGAGTTCGGCAGACCTGATTATTTGTCTTTTGTTTTCTATATATGCCCCGCCCCAGAGGTGGGCGTGGATGTCAATTATCATGTGTCCTCCACAGGTTTATTATATATTCCTTGATATGATTTCACAATAAAAACAACTGCTATTACAGGAAAATATCTTATATAGTCCATCTGCGGTCAAACATAAAAAAACCGCAAGAACCCTCTTACGGCAAATAATGCAATATTGATATCATGACTAACATATTTGATTTTCCGTGGAAACTAACCCTCTTTATTCCACAGGTTCTTCCTCATCCTCGACTTCCCTGTATTTCTCGAGAATAAGTTCTTCAAGCATTTTTCTGGTCTCTGAGTTAATTGGGTGCGCAATGTCCTTGAATTGTCCATCCGGAGTTTTTCTACTAGGCATTGCGATAAATAGCCCATTCTGACTTTCAATTACTTTGATGTCATGAACTGCGAAGCACTCGTTGATCGTCAGGGAAACCACAGCTTTCATTTTGCCGCCGGTCGCAATCTTCCTGATGCGTACATCCGTAACCTGCATCATATGCCCACCTCCCTATTTAGTCCAAAATGCTTATACAGGCAACTTTTATATATCTAACCTGTCATACTAATTATACCCACATTCATCCAAATATACAAATCTAACAATATATCGCCTGAAAACTCCCCATGGACAGCCAACCATCCCAAGGACGTTCGGCTCTTTTTAGCCAATCATCCCAAGGACGTTCGGCTATTTTTAGCCAATCATCCCAAGGACGTTCGGCTTTTTACCAAGTTAAAAGGCTCCGGGTTGCGGAGCCTTTTATGTCATTTCTTAAGCAGGGTCTTGCGGTATTTCACGCCTTCCCAGTTCTTGATGAAGTCTATGTCCTCCTGCTTCATTGCAACAGGGGTAAGTCCCTTTGCCTTTGCGTATTCAAGAATGTATGCAAGAGCGACTATGCTTTCCTCCATTGTCAGGGCTTCCTTGTAGTTTGTACGGTAAATGACCTCACCTGTTTCACCGTTGATGTTTATTTTATTCCCTTCACTTCCATCTGCCACATTGCCGCTCAGGTATGCAGCCTGGTCGGGATACAATATATTTGCCTCAAACCATTTGGAACCCCTTCCTGTTCCCTTGAAGTATCCTTTCAGGATCTCTGACTTGCTTATGAACGTGTCTTCACCGGTCTCTTCAATGCCAACATAACTGAATTCCGTAGGAAGCGCCATCCTGTCAAGGATCATATCCGTAACCATTTCGTGAAGATTCCTGCACTCATCATAGTCGTCGGAGGAAACCAGTATACCGTGGCTTTCCATGAATATTATCTTTGGCATGGTCTCACGTTCATCAATAAGATGTTTGATACCAAGGGTCAGGTCAAAGCCTGGTGTGATGTAAGGAACCCATGCATATCCATATTTGGAAGAACCGAACATTTCATCGGCTATCTTCCTCCCCTCTTTCGTACAGCATAGAAGATTGGAGTAGACTGAGTGGGTGTGTATTACATATTTATATAACAGTGAATGGAAACCTGCTTCCACTGATGCCCTCATGCCTTCCTTTAAGCCCGGGAGAGTTATGGTATTCTGTTTTACAAAATCTGCGCTGTCCTTGTAGAAATCCGTATCCGAACCAAGGTTTACATCATCATAATACTTCCTTATTTTCTGGTAATTGATTACAACAAATCCATCATCGGGTTTCATGTCCTTCAGTTTGAAACCTGATGCCTTGACTGCCATAAGCTCATTGTCAAGCTTGACGGAGGTATTTCCACCACCGCCCTGGGCATAATCAGCCCTGTTGCCAATGGCCTGTGACATTTCAGCGAACTGCTTTAGATATTTTTCGTACATCTTGTCTCCTTATGACCATCCCTGGCCGTATCCCCTTTTCTTCTTTTCTTCTTCATGCCCGCTTGCAAGGTAAGCCTTCATTGGATCTGTATCGATTCCCATTTCTTCCCTGACCTGGGCAAGAAGAGGTCTCACATCAGTCTCAAATGCTTCCCTCACACATGCCTCTGCACCAAGTACATCATTGGCCATCCTTGCTTCGGCAAGCTTCTTCCTGTCCACGAGCAATGCCTTTGCATGGGCTGTCTGTACATTGAGGACCGAGCGAATCATAGCAGGAACCTTGGGTTCTATGCTATGGCACTGGTCTATCATGTATGAAATACCCTTTGCACATGCACTGGTCTTTTCATCAAGGGTTGCATCAATTATTTCGTTGAAGATAAGGAAGAGCTCATAGGGTTTTATGGAACCTACTATAAGATCATCATCGGCATATTTCTTGTTGTTGAAGTGGAAACCGCCCATCTTGCCTTCATCTATGAGGTTTGCGACAATCTGTTCAATGTTGACTTCCTGTGCATGGTGGCCCAGGTCGACAAGGACCGTTCCCTTTTTGCCAACTCTGTTGGCGAGGAGAAGTGACATCCCCCAGTCATTGATATCAGTGTGGTAGAATGCCGGTTCAAAGGCCTTATACTCTATGAACATCCTCATATCATCATCCATTGCGGCATCAAGTTTCAGAAGACTTTCAATCATCCAGTTCTTTCTGTTCCTGAAGCTTCCCTGCCCGGGATAATTTGTGCCGTCAGCAAACCAAAGGCTTATTTCCTTTGATTTGAATTTCCGTGCAATATCCACACATTCAATCATGTGGTCAGTTGCCATTTTCCTGATGGAAGGATCTGCGTTGCACACGCTTCCAAGCATATATTCATCCGCCTGGAAAAGGTTGGGATTTACCGCACCAATTCTGATTCCCTTGTCCCTGGCATATTTCCCGGCATCTTCATAATCATCAACCTTGTCCCATGGGATGTGGACCGCAACACTGGGACATATCCCCGTGAACTTGTTGACCATCGCTGCATCATCAAGCTTTTCATAAAGGTTCCTTGGCATTCCTATCTGCTTGAACACCTTGAACCTGGTGCCGGCATCGCCATATCCCCATGAAGGTGTTTCAACAGCAAGTTTCCTTATGCTGTCCTTTACCCATGCTGCATCCATACCCATTTGGGTTATCTTTTCTTCCAGAATTTTATACTCTTTGTTCATTCATTACTCCTTCCCGACTATGTCATTGACAAAACGTTTGTATTGCTCATCCCATTTTTCAGTGTTTTCAGGATGCCATTCCTTTATCTCAAATGAATTCCTGGTAACTTTCCTTGCTTCATTCATACCCTTTATATGCCCAAGTGCTATCAGCTGCGCAAGAATATTTCCCGTAGCCGTTGCTTCTATAGGACCGGTGGTTATGGTTCTGCCCAGGGCATTTGCAGTAAATTGTGAAATCATTACATTCTTGCATCCGCCCCCCACTATGTGGAGACTCGGTATTCTTTTACCCACGACAGCTTCCAGACCTTCATAAACATATCTGTACTTCAAGGCAAGGCTCTCCATGATGCACCGCACTATCTGTGGTTTCTCCTCAGGTACAATCTGACCTGTGCGCCTGCAGAATTCCTGCACTTTCTCTGCCATGTGACCATGGTGGTAGAAGTCCGGATTATCGGGATCTATGAGGCTTCTGAACGGCTCAGCGGAGCGTGCTCCGAATTCCAGTTCGTCAAAGGTCATTGTATCGCCTTCCCGGTTCCACTGCCTTCTGCAATCCTGATATATCCAAAGGCCCATTATGTTCTTAAGGAATCGTATTGTTCTATTGAAGCCACCTTCATTTGAGTACTCAAGCTTTGCAGCTTTTTCACTTACAATCGGATTCTTTAACTCCGTTCCAAGAAGTGACCAGGTCCCGCTGCTCAGGAATGCAAAATTGTCGGATTCTGCAGGAACGCTCATCACCGCACTTCCCGTATCATGTCCTGCAACGGAAATCACAGGAACAGGATTGATTCCGACCTCATCACATATTTCATCCTTCAGTGTACCGATTATGGTCCCGCCGTCAATTATATCTGCAAGGAAATGATGGGGTACCCCAAGCTTGTCAAGCAATCCCCTGTCCCAGTCACCTGTTTTTATATCAAGCATCTGCGCTGTACTTGCTATGCTGTACTCACTGTGCTTTGCCCCGGTAAGAAAATATCCAAGCAGATCCGGCATGAACAGCATCCTGTCCGCTCTTTCCAGAAGCTCAGGCCTGTCCTTTTGAATGGCATACAATTGATACAGGGTATTGAACTGCATGAATTGTATTCCCGTCCTGTCATAAATTTCTTTCTTTGGAATGATGTTGCAGACCTCTTCTATTATCCCGTCGGTCCTTGCATCCCTGTAGTGAATGGGGTTCTCAAGCAGCCTACCTTCCTTATCCAGCAGCCCGAAATCGACTCCCCAAGTATCTATTGCTATACCGGAAATGTCTCCATGTCCCTTCTTCCTGCACTCAATGATTCCGGCCTTCAGCTCGTGGAACAACCTCAGGACATCCCAATAAAGGGTCCCGTTGATATTGACGGGATCATTTGAAAACCGGTGGATTTCCTCAAGCGTAATCTTACCGCCCTCATAAATGCCAAGCATGGCCCTTCCACTGCTTGCACCGTAATCAAAACCCAAAACCTTTACCATCTTGTCCTCCCTTGTTTTAGTCATTATATCCCATCACTTAATATGAGTAAATGCATACCTGCTCCATGAGTCCCCATGGGTGCATGATGTACTGCTCCGTATATCTGTCTTCCTCGGGGTGGAAGGCCGTGGCATTTGTCCATTTCTCCCTGGAGTCCGTAAGATGGTGTGGACCGAACAAATTCCTTGGTGCCCCCATGACCTCGATTTCAATTTCATTTCTGCCGGGAACCAGCATGTGGCCTATATCAACCTTGCTCCTGGCCTTCCATGGAACAACAGTTTCATGTCCGTTGAGTCTGACAATCGAAACAACATCATTATATGAACCAAAATCCATCATCAGGTTCCTTCCCATGCTTTCCCGGTAATCAAACATGTATTTATATTTGATTCCTGCATGATAGAAGAAATATCCCTGGAGGCCCCAGTCCCCCGTAAATAGCTTTTCTGGTTCCCTTGTTATCGTCCTGCTGACAGAAACTCCGAAGTCCCCCGTCACATATATATTTTCAAGTTCAGTTGACAACATATAGCTGCATTCGATGATGAGTTCATTGATCCCTTCAACAAGCCCCGGAAGCTCAATCCTGCCGAAATCCCTGTCAAGGAAATAACCGGCAGATACCTTCTCAATCCTCCTGCCGTTCAGCTCAATTTCATAGTCATCAATATCTTCAACAGCCAGGAATGCCTTTTCGGGGACCGCCTCCACTGAGAAATTATATTTGATCCTTAGCTTCCTTCCATCATTTTCGTGGGCATCATATATCCATTTATACCTCTGTGGGCTCATGTTTTCATAAACCAACTCCATTCCAAGTCTTTCACGGAGTCTTCTCTGCAGCTTCCAGATTTCATCGGTTTCACCAAAACCTTCACCATCATAATCAAAGCTGCACATATCAAGTACAAGCACATTGTCATCGGTTCTTTCAAAGTCACATGCTGAACCCAGCCCTGCAAGAAATTTATATTTCCTTGCTCTGGTCCTTGCATCGGAAGCAAGCCTTTCAGTATCCAGTACAAAAATCTTTGAGTCAGTAGGTCCAAATGACACATTGAAGACCGTACATTGGTTTTTGATGTCTGATGGATAATCGTGGATTTCACCGGTAAGGGGATCCCACTCCTCAAGTCTTCCGGTTCCCCTGAGCCTTATTTCGGTTTCATAGGCTGCAGTTTTGTCATTGTTGATTACAAACAACAATCTGGTATTGTCATAATCCCTGACCATGCTGAACAGTCGGCCTGCCTCATTGCCATCCGGAAGCATTATGCTGACTTCCCTTTGGATAGCTGCTGCTGTTTCCCGTATTGAATCTGTCCTTTGAAAATTATCATGGGAAGATATCACCCTGAAGGCATTGGAAGCCTCGCCTTCGATGTACCTTAAATCACAGGCTTCACAAATAACCCTGCCACCTCCGTCCATGAACCGTTTCAGAAGGCTTATTGTGCTTTCGTACATATTTTCCATGAAAGGAGGTATGACCACCGTCCTGTATTCCATTTCACCGATTATAAGTCTGCCGTTTTCAACCCTGGCCATCATGGCCATTATTTCCTCATCACCATAATCAAAGTCAATGTGATTTGACATCAGATTCCTTGTGTAGTCGTTCAGCATATATCCAAGTTCATCTGTCTTTTCCTGCATCCTTGTGTGCCTGGGATCCCCATGGTCAATTTCAATGTTTATCCATGCCGTTGAAAGCGGATGGAGAAGGATTGTATTTATGGCAGGTTTTCCCTTGGATGTAAGGGCACCTATACGCGCAAAATAGTCCTCTACCACATTATTGTATTTCCACCATGGAGTCTGGTAATTGAACAAAGGCGGATAATCCCTTTTCCTGCAGCCTTTCATGGAATACCATGCAAGATGCTGGCACCTTAGGTTTATCCCCTGTATGTATTGGTAATCCCCGATCCATTTCTGACCCTCAAATGAAAACTGCCACCCTGAAACCCCATAGGTTTCTGTCAGTGAGCGTTTTCGTCCGGTCTGGTTTGCAACAGATGTACAGCCCTTAATTGTCATGAACTCAATTGTCTGGTCCCTGAGCGTATCTATTCCGGGAATGTGCTGGTAGAGATAGTTGAGCATAATTCCACCCGAAAGAAGGATGTGCGACCCCATACGGTCCTCAGCAAGCCAGTGGCCTGTAAAAAGAAGATTGTTGTCTTCACACCATTCGTACAGCTGTTTTGAATAATTTTCCGCAAACATCTGTCCCAGTGTTCTGAAATAGTCATGTCTTGCCTTTTTGCTCTGATTGTTTTCGTAGAACAATGCCGGTATTATCGCAGCAAAATCATATCCGCGTCTTTCCTTGAAAAACATCGGATAATCATAGGTATATGCGAAATGAACATGGCCATCTCCATAATCATTGGTGGACGAGGCAATGTTGGGCTCATCAGTGAATATACCGGGTATCTCTTTTCCAAAATGCTTTCCGAAGCGTTCCCTGTAAGGCTCATATGATGTTTCAATGAATTTTTTAACCGTATTTCTGTTAATATTGTCTGCCGGAGGAGTATTGTTGAACCAGCCCAATGGAGGAAGATAATCAAGCCTTATGTGTAAATATCTTCCTGTTCCTGACTCTTCACCTGCCTCCAGAAGCCTGTAATCTGAAAGAACCTCTCCATTGAAATCAACTTCATATAAAAACAGTATCTCACCGTCCATATGCCTGCTGTCAGAAATGTGGGCGGAAAGGCCTTTGCCGCCGTTATCTTTGATGCATGTAACCAGACCTCCTGCTGCCCCTGAAGGCCAGCGGTCCTCATCATATAGCCATGCGAATGTTTCGTCCTCTGCAGCCTGGTCCACACATGCCTGGACACTGTCCATCCATTCTTCGCCAAGATATTCCGATTCCAGCCCGACCCTGGAATGCATGAAATATCCGCCCATGCCATTTTCAATCATGTCATGGGCCTGACGCTTCACTTCATCAGGATTCATTACTGCGTTCCATGACCAAAATGGTGCCGACCGGTCGATGGCTTCAGGATTATGGAATGCTTTCTTCAAATCATTGTATTTCATTGTGTCCCCCTGCCGGTCAACGGCCTCCTATGTTTCTGCCTGCGGACATATAGTCCGGAATCCTCTCGCTGAGGGTCGGTCTTATGCTGCAGATCTGTTCTCCGAACATGCTGTTGTCAAGATTGTCTGTCGCCAGTTTTTCATGACCTATAAGGGCCCATGTGGAATCCACCAGATTTGAGAAAGCTTCGTCACGCATTGCCTTGCATATGAATCCCTGCCGCGGGGAGTTGATATCCTCACCACTAATCTGGAAAAGGTCGTGTTTTACACATAGGTCCTTGACCGTTCTCAACTGTTCCATCGTATTTCGGGAAGGCATATATGTGACTGCATTGAATCCCAGCTTTTTGATTACTGAGAACAATTCACCGATGTAATCATCCTCAAACTTCTGCGGTTTTTTATCACCGGTCACAGACTGACCCACATCACCAAGGTATGCATATGCAGATATGCATCCGTTCTCAGCTGCAACTTCAAGTGCTTCCGCTACATCGGGACATTCATCAGTAGCCGGAAGATAGAACATGTCTATCATGTCGCTTTTGATTGCACTTAGAAGGTCATATTCATATACCGGATTATTTACATCAAGAAGAAGCGCTTCATTCTTTGCGGACAAAGGCAGCTTCATGGTATTCTTATAGAAATCAACCAGGCCATCGCCTTTGCCGAACCTTTCGGTCAGCTTGAAAGCCAGGGCAAAGGAAATATGCCTCTCGGTTATGCTTCCACCATTCTTCCATTCCGAAAGTGAGGCCACATCCTCCTTGAAATCCATCTTCATATCATATGGCTTCAATATATCGTTCAGTCTCTCAACCATATCTGCGTTACGTCTGTTCCTTGCCTTTGCATAGGGTCTGACCCAGTTCTGTACTGTTTCAATCCTTGTATGAGGTATTCCATGAAAAGCCATGTATACGATTGAGTTCTGGTCGGGGTTGTTTATTTTTCTACCCGCGAGCGGGGTTTTGTCCATGTTTACACGGATTTCCATACCCCCTGTGGTAGCCATGCCTATGATCTTCCCGGCCTTTGCAAACTCCATGCAACCTGCAACCGTATCATGGTCCATGATACCTGCTGTTTCAAGTCCGTTGGTGTAAGCCATCCACAAGGCCTTGGTTGGTGAATATGGTGAAAAAGAAAAGGATGTATGA